>Ga0315275_10001939_pt1 | contig 18511 bp, 15 predicted proteins | sample YL17G03_0_MG_FD_205557 | JGI IMG/M metagenome (GOLD analysis project Ga0315275, IMG submission 205557) | Sediment microbial communities from Yellowstone Lake, YNP, Wyoming, USA - YL17G03_0 | ecosystem: Environmental > Aquatic > Freshwater > Lake > Sediment | place: USA: Wyoming | collected...
CCTCCATTTCCCTGCCCGTAAAAACCTGGAGCTCTTTCAGGATTTTAGCGGCGTCTCCTTTTTCCACCTTGGGGTAATGCTCGGCCAACAATTGAGAGACGGGCAGAAAAGCCGGTATCCCGGAAACTTCGGCCAACAATCCTCCCTTGTTCGCCCCCGAGATTTTAACAGTTATCGTTTCTTCTTTTTCTTTTTTATCCGCCAACCTTTCCCAGATTAATTCGTTTGAAGCTTGATTCAGGGAAAGCTCGACGTATCCTTCGTCATTTTCCAAGTCGATGATTTTAGCCAAAGCCACGTCCCCGGTTTTAAGGGTTTTTAATTCGTCTTTGGCCTCCTGGAATTCTTTGCCGTAAATTATTCCGGTGCCTAATGGCCCCAAATCTAAAAAAGCGGCCGAACGAGCCTTGCCAATTATTTTTCCCTCCACGATCTTGCCGACCTGGGCCGGCTTTATCGAGCTGTTATTTTCCAGCAACTCTTTCATATTTAATTTTCTTCTCGCGACTTGCCGATTAAGGGCGTTTTTGCTTGATTGTTAATTTTCGGCAAACCTTTTCGCCTATTACAACTTACAATAATTATTGAGTTTTTGCAATAGTTATGGTAAAATTTATTTGCAAAAATAATTTGGCATTTAATTTTATTTTCCATGAATATTATCTGGTACGGCCAGTCCTGCTTTCAAATCACATCCAACCAAAGCAAGAACGGCCAGGCAAACATAATAATAGACCCTTTTGACGAGAGTCTCGGCTTAAGAGCTCCAAAACTCGAGGCCGATATTTTGTTAATGACGAGAAAAGACTACGAGCACAGCGGGGCGAAGAACGTCTCCGGCAACCCTTTTGTTATCGACGGCCCCGGGGAATATGAAACAAAAGAAATTTTTATCCAAGGTATTCCCGTTCCCTATTCCGAAAAAGAAAAAGGATTTAACACAATTTATACCATCGAAGCGGAGGAGATAAAGATCTGCCACCTCGGTTTTTTCAGCCAAAAAGAATTAACCGACGAACAGGTGGAGAAAATAGGAGAGACGGATATATTAATGATTCCCGTGGGCGGAGACGACACGATATCGGCAAAAGAAGCGATAAAGATAATGTCTCAGATCGAGCCCAAAATCACCATACCGATGTACTATCAAATACCGAAATTAAAAGCAAAACTCGACGGAGTGGATAAGTTTTTAAAAGCAATGGGGGTGAAGAAGGTGGAGCCAATCCCGAAATTGTCTATTAAAAAGAAAAACATAGCTTCTGATGAAGCTAAAATAATAATATTAAATCCCTAAAAATATGGCGAATTTTTTAAAAAAAATTCAAGATCTGCCCCAAGAAAGAAAGAAAATCATACTTTGGTCGATAGTGGCGGTGCTGGCTGTGATTCTGTTTTCCTGGTGGTATAAAAATTTTAAGGCGAAACTAGACGCCCTTCAGTCACAAAGCAGCAACCCAGAATTTATTTCCATGAAACAGGAGCAAAAGAGCCCCCTGATCATTAATTAACAATTATTCGGGTTAAAATTTTTTAATTATCTTAAGCGTTAATTTTTTCGTTTAAAATGGCAAAAGAAAAACCGGAAAGGAAAAAACCAAATACAAGCATCGGCATTTTAAAGCCGCGGGAAATCACGGATGAAATGCAAGAAAGTTATCTTGACTATGCGATGTCTGTGATTGTCGCCCGAGCCTTGCCCGACGTAAGAGACGGATTAAAACCGGTCCACAGGAGAATTTTATACACCATGCTAGAAGACGGACTGAGGCATACAGCTAAATTCCGTAAATCTGCCACCGTGGTAGGTTCCTGTCTGGGCCGCTATCATCCCCATGGAGACATGGCCGTCTATGATTCTTTGACCAGAATGGCTCAGGATTTTTCTCTGCGCTACCCCTTAATCAGGGGTCAGGGTAATTTCGGTTGCTTTACAGCAGACACAAAAATCAAGCTTACAGACGGAAGGAGCTTATCTTTTGAAGATTTAATAAAAGAACACGAGCAAGGAAAAAGAAACTTCACATTTACTATTGATGGGAAAGGGGTGGTTGAAATCGCTGAAATTAAAAATCCAAGAATGACAATAAAAGGAGCAGAGATTATAAGGGTGGTTTTGGACAATAACGAAGAAGTCAAGTGCACACCGAATCATAGATTCATGTTGAAGGACGGCAGTTATAGGGAAGCCAAGGATCTAAAAAAAGAAGACTCTTTAATGCCCCTATACTTAAGGATTTCCACAAAAGAAGACAATTTAAATGCCGTTGGTTATAGCATGGTTTTTCAGCCTAAACTTGGATTATGGAATTTTGTACATATTCTTTCAGATAAATGGAATATTTTGAATAGAAAATATGAAAAATCCGCAGGAAAGATCAGGCACCATGTTGATTTCAATAAATTAAACAATAATCCTGATAATATACAAAGAGTCAAATGGGGAGAGCACTGGAAAGCACATTATGATTTCGTTTCCTTAAGGCATAAAAACGACGGAGAATACAGGATGAAATTGGCAGAAGGAAGAAAAAAGTTCTGGTCAAATTTAGAAAACAGAAACGCTTACTCCGAAAGGATGAGAAGGAAAAATATAGAAAATTGGCAGGACAAAGGGTATAGGGAAAAAATGAGGATATTTTTAAGCGAAGCCAATAAAAAATATCTTAAAGAGCACCCAGAAGTCGTGAAAGAATTAAGTCAAAGAGCCTCAAGAACCCTGAAAAGACTATGGCAGATTTATGAATATAAAAAATTGTTCCACGATAAAATTGTTGCGTCTAATAAAAGAAGAAAAACCAACCTGACCGGTAAGAAAAAATTCTTAACGATATGCAAATATCTTAAAGAGAATAGCCTGTCTTTAAATAGGGAAAATTTTGAAAAAATTAGAAAAGAAATTTTTAAGACAAAAAGTTTTACTGGCTGGGAATTAGGAATAAAGAAATATTATAATAGCGATCAAAATTTAATTTCATGCGATTTGAACGGTAATCATAAAATAAGGGAAATAAAATTTATAAGAGAATTTGCTGACGTTTACGACTTAACAATAGATAAAACCCATAATTTTGCGCTTGCCTGCGGAGTTTTTGTGCATAATTCAATCGACGGTGATCCTGCCGCAGCTCAAAGATATACAGAATGCCGCTTGTCGAAAATCGGAGAGGAAACATTAAAAGATATTGAAAAAGACACGGTTAATTTCACTCCCAACTACGACGGCACAAGAAAAGAGCCGGTGGTTCTTCCTTCTCCTGTGCCCCAGCTTCTTTTAAACGGATCTTTGGGAATCGCAGTGGGAATGGCAACTAATATTCCAACCCATAACATTACAGAGGTTTGCGATGCCTTGATTCATCTGATAGATAATCCCAAATCTACCACCGAAGACCTTTTCCAGTATATTAAGGGCCCTGATTTTCCGACCGGCGGAATAATCTACGATCAAAAAGAGATACTCCAGGCTTATTCCCAGGGAAAGGGTCCAATCGTCACCAGGGGGAAAGCGGAAGTAATGGAGCAGGAGAAAACAGGCCGGATAAGAATAATTATTTCCGAAATTCCCTTCCAGGTTCAGAAGTCTACTTTAATAGAGCAGTTTGCCAATCTGGTCCAGGAGAAAAAAGTTGAAGGGATAAAAGACATCAGGGATGAGTCGGATAAAGAAGGAATGAGGATTGTGATCGACCTCCAAAGGGACGCTCATCCCCAGAAGATCCTCAACCGCCTTTATAAGTTCAGCGATTTGCAGAAGACCTTTCATTTGAATATGCTCGCTTTGGTTGACGGCCTCCAGCCCAGGATTTTAAATTTGGTTGAAGTGCTGGATTATTTCCTTTTGCACAGAAAGGAGGTTGTCGTCAGAAGAACCAAGTACGAACTGGAAAGGGCCAAGGAAAGGGCTCATATATTGGAAGGACTTCATAAATGCCTGGCTAACATAGATGCGGTGATCAAGACCATTAAGAATTCGGCCAATCGGGAAGAAGCTGAGGGAAATTTGATTAGAAGGTTCAAGCTGACAAAGATCCAGGCCAATGCAATTTTGGAAACCAAGCTTTCCGCTTTGGCGAAACTGGAAAGAAAGAAAATAGAAGACGAATTGAAAGAGCTCCGGACCAGGATAAAGGAATTGACCGCGACTCTGAACAGTCCTCAGAAGATAAAAGAAGTGATAAGGAAAGAGATCAAGGAGATTAAAGAAAATTTCGGAGACGAAAGAAAAACCAAGGTTCAGGCTCAAAAGCTGGGAGAAATCGCTGAAGAAGACCTGATTCCCCAGGAAGAAACTGTTCTTACCTTGACCCAAGGAGGTTATATTAAAAGAATCGATCCAAAGACTTATAAGCTTCAGAAAAGAGGAGGCAAGGGAATCTTGGGGATGAAAACGCTCCAGGATGATATTGTTGAACACTTCCTATCCGCCCAGACCCATGATTCTTTGCTATTTTTCACCGACTCCGGAAAGGCCTTCAGAACCAAGGTTTATGAAATACCGGAAGGAGCCAGGGTCGCCAAAGGCAGGGGCTTGTTGAATTTCTTGGAGATTTCGGCAGAGGAAAAGGTTTTATCGCTTTTGGCTTTGGGAAAGAACGACGAAGCCTTGGGGACAAAATACTTATTGATGGTTACAAAAGATGGTATAATCAAGAAAACCGCTTTGGAGGAGTTTGAAAACGTCAGGAAATCGGGACTGATCGCTATAAACCTTAAAAAAGGAGACATTTTAAAAAGCGTCAGAAAAACTACCGGCCAGGATGAAATAATGCTGGTTACCAAAAAGGGACAGGCAATCAGATTTAAGGAAAAAGAATTAAGGCCGATGGGCAGATCGGCATCCGGGATCCGGGGAATCAGGCTGAAAAAAGACGATGAGGTGATCGGAGCCGACGTGATAAAAACTTCCAAGCCGACAGATCAGGATGCCAAGCAAAAAGAAAAGGTTAAAGATTATTTATTGGTGGTCTCGGAAAACGGCTACGGGAAGAGAACCGATCTCGCGGAATACCGATTACAAGGAAGAGGAGGCACGGGAATAAAGACAGTCCAGATTACTCCTAAAACTGGTAACCTGGTTTCTTCAAGGGCATTGTCCGACGAAGAAGATTTGATAGTCATTTCCAGGAAAGGACAGGTGATAAGGACGGAGATTTCCCAGATATCGAAGCTTTCCCGCTCCACCCAGGGAGTAAGGCTCATGCGCCTGGAAGAGGGAGACAAGATAGCTTCTGCCACCTGTATTTAAAACCACATCTTTAATTTAATGGAAGGATTCCTTGACCCAGCTAAAATTTTAAAAGAGATGAGACTGAGAAGAAATATGATTGCGGTTGATTTAGGTTGCGGTTCCGGCGGCTGGGCGATTCCCCTGGCAAAATACCTGGAAGAAGGAAATGTTACGGCGATAGATATTTTGGAAGAACCCCTTTCAGCCCTAAAAGCGAGGGCCAAGCTTGAAAAGATTTTCAACATAAAAACAGTTTTAGCCGATGCGGAAAAAGGAACGGATATTTTCGAAAACAGCATTGACCTGGTTTTAATAACTAATCTTTTGTTTCAGTGCGAAGACAGGAAAAAAGTCTTGGAAGAAGGGAAAAGAATTTTAAAAAGTAGCGGGAAAATTTTAGTAATAGACTGGAATCCAGATTCTCCCATCGGACCGAAGGAAGGAAGAATCTCCTCGGAAGAGGTTAAAACTCTAGCCGAAGAAATAGGGCTAAAAACTAAAAAAGAATTTAAAGCCAGTTCCTATCATTACGGATTAATTTTTGAGAAGTAAAAAATTAAAAAATATGAAAAAAATTATTCCAATCCTAATATTATCAAGTTTAATTATTCCGATCGGGGTTTTTGCCGATTCAATAGTAAATCCCCTTGGAGTCACCACTTTCAAAGAAATTATCGACGGCTTAATTAATTTTATATTTTATATCGGAATTGTGGTTACTCCCTTGATGATAATTATTGCCGGACTTTATATATTGACAGCAGGCGGAGATCCGAAAAAAGTAGAGCAAGGCAGGCATACCATTATCTATGCCATGATAGGGTTGTTCATAATATTATTTGCCAAGGGAATCATTTCCATATTAGACTATATATTGTCGGTTAAGACTACTTAAAAAAATAAGAAAATTTAACAATTTAAAGGTCGGAAAATAACTTAAAAAAATATGAAAAAAAATTTAATTTCTTTAACCTTAATCGGATTTTTAGCAGCAGCTTTATTAATTCCAGTCGGAGTATTGGGGCTAACGGGGTCACCGGGTGGTTGCGAAATAACTCGCTCCGTTGGAGTAACAGAATGTACCTTGGGCACCTGTTCCTTTGACAGCACCGTATCAAGCGCACCGTGTGGAATGTGCTGTTTATTGCAAACAGTTTACAATATTACCGATTGGATATTCGTTGCCATGGTTGCCCTTACAACCGTTTTCGTAATCTGGGGAGCATTTAAGATTTTAACGGCCAAGGATTCTGCAGATGAAGTGACCAAGGGAAGGTCATATATCATGTACGCAGCTTTAGGACTATTGGTTGCATTTTTAGCAAAAGCCGTACCTCAGATAGTTAAGGTGCTTGCAGGATTCTAATAATTACAGCGCTTATCGATAAAATCAACCCTGATTTAAGACCAGGGTTGATTTTTTTTGGAAAAAAAGAGATAAAAGAATCAGGCCAATGGGCAGGTGGCGGAACTGGTATACGCTTGCGGCTTAGGACCGCATCCCGAAAGGGTTGAGGGTTCGAGTCCCTCCCTGCCCACAATTTGCAAATCAAAAACCGCCCTATGGGCGGCTTTTGGTTTAATTATTGTATATTTTTTATTGCGATTTTTATTTTCTTTTCCCTTATAATCTTCGGTATCCTTATGGTCAATATTCCCTCTTTCATCGTTGCTTCAATTCTGCCTGGATCGACTTCAACGGGCAGGATTACTTCCCTTGAGAAGGGGCCCCAATGGCATTCCTGGGTGAAATAATCGCCGGCTTCGTCAAATTGTTTTCCTCTCCACCCCTTGATTGTAACAATGTCTTTTTCTATTGCGATATTAAGGTTACCGATTTCCACTCCCGCAATGGCTGACTGTATCACCAGGTCTTTGTCTGTCTGATAAACATCAACCGCCAGTTGCCCTTCCTGCTCTCCGTTAAATTCTGGCCACTTGTCCTTTTTCTCCTCAGCTTTTTCTTCTTCAATTTTTTCTGTTTTTGGTTCAGCTTTCTGTTCCGGCTCCGGCTCTACTTCCCTTTTTTCTTCAGCTTTTTTCCTGGTTTTTGGTTTTTCTGAAGACTTATTTTTTTTAGGGACGATCTTAACAGGTTCGGGACTCTCTTCCTTTTCTTCAATCGTTTCGATAGGCGCCTCCAATTCATCTATCCCCATTCCCTTTTTTAATTTTTCAAAAAAAGATGCCATATCTAATTAATTTTACAAACGCTTTTAATTTTTTTTAATTTATTAAATCCCACAAGAACAAAAATGGCCAATCCGACTAAAATGACCAGCGGAATTAACTCATTAAACGGCCTTGCTAGTTCTATAATAGAGAAATTATATAAACCGTGCAAGAGAACAGCTATCCCCAGCCCCAAAACGGTTAATTTTATTTTATTTTTTTGCTCGTAAAAAGACAAGGCCAGGAAATATCCGAAAGCGCCCGAGCAAAGAGTATGAAGAAAAGTTGCTCCCACAAACCTAATAATGCTCACCCCAACAGCAGCAGGAAAAAAAAGAGATTGGTCCAAGTTTAAAAAAATTAAAATGTTTTCCGAAGCGGCAAAGCCAAGGGCGGAAATGATCATATAAAGCATCGTATCCAAAGGCTCATCAAATTCATGGTGGTCTAAAACTTTTTCATGCACCACCAAATATTTTAAAAATTCTTCTATTAAAGCCACACCCAATAAATTTCTTATAAACGATAAGGCAAGAGGCGAAATGGAAAGGTTTTCTATCCCCAAAGAAATTCCCATTTCTATCAAGGCGGTCGGCAGGGCAATGAGCATTCCGTAGAGAAATATCCTTAATACCATTCTGTTTGATTCCGGATGAGCGTCTTTTCTCAAATAAAAAAGAAGCCAGATTACGCTTGGAAGGACGCCGAAAAATAAACAAATTGAATAAGACATATTTTATTTGGGCCAATCTTCAATCATTAAGCATTCTTTTTTATTTTTTATCGGTAGACCCTGATAAATCTCTTCGGTGATAAAGGGAATAAAAGGGTGGAGGAGCTTTAAAGAGCTTAATAGAACATATAGCAGAACTTTTTTTGTTTCTTTTTTGGCCCCTGATTTGGTTTTTTCAATATATACATCGCAGAAGTCATGCCAGAAGAAATCGTAAAGAATATGAATCGCTCTGCCGAATTTAAGATTTTCCAAATCACCGTTTACCGATTTTATTGTTTTTTCCATAATCTTTAGAATGGTCTTATCTGCAGGAGTAAGACCGGCCCCAGAGGGAATGATTTTTTTAGGAATTTCAATTTGTTCGTTTGCCGCTTGCATTAATACGAAACGGCTGGCATTCCAGATCTTATTGCAAAATTTTCGGCCCATGGATATGCTGTCTTCCGAAAAATGGATGTCCTGGCCGCCCAGAACCTGCCAGACTATTCCGAGCCTGGTTGCATCTGCTCCGTATTTCTCGCAGAGGCCGATGGGATTTATTCCCGTGCCCAAAGATTTTGACATTCTCTTTCCGTCTTTAGTCAGAACGGTGGGATTGATGAAAACCGTTTGAAAAGGATTTTTTTTCATAAATTCTCTTCCGGAAAAAACCATCCTGGCGACCCATAAATTAATGATATCCCGGGCGGTAAAAAGGATGTTTGTGGGATAGAACGTCTTTAAGTCTTTTGTCTGTTCCGGCCAGCCCAAAGTGGCGAAGGGCCAAAGGGCGGATGAAAACCAGGTATCCAAAACATCGCTTTCTCCTTCAATCGGAATTTTGTGCCCCCACCAAAGCTGTCTTGATATGCACCAGTCTTTGATATTCTTCAGCCAATGAAAATATATCTTTTCAAAATTTTTAGGAGAAAACTTTATCCCTCCCTTTTTGACCGCCGCTATGGCGGATTTGGCCAGCTCGTCCATTTTAATAAACCATTGCCTTGAAGGAATAGGTTCTATTAAATGATGGCAGCGGTCGCAATAGGGGACAGAATGATCGTAATCTTCTACCTTTTCAATCAGATTGTTCTTTTGGAGTTCTTCCAATACTTTTTCCCGGCACTGCATGGGAGACAATCCTTCGCAGATTTTCGATTCTTTCGTCATCATTCCCTTCTCATTAATAATTTTTAAAACTTCCAATCCGTGACGCTCTTTTATCTCCCAGTCAGTCAGATCATGGGCCGGGGTAACCTTAACGCATCCGGTTCCGAATTTTTTATCAATCGCCCTATCGGAAATTATCGGTATTTCCTTGTTTTGGATAGGGAGGATGACTTTTTCTCCTACTAAATTTTTGTATCTTTTATCTTTCGGGCTGACGGCTACGGCAGTATCTCCGAGCATGGTTTCCGGCCTGGTTGTTGCCACCACTACAAAACCATTGCTTTTGAGGGGATATTTGATAAACCACAAATGCCCCTTTTCTTCTTTATGCTCCAGTTCCAAATCCGAAAGACCGGTTGAGCATCGCGGGCACCAATTGACAACCCTTTCCCCCTGATAGATCCAACCCTTTTTATAATAATGCAGGAAAGAGGCATCCACCGCCTTAATGTAATCCTTATCCATTGTGAAGCGGGTCCTTGACCAGTCACAAGAAGCCCCTAATTTTTTTAGTTGTTCAAGGATTATATTTCCGTATTTCTCTTTCCAAGCCCAGACCCTCTCTACGAATTTTTCCCTGCCCAAATCAAATCTTGTTTTTCCTTCCTTTCTTAATTCTTTTTCCACTACATTTTGAGTGGCGATGCCGGCGTGGTCGGTTCCGGGCAGCCAAAGAGCCCTAAAGCCTTGCATTCTTTTTTTTCTTACAATAATATCCTGGCAAGCGGCGTTTAAGGCATGCCCCATGTGGAGCTCGCCTGTGATATTGGGCGGCGGCAGGACGATGGTAAAAGTCTGCTTTCTTTTTCCCGGCAAATTGTCAGGATCAAAAAAACCGCTCTTTTGCCAGAGTTGATATATTCTTTCCTCAACCTGCTTTGGGTCGTATATTTTATTGAGTTCAGAGTTTTTCATCTATTCTAAGATTAGCATTTGCCCTGATATTTTTCCATTTTCCCCTTTTTAAATATCGGAAAAATCCGGCCAAGGCCGTCATTAAAGCGTTGTCGGTGCATAGTGCCTGTTCCGGAGCGATAAGGCTTATTTTCATCTTTTTCCTATCAAGCGATTGCTGCAATTGTTTTCTCAGCTCTTTATTGGCAGTAACTCCGCCCCCCAGGATTATTGATCTGGCTCCATAATCCCTGACCGCTTTCAGCGTTTTATTGACCAAAACATCAATTATCGCTTGCTGAATTTCCAGAGCCATTTTTTGGATATATTCTTTTGATTTTCTTGTTTTATCCGCACGGCTTTTGAAATCATAAAGAACAGCTGTTTTTAATCCGGAAAAACTGAAATCATAATTTTTTTGAGAGATCATCGGCCGGGGCAACTTGATTATTAATTTGCCGGAGGATGAACTCCGACTGCCAGCCTGCTTGTCGGCTAATTTGGACATGATCGGGCCGCCTGGATAACCGAGTCCCAATATTCTGGCTGTTTTGTCAAAACATTCTCCGGCAGCATCATCCCTTGTTTCTCCCAGAATTCGGTATTTGCCGATACCTTTCATTAAAATCAATTGGGTATGGCCGCCGCTTACTACGAGGCAGATAGCGGGAAATATTTGAGATTTATTTTTTAAATTTTGGTTTTGGTCCAAAAAATTTACGAGAATATGGGCTTCAATATGATTTGTCGTCACTATCGGTTTTTTCAATTTTTCAGCCAAATCCGTTGCGAAATTTATTCCGGTCCACAGGCAAGGCTCCAGCCCTGGCCCGGCAGTTACGGATATAAGGTCTATATTTTTTTTAGCTTCTTTTACCGCCTTTTTGAAAATTAAGGGAAGGTTTTTCTGGTGCTCTCTTTTCGCCAGGGCAGGATAAACTCCTCCATATTTTGCATGGAGCTTCACCTGAGAAGAGATAATGTTTGATAAAGCCCTAAAATTTACTTGGCCTGATTTGTTTTTTTTCGCCTCAACAATCGCAACGCAAGTATCGTCGCAGGAGGTTTCGATGGCTAGGATAATCATATTGGGAGGCATTACTTTTCTTTTTTATCGTTCTCTGAGTATAGCCGAAGCATTGATTTTTTTCAATTTTTAAGTTAGAATTTTTAACATGACCCTATCGTCTAGTGGTCAGGACATCAGGTTTTCATCCTGAAAACCGGGGTTCGACTCCCCGTAGGGTCACATGAAAGATAACTATCTGGATCTTTCCAGGGCTTCGGATCTCAAAAATCCGAAAGAAAGATTTATATACCGCTGCCTTGAAATTCTGCCCGGATTTCTCTCCTGGGGGACCGTCATCGCAGCTTTTATTTTATCCTGGAAGGCAACCTTCTTGGTGGTAATTTTTATTATTGCCTTTGATTTATTCTGGCTCTTAAGGATTGCTTATTTATCTTTTCATCAGCTGTCCGGATATAGAAAAATGAAGGAAAATATTCGGGCCGACTGGATGAAAAAATTGAAGGAATTAAGCATGAATAATCCCCAAAAAAATTGGGAAGATTTTTTTCATCTTATTATCCTGCCTCTTTATAAAGAAGGAACTGACATAGTATATCCTACGCTCCAGTCAATAAAAGATTCAGATTATCCTAAGGATAAAATAATCGTCGTCTTGGCCGTTGAGGAGAGGGCGGGCACATCTGCCCAAAAGACAGCCCAAGAAGCGGAAAAAAAATTCGGAAAATATTTTTTCCGTTTTTTTGTCGCCAGCCATCCCTCAAACATTGCGGGGGAGGTAATAGGCAAGGGATCCAATGTCGCCTGGGCGGTTAAAAAAACCAAGGAAAATATCATCGATAAATTATCAATACCTTATGAAAAAATAATCTTTTCCAATTTCGACATTGACACCAGGCCCTATCCTCAATATTTCGGCTGTTTGACCTGGTATTATTTGACAGTTGCAAAACCTTTAAGATCCAGCTTCCAGCCCATTCCTGTTTATAATAACAATGTCTGGGAGGCCCCGGCTTTCTCCCGTTTGATTGCAACCTCCGGAACCTTCTGGCAGATGATGCAGCAGGAAAGGCAGGAGCAGCTGGTTTCCTATTCATCGCACGCCATGTCTTTTAAGGCCCTGGAGGAAGTCGGGTATCCCTACAACATAACCTCGGATGATTCCAGGATTTTCTGGCGCGCGTTTCTTTTTTACGACGGAGACTACAGGACGATTCCCCTGTACTATCCTGTTTCCATGGATGCGGTAATGGCCGGTTCTTTTTGGCGAACCATGCTCAATCAATACAGACAGCAGAGGCGCTGGGCCTGGGGAAGCGAAAATATCCCCTACGTCATTTACAATTTTTTTAAAAACAAAAAAATTATTTTATCTGAAAAAATCCGCCACTCTATTGTTCTTTTGGACGGATTTTGGTCTTGGGCAACGTCAGCGCTTTTGATTTTCTTTTTGGGTTGGCTGCCCTTGGCGCTCGGAGACCAGAGCTTTCAGACCACTTTAATATCTTACAACCTGCCCAGGCTGACCAGTAACATTATGACAGTGGCCATGATCGGCATGATAGTCTCGGCCATCACCAGCATGTCGCTTCTTCCTCCCAGGCCCGAGAAATTCGATAAAAGAAAAAACATTTATATGGTTTTGCAGTGGCTACTTCTTCCTATTACTTTAATAATTTTCGGCTCTTTCCCGGCGCTTGACGCCCAGATGCGGCTAATGCTCGGGAAATATTTGGGATTTTGGGTTACCGAAAAAGTGGGCAAAAAAACCTGAAAATCTATTCAAGATGGACTCTTTCTTTAAACTCCTTAAGCTTTTCGGCCAGCAAGGGGTATTTTTTTAATTCAGGATCTTTTTCCAGTATTTCCCTGGCCGCGCTTCTGGTCTCCTCAACCAGGGAAATATCTTTTAAAGAAGCCATGGCCAAGTCGGGAATGCCCCATTGTTTTATTCCGAATATCTCGCCCGGGCCCCTTATTTCTAAATCTTTTTCCGCCAGCTCGAATCCGTTGTCGGTGGAAAGGATGGCTCTCAGCCTTCTGAAATATATCCCTCCGGGAATCTCAGTGAATAAAAGGCAGTAGGCCTGGTCGCTTCCTCTTCCCACCCGGCCCCTGAACTGATGGAGCTGGGACAGACCGAACTTTTCCGATCCCTCGATCATCATTACGCTGGCATTGGGTATGTCTATTCCGACTTCAACGACGGAAGTGGAAACCAGGATATCAATACTTCCCTTTTTGAAGCTTTTCATTGTTTTTTCTTTTTCCTCCGTTTTCATCTTTCCGTGGAGCATAGCGATTCTTAAGTCCGGAAAAATGTTCTTGGAAAGTTTTTCGTATTCGTTTTTGACCGCCTTGACCTCATATAAGCTGGACATTTTTTCCGTAAAATCTCTTTCCGTTAAAATTTCATCTTGAGATTTTTTGGATGGCTCTATTCTCGGACAGATGACAAAAACCTGCTTTCCTTTCTTAACCTCCTTTCTTATGAATCCGTAAGCCTCTTTTCTTTTTTCCGGAGGGATGATTCTGGTTATGACTTTTTTTCTTCCCTTGGGCAGCTCGTCTATCAAAGAGACATCGAGGTCTCCGTAGATGGTTAAGGCCAGGGTCCGGGGAATGGGAGTGGCTGTCATCGAAAGAAGATGGGGAATAAGTTTTTTGTTCGGATCTGCTCCCTTGGCCAGTTTTGCCCTTTGCTCTATTCCGAACCTGTGCTGCTCGTCGATAATGACCAGAGCCAGGCTGTTGAATTTTACTTTAGGGGTGCGCTTGCTTTCCAAGGGTTTTGAATCCTGGACTAGGGCGTGGGTGCCGATTAAAAGATCCACCTCTCCCTTTTCTATTTTTTCCAAAAGCCTTTTCCTCTCTATTTTTTTATTATTTAATTTATATTCCTTCCCGGTCAAAAATCCGATCGATATTTTAAAGCTTTTAAGGAATTCATTAAAAGTTTTATAGTGCTGCTTTGCCAGGATTTCGGTAGGAGCCATCAAAGCTGCCTGATATTTATTCTTTACGGTATTTAAAACAGCCATCATCGCCACTATTGTCTTGCCCGAACCCACGTCTCCCTCCAAAAGCCTGTTCATGGGCATCTGCTTTTCCATGTCTTTTAATATCTGCCAGGCTGATTTTTTCTGAGCGGAAGTAAGATGAAAGGGAAGCGATTTTACGAATTTTTGTATTGTTTCCAAATTAATGGGTACGCTAATTGCCCTTTCTCTTTTCAGCTTCATCCTTTCTTTTAAAGCCCTGAGTTCAATCAGAAAAAGCTCTTCAAAACAAAATCTTTCCCTTGATTTTTTAGCCAGAGCCAAAGAGTCAGGAAAATGAATCTGCCAGATTGCCTGGCTTAAGGGAAGCAGTTGGCGTTTCTTTTTAATTTCTTCAGGCAAAGGATCCCTGATTCTGTTTTTTAATTGGCTTAGCAATGGCTGCAAAATATATCTTAGCCACCTGGAGGAAAGCCCTTCAGTTTCCGGATAAACAGGAACTAGCCTGGCCGTGTGAATGGGGTCGCTTTCGCCCGATATTTTTTCGTAAGCAGGGCTTGAGAGATAATATTTATTTGATTTGGGAGCCACTTTCCCAGATAAAAAAACCAGATCATTTTTTTTGAGAGCATTGGTAAGATACGGTCGGTTGAACCAGATCGCTTTTATCGTTCCGGTTTCGTCTTCCAGGGTGGCCTGGGTCAGAAACATCCTTTTTCTAAACGTTCTTATATTCTTAATATCAAGAATTTTTCCCTGGACGGAAACGTTCTCTCCCGCTTTAATTTCGGATATTTTTTTCAGATTTGAAAAATCCTCATATCGATGAGGAAAGTGATAAAGAAGCTGGCCGACAGTATCAATCCCTAGCCTTTTTAGCCTTTTTTGATATTGGGGCCCTATCCGAGGGATTTTTTCTACAGGAAAGGAAATATCCATAAATAAAGAGCGCGCCCGGCAGGAATCGAACCTGCGGTCTCAAGGTCCGCAACCTTGCGCTTTATCCGCTAAGCTACGGGCGCATTTTCTTAAAATTAGCACGGAATTAGCTTTAATTCAAACAAGATTGAAAAAATTTAAAAATCAAGATATACTATAAACCACCGGGAGAGGTGGCTGAGCGGTTGAAAGCAGCATCCTGCTAAGATGTTGAGCCTTAACGGGCTCCGTGGGTTCGAATCCCACCCTCTCCGCACAATTTTTAGATATTTTTATGAAAATAAAATATTATTATCAGCAGGTAGACAAGATCCGTAAGGAACAAATTGAAGAATATTTTAACGAGAAAAAGATAAAAAGGATTACCAACTTGCTGCATCCGAAAGATTTGGAATTGGCGCTCCTGGACGTCCGCATCGAATATTTCGTCCATCACAACGATTTTGCCGTGGAGCTTACCCTAATCATAAGGAAAAAGAAATTTTTTTCAGAAAAAAGAACTTTCAATTTGACAGAGGCGTTTGATGTCGCCCTGGATAATTTAGTGGCGCAATTACATAAATTAGAGAATAAGAGGCATAAGAAATGATCCGGGAGAGGTGCCTGAGTGGTTGAAAGGGATAGTCTTGAAAACTATTAAGGTAGCAATACCTTCGTGGGTTCGAATCCCACCCTCTCCGCATATTTAAGATTCTTTTGCTGATTATTACTTTTTGGATTTTTTATCTATGGATATTATTCAAGAAATACAAAATTTTGTTGAAAATGAGTGCAAAAAGCCAAGCAGCAGATATGGATATGAGCCATTCCCTTTCCATTTCGCGCCGGTGGTTGAATATGCCGAAAAACTGGCAAACGAGCTCGGAGGAGATAAGGAAATTATTTTAATTGCCGCTTGGTTACATGATATCGGTTCAATAATTTCCGGGAGAGAGGGCCATCACATTACCGGAGCTAAAATTGCGGGAGAAAAACTGAAAGAATTAAAATATCCGGATGAGAAAATTGCAATAGTGAAAAGATGCATTTTGAACCATAGGGGTTCCCAGCAAAACAATAGAGAAAGCATCGAAGAGCAGATAGTTGCTGAAGCTGACGCCATGAGCAGTTTTGATAATATTTCTGGTATTTTTAAGGCGGCTTTTGTTTACGAAAACCAAAATCAGGGAGAAGCAAAAGCTTCTGCTATGCGGAAATTGGAAAACAAATGGAAGCAATTGCATTTTGAAAAGTCCAAGCAAATTATTAAACCGAAATATGATGCAGCGATGCTGCTTTTAAAATAAAAGAGCAGAAGGCGTATCTGGAAATACTTCATAATCGTTATGTTTAAGCATATTTTAGAAATAACCGTCTTTGTCTGCGGAGCGGTTGTCATGATATTTGAACTCGTAGGTTCCAGGGTTCTTGCTCCGTATTTTGGAACATCAATTTTTGTCTGGACCAGCTTGATAGGGGTCATATTAGGAAGCCTCAGTTTGGGATATTATTGGGGCGGGAAAATTGCAGATAAAAAAGCAAGCCTCAAGGGTTTATCCGTAATTATTTTTTTAGCAGCAATCTTTATCGGCTCGACGATGATCATTAAAGATTTGCTGCTTTTTACTTTAAAAATAGAGACGCTGGATATCAGGATCGGATCGATTTTTTCCTCTTTGATTTTGTTTCTGCCGGCCAGCGTGCTATTGGGGATGGTTTCTCCTTATTCCGTAAAATTAAAACTAGACAATTTGCAAACGTCCGGTTCCGCCGTAGGTAGTCTTTACGCGATTTCTACTGCCGGAAGCATATTCGGGACATTTCTTTCCGGCTTTTATCTGATTCCTCAATTCGGAACAAATAAATTATTGATTATTCTCGCGATATTGTTGATTGTAAATTCTTTGATGATTTCTTTCAAAGATCTTTTTAAAAAAAAGATTTTTGTTTTGATAATTGCGTTATTGGGATTGGTAACATATGTTCCGTATCAATCAGAGCTTGGAAAAAAAGGGCTTATAGATGTTGATACCGCATATAACCGGGTCTGGATTTATGATTTTATCGACCAAAGTACCAGCAGGCCGGTCAGAATGATGGGAATCAACAACGAGAATCACTCCTTAATGTTCTTGGACGGGGACGAATTGGCCAACGAATATACGAGATACTATCATTTGGCGAAATTTTTCAACCCCGGCTTCAAGAAATCTCTGATGATCGGAGGAGGGGGATATTCTTTCCCCAAAGATTTTTTGAATAAATATCCTCAAGCTACCATTGATGTGGTGGAAATCGACCCCAAGCTAACTGAGCTGTCAAAAAAATACTTCAGGCTGGAAGAAAATCCAAGATTGATCATTTTCCATGAAGACGGCAGGATGTTTTTAAACAAAACCCGAGAAACCTATGATGTAATTTTCGGGGATGCCTTTACTTCGCGCTATTCCTTGCCCTATCAATTGACGACAAGGGAGGCGGTACAGAAAAAATACGATATTTTGAACGACAAGGGAATTGTTATTTTAAATATTGTTTCTTCCGTAGAAGGAGAAAAAGGAGAATTTTTAAGAGCTGAATACGCGACCTACAAAACTATCTTTCCCCAGGTATATTTGTTTCCCGTATCAGAACCTGATAACGGAAAGAAGATTCAGAATATCATTTTGGTGGCGCTGAAATCTCCCGACGTTCCTAATTTTCAAACTGGCGACGGTGAAATAAAAGGATATCTGGGCCATTTGTGGAAAAAAGAAATTGCTTCTGATGTTCCCATACTAGTTGACGATTATGCGCCGGTTGATTATTATGTAAATAAAATAATATGAACAAAAAGATCTTAATCATAATCGGAATAATAATTTTGATTTTATTTGTTTTTGCAGCAAGACGTGGGCAGCACAAATCTAAAAAAACACCTGATAATAATACTACGACCACCGCGATACTATCTGCAAGCAGTACGGACCTTTCTCAGGTTAAGGTTGCAATCGTCTATGAGCGTGTTTCGGATGGCGCTTGGTTCGGTCGGAGTATGGATAAGGTCGTGGATATTTTTAAAGAAACTGATGCGGATCTTATCTTCAGAAGTTTTTACAGGTGGCAGCCAGTTCCAGAGTCTCCTGATTCTGTGATGGCGGGATATCCTACGCTTTATACGAAAGCATATGCTAGGAGAGGCTATACCTATCAGCAATATGGTGAAGCGATAAAAGAAATAAAAAAGGAAAAACCAGCCGCCCTGATCATTGGCGGCATCGTAGTGACACACTTGAACCGGATTGAATTCGACGATATGACACACGAATCATTCACCCAGGCTCAGACCTGGGAAATGGCTTTTGACCCAAAGAAATACGGCCTTAATTATTCTAAAGAATATGCTC
>Ga0315275_10001941_pt1 | contig 18487 bp, 18 predicted proteins | sample YL17G03_0_MG_FD_205557 | JGI IMG/M metagenome (GOLD analysis project Ga0315275, IMG submission 205557) | Sediment microbial communities from Yellowstone Lake, YNP, Wyoming, USA - YL17G03_0 | ecosystem: Environmental > Aquatic > Freshwater > Lake > Sediment | place: USA: Wyoming | collected...
GCGCTGGCTGGCGGCAGCAACAGCGGCGGGCGAAGGCGGGGACGCCACTGCCGCCCGACTTGTCGGGGTGCACCTGGAGGGCCCCTTCGTGAACCCCGCCCGGCGGGGCGCCCTGCCCGCCGAGGGCCTGCGCCCGCCGGACGTGGCGGAGTTCCTGGCCCTGGCCGAGGCCGCCCAGGGCCGCCTGAAGATCATCACCCTGGCGCCCGAGCTGCCCGGCGCCGCCGACATTGTCGCGGCGGCCCGTCAGCGGGGCGTCGTCGTCAGCATGGGCCACACCGATGCCACCTACGAGCAGGCGCTGGAGGCCATCGAGTGGGGCGTCCAGCAGGCCACCCACTGCTTCAACGGCATGCGCCCGTTCCACCATCGCGACCCCGGCTGCCTGGGGGCCATCCTTTCCTCACCCAGGCTCAGCGCGGAGCTCATCGCCGACGGCGTACACGTCCATCCCGGGACCATGGCCTTGCTCTTGGCCGCCAAGGACCCGCAAGGCACGATCCTCGTGACCGACGGCATAACGGCCGCCGGCCTGGCGGACGGCGTCTACTCCCTGGCCGGTGAGGCCATCCAGGTGCAGAGCGGCGTGGCATCCTTGCCAAACGGCACCCTGGCCGGCAGCGTGGCCACCATGGACCAGGCACTGCGGAACATCGTGCAGCTAGGCCTCGCGCCCCTCGGCGAGGCCGTGCGAATGGCCTCCACCAATCCCGCCGCTGCCCTGGGCCTCGGCCAGCGTCTGGGGCGCATCGCTCCCGGCTTCGCGGCCGACCTGGTCGCCCTGGATGAGAGGCTGGAAGTAGCGATGACCTTCGTCGGCGGCCAGCCTGTTCACGAGTAGCAACAGGCCCACCCTTGTCGTCCTCGCTGTAACGTATGCAATTGCGGCACGTCTTCTAGACAGAACTGCCTCTGCCTTCAACCCTGTCGGCGTAACGCGCCCGCCAAGAGGAGTCAACGGGGCGATGGTGTCGCCAGTAGAGGAGCGATTCAGGGGGATGTGTGGCCTAACCTCACTCGTCGCCATTAGATGCGGCGGAACCTTCGCTGCCCGCGAGCTGCCCTAATGGCACGGGACGAGCAGCAACGGTCGGGGTCTGGCTCGAAAACGCGCCTCAGCAGCGAGCGCGTTCAGACCTACGTCTGGGGCCTTCGCATCGCTGGGTCTGTGTTGGCACTGGGCGTTCTCATTGCCATCTTGATGTCGCCACCAGAGGGCCCGCTCCACTATCTGGTACCTATCCTGTCCTTCCTCCTCCTTTGGGGAATGACGATGCTCATGGCGGCCCAAAGCCGCATCATGAACGTGCGCCTCGAGCGGAACTATCAGGCCGCGCTACGCGCCCGCAACCTCCAGCTGGCCGACCTGGCCATGCGAGACGACCTGACCCAGCTCTGCAACCGCCGCTATTTCTACGAGCGCCTCCAGCGCGACCTAGAGGAAGCCCGCGGCTTCGAGAGGCCGCTGGGGGTTCTGATGCTGGATGTAGACGGCCTCAAGAGCATCAACGACAGCCACGGCCATAAGGTGGGCGACGCTGTCCTGGTAGCCGCCGCCAAGCTCCTGCGGGAGCAAACCCGCGCCTGCGACGTGCCTGCGCGCATCGGCGGCGATGAGTTCGCCGTCATCCTCCCCGAGGCGGACAAACGGGGCGCCCTGGCCGCCGCCAGACGCATCACGGCCGCCGTTAAGCACGGAGTCTTGTGCGAAGATAGCGGCGTCTCCGTTCGCCTCACCCTGAGTGTCGGCATATCCGGCTTCCCCTGGGGCGGCGACGATGTCGACGCCGTCATGCGCTCCGCCGACGAGAATCTGTACGTCGCCAAGCAGGCCGTCGGCAAACCCCAGGAGGAACTGTCCCGGCGCATCACCAGCTAGCCAGGCGCGATCTGTAACGTCGTCTCACCCCAAGTGTCTCTTCCTTAGAGGACACATGACCACCGGCATGCCAATCCAGGAGGCGGTCCGCAATCAGTCCGAGCGGGACCAGGCGGCGGAACAGGCCATAACGTCCGCCCCCCTGGCACTTGTCCTGCGACTGTCCAACGTCGTCATGGGGCTGGCAGCCCTGGCGGCCATCGCCATGGCGTACGGGGTGCAAGAGTATACGCTGGCCTTCCTCGTCACCGGAGCGTCTTTCGCCGTTCTCGGCGTCCTGGGGTTCGTGAGCTCCGGCCTCTCGCGGAGGCGGCTGACCGAGTCGCAGGCCAGATTCCAGGCCCGCCTGTTTATCCGCAACCTGGAACTTCAAGACATGGCCATGCGAGACGACCTCACTCAGCTCTTCAACCGTCGCTACTTCTACGATCGTCTTCAGCGAGAGCTGGACCAGTCCCGCCACCTCCAGCGTCCGCTGGCGGTGGCCATACTGGACGTGGACGGCTTGAAGACGATCAACGATTCCTACGGCCACCAGGCCGGCGACCTCGTGCTGGCGGCCGTGGGCCGACTGCTGGTAGAGCACACCCGCGCCTGCGACGTGCCCGCCCGCATCGGTGGCGACGAGTTCGCCGTCATCATGCCCGAGACGGACAAGACCGGCGCCTTCGCCGTTGCCCGCCGGATGGAAGACGCGGTGAACAACACCACCATCGTCGAGGTCAACGGCGCTCACCTGCGCCTGAACATTTCCATGGGCATCTCAGGTTTCCCTTGGGGCGGCGATGACGTGGACGCCATGGTGCAGTGGGCAGACACACACATGTACGCGGCCAAGACTACCCATCGCGGCAACGGCGGCGCGCGACAATGTTGCCTCCCACGGGGCTAAGAGCTGCGAAGACATCTCGCCCGACGATTGCGGGCAGATAGCGAAAAGCGGTTCTTGAAACTGGCCGGCAGCGCCCGGAAATGGATGGGCACTGTAGGGGGCTGCCGGGCACATTATGTGTAACCGAAAGCAGGCCTATAGCGTCTATGGTTCTGGGAGAATAAGGCAAGGAGCGGCTCATCATGGAAGGCAACGGGGGCGAGGCGGCGGCGGCGCCGGCTGGCGGGATCGCGCGACGGGTTGATGCCGACAAGCGGCCGCCGCAAGACTTGAGTCACCTGCGCTGGCTACTGCGTATCGCCGGGATCGTCTGCTCAGGCGGCGGTGCGGCCGCCGTCATCGCGGGCGACATCGCCCTGAGCCGCCCCGTATTCTACGTCCTCACCGGCGCTGTCTTCCTCGCCCTCTTCGTCTTGACCACAATCTTGGCCAGCCTATCCCGCACAGCACACGTAGACGTAGAGCGACGCTACCGTGCCCGACTCTTCATCCGCAACCTGGAACTCCAGGACATGGCCATGCGGGACGACCTCACTCAGCTCTTCAACCGTCGCTATTTCTTCGAGCGACTGCGGCGGGAGGTGGACCGGGCTCACAGCCTGCAGAGCCCCCTGTCCATCCTGATCTTTGACGTCGACCACCTTAAGAGCGTGAACGATACCTACGGCCACAAGGCCGGTGACGTAGCTCTGGCCAATCTGGCCAAGCTCGTGATCAAATGCGTACGCACCTCCGACATCCCGGCCCGTCTCGGTGGCGACGAATACGGCGTGATCATGCCCGAAACGGACAAGGACGGGGCCTTCTCCGTAGCCAAACGGCTCCAGCGAGCCCTCGAAGTCACCCCCATGTACGAGGAGAACGGCGCTTCCCTTCTCCTGAGCGTCTGCCTGGGGGTCTCGGGTTTCCCGTGGGGCGGTGACAGCGTCGACGAAGTGGTGCAATGGGCCGATACTCACATGTACGCGGCCAAGACATCCAAAAAGAGGGACGCCGACCATGTGCCATCCGCTTCCGGTGAGCGCTCGCACAAGAAGGGCTAGGCCCGGGGCCCCATCCATCATCCCTAGAGCTGGGTCATGACGAACTCCAGCAGAAGCAGCCTGCACCCCAAGCAGTCGCGCCTGCCTCCAGTGGCAGCTATCCAGAGGCTCTGGCGGCGGCTGGCCGGCTACACGTTCGTCTGGCAGTTCGCCACAGTCTTCGCTGTGGTGAGCCTGGTCGTTGTCGCCTTCACCGGATTCGGCCTCAGTCGCTTCCTCGGCCAGTCCATCAAAGACGGGGAGATCGACGACGCCGTGGCCGAAGTACGGCAGCACGTCGCCACTCCGATTGCTGGACGCCTGGCGGTCCAAGGATCGCTGGCGCCCATGACCGACGACCAGTACGCTCAGTTCAACGCCTTCGTGCAGGAGGACATCATCCCCACCGGCCGCTCTCGCCTGCGTCTCTGGCGCTGGGATGGTGTGCTTCTCTACTCCTCCGATTCCTCGGCCCAGATAGGCCAAGAGTTCCCCGCCAGCGACGAGCTGGAGGCTGCCCGCCAGGGCCGCGCTGTATCACGAGTCGACGACGCCAGCGATCTCGTCGGAACCACCGGATTCGGGCCGCAATCGTTCTTCCATGCGTACGTCCCCCTCAGTCTCGACGATTCCTCCGGCGTCCAGGCGGTGTTGGAGGTGGAGCAGTCCTATCTGCCGATCCACGATCGCATCCAGCGAGGGGAGACGAAAATCTATATAGGCGTGGCGGGGGCAATGGGCTTCCTCTACGCCGTACTGTCCACCGTCGTCATGCGCGGCTCGCGGACTGTCAGCAAGCAGCGACGCCAACTGGTGCTCCACACCCAGGAGATGAGGCGCAGCCACGATTCCCTACTCCAGATGCTGTGCGCCGCCCTCGACCTCCGCGACCAGGCGACCAAGGGCCATTCCCTGCGCGTGGCCCGCCTGGCGGTGGCCGTAGCCGAGCAGATGGATCTCTCCGAGGAGCAGCTAACGCACCTGGAGCAGGCGGCCATGCTCCACGACCTGAGCAAGATGGGCCTCTCCGATGTGGTCTTAGGCAAGACCGGCCCCCTCGATGAGGACGAGTGGGAGGAGATACAGAAGCATCCGGAGATGGGCTACCAGATCGTGCGCGATATCCCCTTCCTCCAGAGGGCAGGAGAGATCATCCTCCATCACCACGAACGTTTCGATGGCGGCGGCTACCCGCAAGGCCTGATGGGGGAGGAGATCCCTCTGGGAGCGCGCATCTTCGCCGTGGTGGACGCCTACGATGCTATGACCGCCGACCGCCCCTACCGCCGCGCTGGCTCCCACGCCTCCGCTGTGCGGGAGATCAAGCGCAATTCGGGTACCCAGTTCGACACGCGGGCCGTAGAGGCTTTCCTTGCGGCCAACACCAAGGGCCTTATCCGCGACAAGACCCCCGCAAAGAACGGTGAGCCAGCAGTGGAACTCGTGTCCACCGCTCCCGCTGAGGCCGAAGCCGAGGCCGAGGCCGAGGAAAGCCATGTCTAGACGGGGCAACAACCACTCCCTCGCCAGCGAGTCTCTCCACGACCTTCGGGTCCTTAAGTGGCGGGTTCGCCTCCTGGTCTATCCTTGTATCGTCCTGCTTCTCCCCTTCGACATCTTGATCCTGGGGCGGCCGTGGCTGGAAGCGCTCTGGAGCAACGCTGGCGGCTATCTGGTGGCCACCATCGGCATCGAGTTTGGCTTTGTCCACTTCTCGCGGCTGCGCAGGCAGGCGGAATATCCCCGTGTCCTGGCCATGGAACTGGGATCACCGGCGAACCTGCGCGAAGCCTGCCAGACGGCCGTCCGCACGGTAGTGGAACTCCTGGGTGCTGATGCGGCCGTCTTGGCTCTTTTCCACCGTGACGGCGCCTCTCCAGAGGTCTTGGTCAGCCACGGCGTTCCACCGGGGCTCATCAAGTTCAACTCCGAGCAGGTGCCCCTAATCGACCCCTTCCTCAAGTGCGCGGAGAGCCGCGCCATCCTCGTCGAGCCGCTCCCTCCGTCCCACCCCTTCTTCCCAGTGTTTGGCGCGGGCCGCTGCCGTGTCTACGTCCCCATCCTGTCCATGGACAAGGTCGTGGGCGTGATGAGCATAATTGGTCCGCGCAGACGCTCCGAGCTAAGAGACCGCACGCTCCTGACCGGCCTGGCCCGGGTGCTGGGCCTCACCCTGGACAACGTCCGCCTCTACAGCCACGAGTACCAGGGCATGCTGCACATCCTCACCTCCGCCCTGGACCAGCGTGACCGGGTGACTGACGGCCACTCCCGCCGCGTCGCCGACCTCTCGCTCATCGTAGCCCGCGAGCTGGGCATCGATGGCGACGATCTCCTGGACATTGAGCGGGCCGCCATCCTCCACGACATCGGGAAACTGGCGGTGCCCGACGCCATCCTCTCCAAACCCGCCCCGCTCACTTCAGACGAGTGGCTGGAGATGCGCCGTCACCCTGACGTGGGCCATGACCTGGTGCGGGACGTGCCCTTCCTGGGCCGCGCCGCCGAAATTATCCGTTCCCACCACGAGCGATTCGACGGCGCAGGCTACCCTCGCAGCCTCAAGGGGGAGGAGATCCCTCTGGGGGCGCGCATCTTCGCCGTGGTGGACGCCTACGACGCCATGACCTCCGACCGCCCCTATCGGCTGGCGCGCTCCCACGAGGAAGCTCTGGAGGAGATCCGGCGCCAGGTCGGCACGCAATTCGACCCCGTGGTAGTCGCCCCCTTCTTCGCGGCGGTGCGGAAAGGGCTCATCGGCCCCAGCATGCCGAGGGAACACGAGCCCCTGTTCAGGATGCCCGGCGGGAATGGCCCGACACCGTCGCCAGAAGAGAGCCATGTTCCAGCGTCCTCATAGACGCCGCTTCGTCACCAGCCCCTGCCGCGACCGCTCGCGCCGTCAGTCGCTGTCGCTCAGGGAGGCGGCCTCCGCTCTACTCCTGGCCGCCGTCTAGCCACGCCATGGCCCAGTTCGACTTCTCGCCGCCGCCACACGTCTCCACTGCTCCCCAGGAAACAGCCTGGGCGGAGCCTGGATCGACCCGTCACCTGCTGCGGCTTGAGGTCGTGACTGATAGCCGTCGCCTCGTCGGCGTCGTCCAGCACATGACGGCTGTCCGACCGGTGGACTTGCTAAACGGCACTGACGCACCGCTAGCCCTGACCGACATCGAGGTGACGCCCCTGGAGGGACAGGCCGATGCCCCCCATCGGTGGCCCCAGGCCCACATCCGCAAGCAAGCCATCGCCTTCATTATCCCGCACGAGGCTGCGCCTCCGGAAGTCGCCATCGGCAGGCGGCCGCTGGAGTACGTGCAGAAGCGACCCTGGCGAGTGTCGGTCTTGCTGTCGTGCTTCATGGTGACCGGCTGCTTTCACCTAGCGCCGGCCGCTGATCCAGCCAACGCCTCTTTGTTCTGGAACGCCGGTTTCGTGCCTCTGACCGACGCTGAGGCGGTCTTCCTCCCCGACCCCGCGACGACGTGGAAGTCGGCCGTGATCATCGTGAACGCAGCCAGGGTGGAGGCCTACTGCCCGCCAGCCGCCCTAGCCGCCGAGTAGGGGCGCTGCTTGCTGCGCCCCAGCCCTCGTAGGGGCCCTCCTTGCTGCGCCCCATTGGGCGCAATCTCCCGCTACCACTCCAGCACAGCTGCGCCCGAGGTCATGCCCGCCCCGAAGGCGGTGAGGGCGATAAGTGAGCCCTTCTGGAGCCGGCCGCATTCCGCGGCCTCGGTGAGGGCGATGGGGATACTTGCCGCCGAGGTGTTGCCGTACTTCTCGATGTTCATGAAGACGCGCCGCTTCAAGCGCCCCAGCTGATCCGTCAGGTTGAAGTGCGCGGCCACCGCCTGGATGATGCGGCTGTTGGCCTGGTGGGGCACGAACAGCTTGATGTCCTTCAGGGAGACGCGGGCCTTAGCCAGCGCCTCGGCGGTACACTTGACCATCGTCTGCACCGCCTCCTTGAAGACGCGCGGGCCCTGGAAGCCCACCCGTCGCTCGAAGAAGGGCATCGTCATCAGCTCCGAGAGGTCGCCGTCGTCGCCCATGCTGAACACCCAGGGCCTGCGCCTCTCGGAGCGCGAGACCAGCACCGCCCCGGCGCCGTCGCCAAAGAGCATCGCGAGGTGCGGCGCCTCGCTGTAGAAGCGGCTGGGCGTCTCCACACCGATGACGAGAATGTTGTCGTAGCTGCCGCTATCGATAAGGCAGGTGGCCACCTCCAGGCCCTTGAGGAAGCCAGTGCAGGCCGCCTTCAGGTCGAATACGGCCGCTCGCTTGGCGCCCAGGTTCTTCTGCACGATGGACGCCGTGGGATACGCCAGGTTGTCGGGGAAGGTGACGGCGCAGATAATGTGCCCCACGGCCTGAGGCGACACGCCAGCCCGCTCCAGGGCCTGGGACGCCGCCTCGGTGGCCAGGTCCGCGCACCACTCCTCGCTGTCCACGACCCGCCGCTCGCGAATGCCGGAGCGGCGAAAGATGTCGGCCACGCGCTTGTAGGGGGTGAAAGGAAGGAATTCCTTATTGGTGCGAACACGGCTGGGGACATGCATCCCCCAGCCGCTGATCTCTGCCGGCTTCAGAAACGCCTCGGGGATCGTGGCCATCCTTCCCTGTCCTTTCTTGATCACTTGCTGCCCAAGCAATTGGCTCCAATTATAGGACAGCGGCGGAAACTTTCAAGACATCTGGAATCCACCCCATCTTGCCCCAGCCTTGTGGCCATTGACTGGATAGTCCGGAAGTACTGGTTGCTCCATGCATGGCAGGCCTAATGGTCTGCAGCTACGAAGCAAGAAGCAGATAGAGTCGTAGCTACAGGGCTTCAGCCCTACCTTCTCTTGAACTATTCGCGACCTTCAGGCTGGGGTGTGGTCTCAACCACCACGCCAGCGCTAGTCATCTCCCCGCGACGCACTTCTCGGTGAAAAAGTGGTGAACAGCCGGTGAACGTCCGGTTGAAATCCCGGGGCGTTCACCACAATTAACGGCCCCTTAACTGACATTATGTTAGCTCGTCGATTACGCTGGGAATGCGGAGATGCCGGTCTCCGCAAGAACCGATGCCGACAGCAAGGGTTACCGCAACCCCGCTGGCGGCACGGGCCGGCCTGGCGTGCTGCCTCATTCTGGCCCTCCTGTGGACGGCCAAGATCGCCCTATCCCAGGGCGGTGTGACCTCCCACTGGGAGCAGGAGCCATCCTCTGCTGTCTCCCGCTGGTTCCCCCTCTACGACAACGAGATCACTTTCTGCCTGGAGAACCGTGCCGGCGTCGGCGTAGACGACGCCTGGGTGCAGAACAACCTCTCTCAGTACTGGGGCGTCAGCGCCCGCCCCCTGTGCTTGCCGGATCTCGAGCCCGACCTGCGGGTCGTCGTCCAGGACCTGGAGGCGCCTCAGCCCGCCGGCTGGAGCCGTGCCGACTACCCGACGAACGTGTGGCGCTGGTCCACCTGGCGCTTCTACCAGCACTGCGAGATCACCGTCAACGCCCAGACTTTCTACCAGCGTAACGACTACGTCTGGCCGGGCACCTCCCAGTGGCTGCCCGACGTGCCGGAGAAGACTCTCCTGCACGAGTTCGGGCATTGCACCGGCCTGCCTCATCGCGAGGACGAGGGGTACCAGGGCTCAATGTACCCGATGATGCTCTACTACCCGAACGCGGACGAGGCGAGCTCCCTCCAAGCGGAGTACGACCCGTGGCTGCTCGTTTACCTGATGCGGCCCTTCGTGCAGGCCTGGGGGATGGTGGCCTAGCGACGGCGCTTTGAACCGACAGTCTCTCAGGGGGTGCGGCCAATTACCCCTGGGGAGGCCGCCCGACCCGCCCGGGCGGCCTCCTCTTTTCGTCTAGGAAAAGAGGAAACGGATCAGCACCGGCACCAGCATCGCCATCAACAGCAGGACCGTGACGGCGACAATGATCCGCTGCCGCCGCGACTGCCCTTGCTCCAGCGGCTCCCAGCGGCCGTAGCCGGCTGCGTCCGATAGGTCGTAGTCAGGATGGCTGGGGTCGTTGGGGTCCAGCTCCCAGGTGACCCCGTCCTCATCCACGAAGCCGCTGTCGGAGGCCTCTTCCTCGCCCCGCTCGTGCACGGCGTCCTCCGGCGGGCAACTAGGCGGCGGGCGGCCAGGCCGTCACGTACTCGGGCTCGATCTTGAAGATGACCCGTCGCTCGCCGGGCGCGCGGAAGGGATACTTCTCCTGTCCCAAGTACTTCTTGGCCATCTTGTCGATGTGATCGTCGGCGCCCTCGCTGGTAACCTCGACCACTCGGCCCCGCACCGTGGCCATCTGATAGGGATCGTCGCGGCTGATTACGTCCAGGGCCACCCGCGGGTCGCGGCGTACGTTCTGGGGCTTGCGCCGCCCCTCGGCGGTGTTCACTAGGATGAACTTCCCATCGAAGTCCACCCAAACGGGCGTCACCTGGGGTGACCCGTCAGGCATGAGGGTCGCCAGGTGAGCGAAATTGGGCTCTCGAAAGAGCTTCTGAGCCGCTTCAGGCAATTGAGCCGCCAAAGGTTCCTCCTCCGCTCTAGCGCTACAACGGGACCAATAGCAGGGCTTGTCACCCCGTGTATCTAATAGTATACACCGCCGGCAGCTTGCGGCGGTGCGAGGAGAAGCGGCGAGGCCCGATGGCCTAGCGAAAACCGAGGGCGGGAAGGGGAGCGGCAGGCGCAGCTATCGCCTGCGCTGCAGGGACAACATCCGGCAAGGCCGAGGCGAGGGCATCCGCTGTGCGCATCGGGATGGCGGAAACGAGCACGTCGCGGATTTCATCTGACGTGAGGGGCACATGCAGCACGAAATCGGCGGCCTCACGCGCGTCCCGCTCCAGGTCGGACCACCAGTTGACCAGCACTCCCACCGGGGGCATCCCGGCCCGCCGCGCCTTCTCGGCCGAGCGCAGGGCACGGAAGCCGAGGTCAGACTCCACGACGACAACGTCGGCCCACCGGTCCAGTCGGTCGGTGCACGCGTCGTGAGAGGTCTTGAAGACGGGTGAGTACCCGGCGGCTACGCAGGCCTGCCGAAGCACCTCGCGCTGGTCCTGACCTACCTCGACCAGGACGACGTTGAGAGCGGGATTGCCGGTCATTTTCGATATTCCTGAACTATGACCGCTCGGTCGGACTCAGTTCGCTGGCCTGATATATGAGACGCGAAAACGGGCGCATTGTTACACCGATTCCCCTGATTTGTTCTTTCGATGAAGGAGCCGCCGCCCTTGCGGGCCAACGTGGTCATCGCCGTGGGCAACTGCGGGCTGTACCTGGGTGGATTCGGGGTGCGGGTAGAGGATACGGTGCTGGTGGCAGCCCAGGGCCACAACGTCCTGACAACGTTCCCGCGAAGTCTCACCTGGCCCGCGCCGTAACAGCCGGCCGAACCGAGCGTCTATAAGGGTAGACGGCGTAGCTGGGGCCGCGAGTGAGTCTCAGGTCACCTGTTAAGGTGATGGGGCGCGTTCCCAGAGGCGCTGTCTTTGTTTTGTGAGGCGCGACCGCGAGGGGCGTAGGAGCGCTGCTTGCCGCCCCCTACTCCGCCATCCTGATTTGGGGGAGCCACCGCAGCCACGAGGGCAGGTACCAGTTCCACTCGCCCAGGAGCTTCATGCTGGCCGGCAGGAGGATGGAGCGGATCACCGTGGCGTCGATGAAGATCGCGGTGGCCAGGCCGAAGCCGAACTGCTTGATGCCGATGTTCCGCGTGAAAACGAAGACGACGGCCACCGCCACCATGATCGCCGCCGCGCTGGTGATGGTTCCCGCCGTCGCCTTCACCCCTATGGCGATGGCCTCATCGCTGCTCGCGCCCTTTTCATGCGCCTCCTTGATCCGGCTCATGATGAACATGTGATAGTCCATGGACAAGCCGAAGAGGATGGAGAACAGAAATAGGGGCAGCCAGGATTCGATTATGCCCGTGGCCTCGAAGCCCAGCGGCCCTTCCAGCGCCCAGCCCTCCTGGAACACCAGCACCAGCAGGCCATAGGCGGCGCCGACGGAGAGCGCGTTGAGGATGAGCGCTTTCACCGCAATGACGACGGAGCGGAATGTGACCAGCAGGACCGTGAAAGTGAGTCCAAGGACGAAGGCCCAGACGAAGGGCGTCCTGAACATGATGTCGTCCCTGAAGTCGATGTTGGCGGCCGTCGCTCCCGTCACCAGGGCCCGGTCTGGGCTGTTCCCAAAGGCCTCCGGGATGAAGTCGTTGCGGATGCGGTTGACGGCGTCGATGGCCTTGTCCTCGCCGATATCGGCATTGAGAGGGATCTGGATGAGCTCGGTGTCGCCGGCGTCATTGATGTCGGTCTGGATAGGAGCGCCGTAAGGGCCGTCCGGATTCCCCGCCGACACCGTCTCCCTCTGAACGAGGCCCATAAGTTCGTTGACGTGGGACTGCACCTCCGGCGCAAAAACGTTCTCGTCCTTGCCGGCGTCGACAACAACCTGGGCGGGGGAGGTCAGACCCAGGGTGAAGTTCTCTTCCAGAGCGATAAGGGCCTTCTTCGCCTCCACGTCGTCGGAGAGACCCTTGGCGCCGTTGAAACCCAGGTTGAAGGTGACGACTGGCGCCGCCAGCGCCAGGAGGCCGACCAGTATGACCGCGGCGAAGACGGCCGGCCGCGCCAGGACGCGGTCGCTGATGAAACCCCAGACGCCGCCGCCCTCGCCGCCCTCGCCGCCCTCGCCGCCGCGGTTCAGCAAGGGCACGCGCAGCCAGTTCACGTTGTCCCTCAGCATCGCCAGCAGCGCGGGCAAGAGGCTCACGGACATGATCACGGCCAGCGCCACCACCACTATCGCCGACAGAGCCAGGCTGCTGAAGATGACATCGTCCACCAGGAACATGCCGCAGATTGCAAGCAGAACCGTGACCCCGGCAAAGACGACGGCCTGGCCTGAGGTAGCGGTGGCTACCAGGAGCGCCTCATCCTTCGATCGGCCGGCCCGCCGCTCCCGGCGAAAGCGGCTGATGACGAACAGCGCATAGTCGATACCGGTGGCCAGCCCCATCAGCAGCACGACCTCTGAATAGACATCGGCCAGCGGATATCCCTGGCTGATCACGGCCAGGATGCCTGACGCAATTATCACCGCCGCTACGGCCAGCGAGAGGGGAACGAAGGCCGCCGCCAGGGCGCCAAAGGCCAGGATAAGGATCACAAACGTAATCGGCAGGTTCAGGAAGAGGGCGAAGCCGAAGTCCTCCTCAACGACCTCGGACGCCTGCTTCTGGATGGACGCGTCTCCTCCGATGAGGATCTGGAAGCCGTCCGACGCCGCCTGTGCCTCCGCCACCGCATCCAGCACCGGGTCGATGTTCTCTTCCGCCTCCTGGAGGGTCCCCACCAGGCTGACCAGCGCGAAGCTGACGTCGCCGCCCGTCTCGTTCTGCGCCACAAACGGCGAAGCCTCTCGCGGCGCGCCGATGTCGTAGTGTGTCAGCGCTTCGGAGACGATCCTGGTGCTGGAGAGAACCGTGGTGCCGCCGGCGGCCTCGGCCCCCTCGACCCGCAGAGCCCTCAGGTCTTCCATCAGGCCCTGCACCGTCTGCCGGTAGGCCGCATCGTCCACTGTCAGAGAGGGGTGCGAAAAGACGACAACCTCCCGCACCTCCCCTTCTTCCACGCCGAAGCGCTCATCGAACAGCTTGCTGGCTTCCCCCGCCTCGCCCGGCGCATTCAGATCGATGTCGGTGTTGGCGGAGACCACGGAAGAGACGCCCAAGGCGACGATTACGATGAGCACCCAGCCCAGAGCGACCGTCCGTCGATGGCGGGCGCTCCACATCGCGATGCGACCGGTGAGGGATCTTGATTCGCCGGAAGAGCTAAGGCTGATGGCGGCTTCTCCTTAGCCTGCTTGAACCCAGGGGCACGCTGTAATATAAATTACACAGCGATTCTAAGATTACACGAGCGAGATCAGCACCGCAAGATGCCCGCTCGCGCGACCTAGGCGGAGGATCACTAATGCTTCCACTGTTCTCCCAGCCCAATCGATGGGCCGTCGCGTTTGGACTGATAGCAGTCCTTGCCCTGGTCGCGACGGCGTGCGGCGGGAAGGAAGAAGCGGCGGACGACCTGGCCGACGTTTCTCTACGACCGAACGCACAGACGCCCATCGCCGTTCCCGCCGGCGAACCGATAGTTGTCGGCATATCCGCGCCGCTCACCGGGCCCGATGAGGCGGAAGGCATTGAAGACCGCGACGCCGTTATCGCGGGCGTGGAGCGGTGGAAGGAGCAGAACGGAAACCAGATCAAGGGCCACGAGATCGAGGTCCGCGCCGAGGACGACGGCTGCACAGAGGCCGACATCACCGCCCAGGCGGCGGAGCGCCTGCTGCGTAGCCAGGGCCTGGTGGGGGTCATCGGACCCGCCTGCAGCGCCGGCGCCCAGGCTGCCATCCCAGTTTATGCTCAGGCCGGCATCGTCGCCATCTCGGCCTCGGCCACCCAGTCTGCGCTGGCCACCAGCCAGCCGGAGGGACGCTTCTTCTTCCGCACCGCCTACCGCAACGACCTGGAGGGTATCCTGGTCGGCCTCTTCGCCAGTGTGGCGCTCCAGGCCGAGAAGGCCTACCTGATAGACGACGGCGAGCTCTACGGCACGGACCTGGCGGACGCCGCCCAGAGGGCGCTGCGGGACAACGACGTAACAGTGACGCGCGAGAGCGTGCGCCGGGGCATGGTGGACTTCAGCCAATTGGCCGCGAAGATCGTCGTCGAGAACCCGGACTTGGTGGGCTTCGCCGGGTTCAACCCCGAGGCGGCGCTCCTATACCGCCAGCTCCGCGACGCCGGCTACACCGGCATCTTCGGCTCCGTGGACGCTGCCGCCTCCGTGCCGAGCTTCGTCGAGCCCGTGGGTGCTGCAGCAGAGGGCGTTGTCTTCGCCGGCTGCTCGCTGACCCTGCCCCCCGACTTCGTGGCCCAATTTGAGGACGTGCACGGCGGCAGGCCAGAGGCCTCGGCTTTCGTTGCCCAGGACGCCGACGCCGTCACGATCCTGCTGAGCGCCGTCGCCCAGGTCGCCGTCGAGCAGGCCGATGGCTCGCTGACCATCGACCCGGCCGCCCTTCGCGACGCCGTGGGCGCTACGAGCCTGGAGGGTGGGCTCTCCGGCTCCTTCGCCTTCGACGAGAACGGTGACCGCATCCCCCGCAAGGGTGATGTCCTGTCGCAGGTGGTGGACGAGGCCCTGAGTAGCGGCGATATCGACATCTTCGTCGACCTTGGCCTGGTGCCCTGCCAGGTGCAGGACGGCAAGCTGGTCAACCTGCTGGGCCCCGGGGCCGGGCAGATTCGCTAAGCCTTTACGTTTGCCGGCGGGGGAACCAGGGCAGAAAGGCGCTGGTGCCCTCGATGTAAGCCCGGTATTGAGGCTTGGTCTGCACCTGCGCCCTCTCCAGCAAAGCCACGCCGGACACCCGCATCAGGAGGACCGTCATCAAGATGGGGCTGAAGACCGTCCAAAGGCCGTCGACCGTCCCCGCCGCAATCACAAAGTATCCCCACCAGAGGGTGGCATCGCCGAAGTAGTTGGGGTGGCGGGTGTACCGCCATAGCCCGCTCTGCATCACCTTGCCCTTGTTGGCGGGGTCAGCCTTGAAGCCGGCAAGCTGCCAGTCGCCCACAGCCTCGAACAGGAAGCCAACCCCCCATACCAGCGCGCCAAGGACGTCGGTAACGGTCGGCTCATCGGGCGAATCGTAGAACTGGGCCGCCAGGATGGGCGCCGAGATCAGCCAGAGCAGCACCCCCTGAAGGAGGAAGACCTGGAAGAAGCTGACCCACCAGAACTTCTCCCCTGCCTTCTCCCTGAACGCACGATAGCGGTAGTCTTCACCCTTACCCCAGTTCCGCCACAGGATGTACAGCGACAGCCGCAGCCCCCAGACCGCGACGAGGCTTGTGATGAGGATCTTGCGGCCGATGAAACCGTCCGTGGCGACGAAGTAGACCCCGGCCAAGAGCGCGAAGCCGAGCCCCCAGAACACGTCCACTATGCTCGCGTTGCGCAGGACGAGGCTGACCAGCCAGATGGCCGTCATGTATGCGAGCACGGCGGCCAGGGAGAGACCTATGATCTGGAACAGGCTCATCCTTAATCCCAGGCGCTCTCTCGGCCGTCACTTTCCCAGGAGATGGCGCAGTGCGCCTTCCAGGTCCGGGAACCGGAACTGGTAGCCGCTGGCCAGAAGCTTCGCCGGCTCCACGCGCTGACTGGCGAGGAGCAGCTCGTCCGCCATCTCCCCGAAGGCGAGCCGGGCGGCGCAGGCGGGCATGGGAAAGAGCGTCGGACGGCCAAGAGCGCGGCCCAGGGCCTTGGTGAACTCGCGGTTGGTGACGGCTTGCGGGCCCACCGCGTTGACCGGGCCTCGGAGCGCCTCAGTCGTCAGCGCATGGAGAATAGACCCGACCACGTCGTCGAGGGCGACCCAGCTCATGAACTGCTTCCCGGAGCCCAGTGTGCCGCCCACGCCCAGTCGGAATGGGGTAAGCAGCCTCGGCAGCGCCCCGCCGGCAGAGGCCAGGATTACGCCGAAACGGAGGTTCACCACTCGAATCCCCGCTGCGGCGGCGGGCTCCGTCGCGGCCTCCCACTGGCGGCAGACCTCCGAGAGGAAGGCCGAACCGGAACCGCTTTCCTCCCTCAGCGTCTCCTCCCCGCGGTCGCCGTAGTACCCCACGGCGGAGGCGCTCACCAGCGCCTTGGGCGGCTGCTCCAGCTCGGCCAGGGTCTCGGCCAGGAGCCGGGTGCCCTTGACTCGACTCTCCAGGATGCGGGCCTTCCTCGCGGCCGTCCAGCGGCCGGCGGCGATGGACTCGCCGGCCAGATGAACCGCCGCGTCCACCCCCTTCAACCCGGCCCTGTCGATACTCCCCGTTTCGGGGTCCCAGCAGACTTCGGAAGCCTCCGGCCCAGGCTCTGACCTCACCAGGCGCACCACCTGGTGTCCGCCGCCGGTGAGGAAGGGAACCAGGGCGGAGCCGACAAGCCCGGACGACCCGCTCACCAGAACCTTCATCTCAACCCTCCTCTGCGCATGGCGGGCGCCAATGTCTGCCAGAGGATGGCCAGCGCGCTAGCCAGACTGCCGGACGAATCGGCGCAGCGTCAGGCCGGAATCGCGCACCAGCATCTGGTAGGCATCCTCCAGAGGGCCTTCGTAGGCATCTCCTCCTTCGAAGACGATCTCCTGGACGCCCGCTTGCACCGCCTCCTTCAAGCAGGAGAAACAGGGGCGAAGCGTCGTGTACAAGACCCCTCCCTCCGTCGCGTTTCCGTGGCGGGCGGCCAGAAGGATGGCGTTGGCTTCGGCGTGCACACAGATACAGGTATCGTACCCCTGGCCGGGCTCGACGTCTGATTGGCAGCGAGGGCACCCGCCTTCAAAGCAGTTCTTCACTCCGATGGGTGTGCCGTTGTATCCCGTGCTGATGATGTTTCGCTGCTTCACTATCAACGCCCCAACCTTCCTGCGAAGACAGTTGGAGCGCGTCGAAGCGTCTTCGGCTATCTTCATGAAGTACTCGTCCCACGAAGGACGGTAGTCGCTCATGTCGGCCCATCCTTGGCGGTCGCTCCGCACAGAGAACGCCGCGAGACTGATACGCACAGGCTACTGCTGACCGGAGACGAACTCCTTGATGGCAGCGAAATACTGCCCCATCCCCACCGCCAATACGCTGTTGTGGTCGGCGCCGGGTACAACGACCAGGCGCTTGCTCTGCGAGCCGATGTCTGCGTGCAGTTTGATGGCCTCGTCCAGCGGGATCAAGCTGTCCCATTCGCCGTGGATGATCAGGGCCGGCAGCGTGATGGATCGGAGCCGGGCCGAGATCGCCTCGCCCAGACTGCTCAGTCGTTCTGAAGTGAGGCCAAAGAGCTCGATCAGCCTGGCCATGTTGGAAGACCCGCTCTCCACAATCAGCCCCCGGAAGTGCTCCGGATAGTGGAAGGCCAGCTCCACGGCGCAGTGGCTCCCCAAGGACCTGCCCATGAGGAAGAGGGAAACGTCCGGGCTCGAAGAGCGAACCGTCTCCAGAAAGAAGCTGCAGATCGAGTGGGCGTCGGCGGTCACGGTGGCGAAGGTGGGCACGCCGTCGCTGCGACCGTAGCCTCGAAAGTCGGCCACGAACAGGCTGATGCCCTCCCTGCTGTAGAGCTGGGCAATCCAATCGTGCTCGCAGGCCACCTCGCCGTTTCCGTGAAAGTAGAGGATGCACGGCGAGCCAACTCCGGCGGGGTAGAAGCGGCACGAGATGGCCACGCCCTCTTCGACGGGAACCAAGAAGTCGCTTGCACCTGGGGGGGGTGGAGCCCAATCGCGTCTGGGATAGAAGATGAACTGCAGAATCTCAGGCAGGTCTAGGATCGAGTAATCTGCCTGATGCGACAACTGGTTCGTCTCCTCTGGGCGCAGTCCCGCGGCCGGTTGGCCTTGGCCTGATGCACCACTTTACCTGATGCGAGATCGGTTGTCGAGGAGCGAGATCTGTGGGCCATTCACGCCTTTCTCACGCGGGGGGCGGGGGTAATTCACGGGTTCTGCACGTCCGGCCTCTACCATGAGAACGTGGCTGCCGGAACGCCAGGCCCGCCGGGGTGACCAGTGCCCGGGGTGGGCCGGCGGCCCAAGGAGGCGACCTATGAATAGCAGA
>Ga0315275_10001943_pt1 | contig 18482 bp, 18 predicted proteins | sample YL17G03_0_MG_FD_205557 | JGI IMG/M metagenome (GOLD analysis project Ga0315275, IMG submission 205557) | Sediment microbial communities from Yellowstone Lake, YNP, Wyoming, USA - YL17G03_0 | ecosystem: Environmental > Aquatic > Freshwater > Lake > Sediment | place: USA: Wyoming | collected...
CTGCAAGATTGTGCTATTTTATTCACGAACGCATTTTTTGATCGCTCAAATGCAACTATATGGAATGCTACGTGTCGTGCTGCTTCAGATTATGATGCTGCACGACCTAAAAAATTTCACATAAGTAGTTTAAATCAAAGAACATTATATAACTGGCTTAATGATGGTTATAAAGCACGTTTATTCGTCCATTGGGATGATAATTCCATTGAAAAATATGATAGAAAAAAACTTATAAATATATATTTATATAATAATGACAAAAAAGGCGGTGACGATGCAAAAATTCATCGTTATACAGGAGACGACATCGCATGGGTACTTGATGAAAATAATAAAAGAACTCTTGATGATGATGGATATACAAAACTTGGTTATTTAAAAACTACCAAGCCAATGTTTACCATCAGGATTGATGATGCATATGATAATTGTTATGATCATTGGAGACCTTTTTATAATAATCTTGGGATACATCCTACTATAAATTATCATACTGACTTAGCAGGAACATCTGCATACGGTTATAATTTTATGAGTTATACGAGACTTCATACTTTACATGGTGAGGGATGGGAAATAACTATTACTAATGCTGATGATGATGATTATAATTCTGATTTGGATAAAGTCGATCTTGCTGATTCTTTAATTGCACAAGCAAAAATTGATGCAGCCGATAACAATTTTGTAATAAAAACTTATATACCCAATAAACATTCAACCGAGAATGTTGGACTTCCTTATCTAAGTCATAAACATGGTTTATGGATGGGTGCTTGTGGTTTGAATACTGCAGTTCTTCCAGGAGTCATTGGTGTTAATCCATTAGCGATTGATCCTTATTTATTATATGGAACTCCGGGAGATTTAGTTGGTTTGCCAGTTAGTTATAATATTGATCAGGTAGTATATGAAACTCAAATGGCTAATCTTAAAGGACTTGTAGATATATGTATTGCACAGAACAGATGGCTGGTATTTTTTCATCATAGTTGGGTAGCTAAATTGGAGGAACACATGCCAGAATTTATTAATTACTGTTTAAATGCAGGACTAACTCTTGTGAATTATGAGGAGGGTTTGGAAAACTGTAAATATTTATAATAATTTAACAAAAGAATGGGGTTGGGTTGAAATGATTAAAGAAGATGAAGTAATGTATTATGATAATTTTATTAAAAAAATAAATTGACTGTATTTATATAAAAAATTATTATCATGATAGATATGCGTTATAGACCAAGTTATCTTCCTCAAGTTAATGCACCACTTGATATTGTATTGGAAAAACTTGATGAAGAAAATATTGGTTATGAAATAATTGAAATTAATCCGAATGATCTAAATAGTTCCCAAGGTGTTACATTTTCTGATGAGGTTGATCGGGTAAAACTTGATGATAATGATCCTATTTGGATTGCAGATGAGAATAAAGTTATTGATGGTCATCACAGAATGGTTCGTGCTATAGGAAAAAATAAACCACTTAAAGCGGTTCATATTAAATTAAACGAGAAAGATGCTTGCAGGGTATTAAATAAAATTCAAGATATTTACGAATATGAACAGGCACGTGGATTGGAAGAGATTGTTAATAACGATGTTATTAATGATGAAAATGATATAAATAATAATTATACGGATCGCAGTGAATTTTTAAAATCACTGGAAGAAGATAATATGGCAATTCAATTAGAAAAACCAGAAATGAATTCCGAGACAATTATTGGATTCAGAAAAGATCAAATTAAAGAAAATTCTGTCGTTGGAAATTTTTTTATATTAAAACCAATTGAAGGATTTGATAAATATGAAATTAATTTTGATAATCTTCTTGATACCGACAAATTGGGAATTGCATATAAGGATGGTCAGCAACCAGTGGAAATATTGGCAAAAATTTGGTTTCCACATGTGAATTTTGAAAAAATAAGTAAACAATATGACATGCCGTCAATAAATTTAAAAAATAAAGCAATTGCGGAAAAAGCAAAAACTTTAAATTATGACGGAATTAAATATGGTGATAAATTCGTTCAAGGATTAAAATAAATTTAAAATTATGAGTACATATAAAATCACAAATATCACAAATCTTGCGGGAAAACGTGATTTTAAATTCAATTCTGAATTAGATATTGAATTTATTGATAATATGATTAAAAAAACAATTGCAGTAAAACCGGGTAATACAATATATCTAACAATACCTTCTTTACCATTATCGGTTCATAAATTAAGAATAAAGGGATTAATTAGTGTTGTTGAAATTAGTGAAACGGAATTAAATAAATTGAATGACATTAATAAAACAAAATCTAATATTAAAAAATTAGAAAAGGAATTAAATGTTGTAAAAGAAGCCATTAATTCAGAAAAAAAATCAACAAAAAAGAAAACATTAAAGAAAGAAGAAATTAACGAGTAATTAATAAATAAATATTATTAATATCAGTTCACATATTATATATATTGCCAACATTATGTTGGCATTTTTTTAAAAAACCTTTTGTTTTTAATTTCTTTCCATTATTTTTACGTATTTATAATAAATTACATAATTCTATAATAATTTATAATCAAATATGGATGGCAAAATAAGAGTATTGTTCTATAATCTTGACGCAGCGGGGGTCAATTATTTCAGGTCTTTAACACCCGGAATGGAACTCGAAAGAAATCATTCAGACGAATTTTATGTTGAAATAAACCCACAAATAAATTTTAACGATCCAAAATATGTTGATTATTTAAAATCATTTCACATAATACATTATCATCGTCAAATGCTGGGTGATACCAGACAAATGCTAAATCTTGCAAATGAACTGAGAAAATCTGGAACGATTTTGATGGTAGATATCGATGACTATTGGCAATTACATCCCAAACATCCATTTTATGCAATAAGCAAAGAGAAAAAAACACATATACCAATACTGGAGAATTTAAAAATTGCTGATTATGTTACAACAACAACAGATTTATTTGCAGAAGAAATTAAAAAAGTAACGGGTAGAGATAATGTTGGTGTTTTTTTTAATTCCATTGATCCAACATGGATGAAACAATTTCAAAATAATTGGACTCCTGATCCAAATGGTTATGTTAGAATTATGTACGCAGCAGGTAGTAGTCATATGGCTGATATTGAGCAACTTGAAGGGGTAACAAATGTATTGTCAAATGATCCGCAATTAAAAAATAAATTCAAAATAATTATTGCTGGATGGGATACGGAAGGTAATACAACCGATATTACATTTAATCAAGAATTTGGGAATGAATTACAAAAAAGAGGGTTATGGACACCACAAACAATAAAAGCAATTAATTCTTCAAGAGGAAATGTAGATAAAATACACAATTTACCGGTTGATTTAAAAAATAAATACAGGGATAAGATTTTTGATTCAAAACAAAGAGATATTAAATCAACAGAAAGTGTTTACTTGTATTATGAAAAAATATTAACCGATAATCATCATATCATTCAAAATCCCGATTATGTCCAATGGCTCATGAATTTTGAAAGAAATGTTAAATATGAAAATGAAGGTAATTTTGCAAGACGTTGGACACAAAAAGCAAATATGTATGCAAAAGTATTGGATGAAAGTGATATTGTAATTGCACCACTGGCTGATAATTCATTTAACCGGATGAAATCAAATCTCAAGCAATGTGAGTGTTGGACAAGAAAACTTCCGATTGTTTGTTCTGATATTCCACCATATAATATAGACGGAAGGCATATGGAAAATTGTGTGCTCATTCCTGCTGAAAAAAATGCCAGAAAATATTGGCAAAAATATTTAAAGAAACTAATATTGGATGCTGATCTTAGAAAAAAACTCGGAGAACAGCTTTATGAAGATTTTAAAGATAAATATCATTTGGCAACTGTTACAAAAAAACGTGCTGAATTTTATAAAATGGCAATTGCCAAAACATTAGCGGTAAGTTAAATTTAAAACTATGAAAAAACTTAGAATTAAAATAAAAAAATGGTTTATTAAAACATTTCTTGAAAAGTATTTTGCAGATATTCACATGGGATTTTTTAATTTAATTACAATGAGGATTGATAATATTAAAAGAATAAAAACAAGCTATGAAAAAAGATATAATGATATAATAAAAATTCTCACATCAAAAAAATATCAAGATTATTTTTATACCGCCGTTAATTATCATAGAAATAATGTTGAACCAAAAATAAAACCATTTGGTAAGTCATTGCCTGATCGTATTAAAAAATTTGTAGCAAAAGCATATATTTATTTATTTGATAAAAAACTACATGATGCGGTTAAAAGATTTAATTCTATGAAAATCCGAATTGGTAAAATGAATAATGAAATAGATGAATATATGGCAACCATAACAATTGATGAAAGAACGAACAGAGCTAAAGAAATTGGTATTATTACAAAAGAACGTGGTGATGCACAAAAAAGATTACGTAAAATACAATCATCAAGAGTTTCAAAAATATTGGTGAATAATTTAGAACAGTGAAGGAATTATTGGTATTGCCTTTAATAATTGCAAGGGAATTTCAAATAATTTACCTTTTGATTTTTATCTTCCGAATAATAATATATTAATTGAATATAATGGTTTACAGCATTATTTACCAATTAAATATTTTGGTGGTGTTAAAACATTTAATCGAATATGTAAATGTGATGAAATAAAAAGAAATTTTACTAAAGAAAATAATATTAAATTAATTGAAATAAAATATACTGAGCACGATAATATAAAAAATATATTAATCAATGAAAAAATTATTAAATAATTTAATATTATGGTTTTATATTAAAATACATTCAATTTTAATTAATATTGGTATCATTTTATATAGAAGCGAAAATGATGTGTTTAATGTAAATCCGGAAATATCAGAAAATAAAAAACAGGTTCAAAGAATTTATCATAGAAATGAATTCATTGAAATGATGATAAGGGGGATAAAAAATGATAAAATAGTACAACAATATTATGAGTTGTTAGAAAAAGCAGATAAATTTAAACGGAATGCCACTCCATACAAAATGGAAGTTGCTGCATATAAATATAATACTAATTATGGCATGAAAGATCAATATGGCAGACGTTATGAACATTATGGATTTTTTGATGAAAAGCATAAACACAGTGGAAAAACATTGGGTGAAGTATTAACATTGGAACTTGAAGAAAGACGAACAAAAGATGATGATTATGAAATAATGCAAGTAATTAATAACATTCCGATTGAAGTTGGTATTGTAAAAATACTTGATGTTATTGAAAAAACAATAAAAAAAGATGTTGATTTTGAGTATGAAGTACAGGATATGATAAAAAAATCAAAGCAATTTGAATTTCCGATTAAAGCAACACATAATAATGAAAAAATCATAAATAAAATTGAAGAATTAACTGAATATTTACATATAAAAAAAATTGGATTTGAATACAGACAATTAGAATTTTTTATACCCCTAAAATTCAAAACCGGTGAAATTCAAGATAATTCAGATGTATTTAATGAATTAATTGATGTTAAACAAATTTTTATTAAAGATACGTATGGTCAATTAGTTGGATTTGGAATAATTAAATTTATTAAAAGAATAATACATAATGATACTCATGAGGTTTGGAAATTTGAGGGATTTGAAATGAAAATCATGGGCGAAACGAATTAAAATAAATAAAATATGGGAAATTTTTTAGACAACTTAAAGAATGCTGTTGATAATGGTGAATTTAATTCAGAAGCAGCAAAAAAAATTATTGATATTGATAAATTAGCAGATGAAAAAAAACAAGAAGTTCTTAACAGCGGTAAAACTCTTGAGGAATTGGTTAAAGAACGATTAGATACTGTTGGTATTAGAACAGTAAGTGAAGAAGATGCTGCAATATTGAATTCTGAATATGAAAAAAAGATGAATGAAATAAAAAAACAAGATATTATAAACATGGAATTAATAACATTAAATGATGCTGAAATGAATGTAAGTAATGTAATATCAGATTTTTTATCGGGAATTGTTGAATTAAAAACAAGATTTCAGAAAGAAATTGACGAAAAAAATCCAATGTTTGAGGAATTATCTAAAAAAATAAAAGAAATTGAATTGAAATATTCAATATTTAACACTTAATTAATAACTATTTAAATTAACAAATTATGGCAAATTTTGAAAAAGCATCTAATGATGTAATTAAACTGTTTGATGGTATCAGGGATAAAACAACCATTCCACAATGGATTCAATTTGAAGTTCTTTGTAATAATAAACAAAAATGTTTATACAAAATTGTTAAATTGAATGATCTAATTGAAACATTAACTCAAGGCATTAATTTTGCAATTGTTTTTAATGAAGAAATTTTTGATCAATTAACTAAAGATCAAAAAGAAATTGCAATTGATGAATGTCTCGCCGGTGTTTGTATATCTGAAAGCGATGCGGTTTCTTTAGAAAAACCGAATTTTAATACATATAGGGGAATACTTCAAAAATACGGTGACAATCCAATTATTGTATTACACGAATCAATTAAAAGTCTTTTTGATACTAAAAAACAAAAAGAAGAAGAAGAAAAAGCAGCAAGAAGAGGTAAGAGAGGAAGAAAGCCAAAACAAACATAAAATATTATTGTTAGATAACTTAAAAATAAATCCCGATAGAACATATCGGGATTTTTTGTTTTATTAGTATTTATAGAAAAATAATATACAATGGTTTCATATAATATTAAATATCCCATTAATGATGATGTCGATACTAATACTTATTTTCAAACAAGTAAAGTAACTAAAGATGCATTTAGTTCAAATCTTTTATTGTTGTTATTAACGCAAAAAAACGAAAGATATTATGATCCTAATTACGGAACTAATTTATTAAAAATGATCTTCGATCAAAATGATAATTTAACCGCTAATGATATTGAACAAGAAATAAAAAATGCAGTTTCTTTATATATACCGGCACTTAAAATTAATAGCGTTGCTTTTTATCGAAATACAGATGATAAGGGACAACCAATGTCAAGTAATCAATTAAATCTAAACATTAAATTTACATATTCAGAAGATGCTTATTCGGAACAGGGTGAACTATTGTTAAATTTTTAAATATTTTATTATGCATGGCAACACACATACAATCGATGGGTTTATAAATAAAGCAACTGCAATACATTATAATAAATATGACTATTCATTATCTACATATGTCAACAGTCAAATAAAATTAAAAATAAATTTGCTAAAGAAAATGGTATAAATTTATTAAGAATAAAATATGATGAAATAAATAATATAAATAAAATACTAAATAACATAATATAATGGCAACAAATACCACAACAAATATAATTCGTTATAGTTCACGAACATTTGGAGAAATACGCATGGACTTAATTGCATATATCCGTCAAACATATCCCGAAATACTTAGTGATTTTAGTGATAGTTCGATAGGTGCAATGCTTATTGATTTAAATGCAGGTGTTACCAATAATTTAAGTATAAACACGGATAGAGTATTTCAAGAAACCCAACTGGATTATGCACAACAAAAAACATCAATTTTAAATATAGCAAAAAATTTAGGATTCAATATCCCCCCCAAAAGACCATCGGTAACAGTTGTTGATTTTACAGTTAATGTTCCGGTTCGTGGTGACAGACCAGATAGTTCATATTATCCCGTATTACAAGCGGGTGCTCAGGTTCTTGGTGGTGGAAAAATATTTGAAACACAAGATGATATTGATTGGAATTTACCCACAAGTAATTTAGGCGACCCAAATCGTTCTATTATTCCGAATTTAAATTCAAACGGTGTTGTTCAAAGTTATAGTGTTACCAAAAGAGAAGTTGTTATAAATGGTTCAACCAGCGTATATAAAAGAATTATAAATACATCAGATGTTGTTCCGTTTTTTTCAATAACACTTCCCGATCCAGATATTATTGAAATTGAGAGTGTTATATTAATGGAAGGTACTAATTATTCATCAAATCCCCCAATATCCGATTTTTATAATGATGAATACAGATATTATGAAGTTGAATATTTGGCACAACAAAGAGTATTTGTGGAAAATGTTAATAGTTCGAGTATTGATAACACCAATGGTATTAAAGTAGCAACATGGATTGATACGACCAAAAAATTCATTAAAGAATTTACATCAAATGGATACTGTAAATTGACATTTGGTTCTGGTGATTCGGATGTTGATGCATTCAGAGAAGGTTTATTAAAAGAAGGTGTAACCAATCGTGCATTTTTAGATAATTTCTTAAATAACACAGCATTAGGCGAAAAATTAAAAGCGGGATATACATTATTTGTACGATACAGAACAGGTGGTGGTAGTAATTCAAATGTCGGTACACGTGTATTAACTCAAATTGGTGGATATTCTATGAGGGTTGTTGGATCACGTCAGGATTTTAATCAAGCGGTACAACGAAGTTTAACTGTAACAAATCCAATTCCTGCAATTGGTGGTAATGATGGATTAAGTGTGGAACAAATAAGGCAATTAATTAAATATAATTATTCAAGTCAAAATAGAGATATTACATTAACAGATTATTTACTACAGCTTTATAAAATGCCCGGAAAATTTGGTTCGGCTTTTCGTGCTAATGTATTTAAACAAGATAATAAAGTTGTTATTTCGCTTTTAGGTATTGATTCAAACGGTAAATTATCAAATACAAGTAATAGTTTATTAAAAGAAAATATTGCCGAATATTTAACACAATATAGATCAGTTAACGATTATGTTGAAATTAAAGATGGTAAGATTTTTAATTTAGCTTTTGATATTGATGTATATGTTGAAAATATTACCGATAATCAAATTGCAAATAGTATTATTACAATAGTTAGGAATTATTTTGATATTAATAACTATGAAATGAATCAGGATATTTTTCTTGGAAGATTGCAAAAAGAACTTTTAAGTGCAAATGGTGTTGTGAATGTTATTAGTATTAAAGTATATAATAAAGTTGGTGGTCAATATTCAAATAATGTTGTTTCGCAAGAAATATTAAATACAACAACCGGTGAAATAAAAATAATTAATAATACAATTTATTCGTGTGAAGACAGTATGTTTGAAATTAAAAATCCTTCTGTTGATATAAAAATATTTTTGCGTAAAAGTATTTCATAATGGAAGTATTGCAAAAAACAATATTACAAGCATTAACAACAGGTAGCACCACTGGTACAACTGGTAATTCATATATAATAATACCAGATTTAAATGCGGTTTATTATTTAAAAATTAATCTAAATTCAGTAGTTGAAGATATTGGTTTTTTCGATGCTTTTGATGAAACATATTCTTATTCAGGAAATACTAATTATGGTATTAATGAATATTTATTAAATAATAATTTTATTTAAATATGAAAATAATACAATCATATGCCCATTTTGATAAAGGAAACATACCTCGTGCATTAAATAAAGATACAATTTATTTATATTTCTATTCATTTTTATTAAGTTATTTAACATTAAAAAAATATTATAATGATGTTACTATGTATACCAATCAAAGTGGTTATGAACAAATATTAAAATATGTGCCATATGATAGAATTGATATTATTGAAAATGAGAACCCTCCCTTTTTCTGGAGTTATTATAAAATTCAAATCATGAATAAAATGACCGAAGATTTTATTCATATCGATCCAGATGTGTTCATTTTTGATGATTTATTTTCAGAATTTATTAAATTTAGTAAATATGATGGAATTGTTCAAAATAAAGTGCCCGAAAAATTTAACTATTTTAATGATTATGTTGATAGATATTCTGATTTTATAATAAAAAACGATTTATTTTATCCTGAGAAATATGATGGAAAACTTTTTAGTTGTGGTGTTATTGGAATGAGATCAAAAATTAAAAATAATTACATTGATGTATGTGAAAAAATAAAAAATAAATTTATTTACGACAAATTTGACAAAAAAATTGAAGCGAATAATAGTAAATTTTCTGGTTCAATATATGCCGGTGTTATTTGTGAAGAGCTTGCTTTTTATTTATTTTCAATAAAAAATAACTTAAATATTTATGAAATTATACCATATAAAGATGTGGTGAAATATACGGTAGAAGAAGCTGGTAATAAACACAAATATACACACATGTATATTAATAGCAAATTTAATGTTAAATATGTAAAATTTATAAGAAAAAAAATAATTAATTATTTTCCGAAATATCTTAAATATATTGAAAAATATGAATCGGATATTATGAAAAATTTTTCATTTTTTAAAGAAATATGTTAGTAACTGGTGTAACAATAAGCAGATTAAGTGAATTGCGTAAATACGCAATAACTGAAGTATTTACCGAACAATATGTCGGTAATGGTGGTTATGGTAATAATGGGGTTGATTATATTAATTCAATTGAAAATCAAATGATAATATATTATATTGATGAAATCAAATATATTGATTATATAACAACAGCAACAACAACATTTGAATTTACATCACAAGGTACAAGTAGCCCTGACTTTATCGATGTTCCTTATTTTAAAGATTTTCAAAAAGAAAATATTATTAGTACCCCAAAAATTAATAGTGATGTATTTATAGTTAGACAGGAATTATCAGCATTTGATAAAAATTTCAGACTTGAATATATAAAAAATCTTGTTGATTTGGAAACATATGCTGGCGGTAATTATTTTTATATTAAAACAAACTAAAAAGGAATAAAATGAGCGTTGGATTTTATGGAATAACAAGAGCTGCTGACATTAGTGTTGATGATATCAGCATGTATTATAATTATACTCCAAACAGACAAACATCAAATGATGATATATATTCATTAACAACCGCCGAATTATTATCATATTGTTATTTACCGGAAGATGAGGAAATATCAGGAAACGAAAATCTTTTAGAGGGGTTATATAATTTAAGATTACCCGCATCAATATTTAATCAATTGGGAATTTATACGATCTATATTAAACCCAAAACAAATATTACAACCGTTGTTGATTGTAGTGTATTATCAGCATTACCAAGTACAAAGGGTATTGTAATAGATATGAATTCAATACCTGAAAATTTAAGAGCTAACAACGCACTACAGGGCTATAAAGTTGAATACATTAATGCCGATAGAACTAAATTAAGAAATGTCGTAAGATATGTTGTTACATCAAATAAAGTAGTTCCTGTTAGTGAAAATGTTGGTAATACATCACAAAAAGCAATTCGATATCGTTTTAATGATGCGGGTACTTTGATATTCTTACAATTAACACCAAGTAGTTCTTCGGATGTTAAACCAAATGTATCACCATTTATTGGTAATATTGGACAAACAATTTTATTGTCAAACACGTATTTTTCACCACTTGTAATTGAAGTTGAATTAGTTGAAAATACAATTGATACTATTTCAAATATTATTGCGGGTGAAATGATTAAAGATACACAAAAAGGAATTTTAACCCATTATGATAAAGACAGGGTAATTGTAAAACAGTTTAATGTATTTGAAATAAAAGACGATGTTGGTAACGTATCCTTATTCGAGGTGAAAGAGAAGCGGGTTAATATTGACGCTACTGAAGATTTTAACCAAATCATAAGTGAGGTGCAATAATTATCACTTCAAAAAATCAAATAAAATCCCAATGTAATAACTTGGGATTTTTGTTTTCATCGTATTTATAATAAAATTCTAAAGTGGCAAAGGTAAAAGTAGTAAACAATACTCTTGATTCAAATTTAAACGGACTTAATTTTAATAATACAGCATCTGAAATAATTTTTTCATTTGGTAGCTTTGCTGTTACATCTAATTTTGATGGAAGAACATTTATTGATTACAATAACGAATTAAGTACCTTTGTTCAACCGGTTACATTGGAAACAATGGTTGTATCAGATACCCAATCTGATATTTTATATCAACGTTCTACAAATGTTGTTTTAAATTTAAATAAATCGGATTTAAATACTTTTGTTAGATTTGGTTCGGCTTATGAATTTCTTAGAATTTCAATTGAAAATATTATTCTTAATTATCCCCCAAGTCTTTATATAAATTCACAAATTAGCAGAGGTGGTAATTTAACATTTTATTCGCTTACTACTGATACAACATTAGATACAGCAACATTTAACATACCAAGTAATTGCATTGTTAATATTTTTGGATTAGTATATAATAACGGAAATATTACCGAACCCGATGATGTTATATTAAAAAATTTGAATTTATCATTTGAAGATTATGTTGTTTGGTTACCGCTTGATCCCGATAACAATTATCCCATTATTGGATTTACGGGTAATAGTACGGGGATTAATTATTTAACAATAAAAACACAGGGCAATCCGTTTTCAATTTTTGGTGATGTAAGTAGTGGCAGCACTGATCTCCATTTAAAACCAAATAATCTAATTTTTGAAGAATTTAGGGCATCACTAACTGATTATGAAAAATATATTATTTCCGAAAGATATAATAATGAAGGCTTCAGATTTACATTAAAGAACCCAACATTACTTGATGATGGAGATGTTACATACTCAGATACATCTATATTATGGACAACAAGTGATAAATATAATATTGATATTAATACACCTGATTATCAAAAATTTTTGGATATTATTTTAACAATTGGTACTAAATATGATTCAATAAAAACAGATTTAATTGTAAGATTTTTAACACCAACATCACTTAAAATCTATGATCTTACTGAAGAGGGTAAAATGACAAAATTATTAAGGGTTTGTGGTAGGGAATTTGATCAGGTAAGACAATTCATTGATTCGTTAACATATATTAATAAAATAACATATGATAAAATAAATAACATTCCCGATCAATTAATAAAAAATCTTGCTAAAACTTTGGGCTGGAATTATTTCTCACTGGTTAATGAAAATGAATTAGCTGATTCTTTATTTACAATCGATGAAAATGAAAGAAATTTAAACACCGATTTACTTCCCGCTGAAGTTGATATCGAACTTTGGAGAAGAATTTTAATTAATACAAATTATTTTTGGAAATCAAAAGGCACTCGTGAAGCAATAAAATCAATATTTCTTTTAATTGGCATTCCAGAACCATTTATTAACATTACGGAATATGTATACACGGTTGATGGAGTTATAAACCCCAATACAGTAACGTTAAGTCAGGCGGATTTTCCATCAAATTCATTACCTTATGATACAGAAGGATATCCAACAGTGCCATTAGAAATAAAAGATTTTTATTTTCAACTTTCAGGTAATAGTGATAGTGGTCAAGCATATATGGATGTTTTTCGTATGGCGGGATTTAATTTAATAAGAACAGTTGATAATAAAAAATCATGGATTCAAACGGGTTCAACAACAAGAATACACAACACAACACCACAATATTATCAGGAAGATAGTAAACTTGTTTTAAATACAAAAGAAGTTGATGTTGCTCTTGACACAGCACGTGGTATTGAATATGATGTTTATCGTTATATTAAAGAAATTGATTTTCCTGCAAATTCAAGCGGATATACATTACCATTTTCATATATCAATATTTCATTAGGTGTTGGTTCATCACAAACCACATTTACCTTACCGGTGAATGTAGATGAATTACAGGGGGACTTTGAAGTTCGTTATAATGGTATTTTATTAAATGCACCAAAAACAGGCACTACTTCGGGTATTTCAACTGGAGCAACAGGACAAAGTGACTATGTTGTTAATGGAAATACATTTACATTAACTAATCCTGCAATAAATGTTGGTGGTCGTAGAGATGTTATTCAAGCCACATATATTTATTCCGGTGGAACTACACCAGTCAGTGGGATTACTGTTGAATATATTGTAACAAGAGTTAAAGCAAACCTAACAGGAACTTATGTTCCATTACCAAGTTATCCACGTGGCGATATACAGGTTACAATTAATGGTATTGCACTTACAAAAGGAACAAATCAATTTACTGCTGATTATATTCTTGATCCAACTAATACAACAGGATCAAGTCAAATTATAATTCAAAATCAAGAGGTAATTTCATATTTAGCTGCTAATCCCGAAGTACAGGTTGCTTATGTTAAAGTTGAGGGTACAAATAATATTAATGCGAGAAGTGAAGTTATAAGAATTGATAGTTTCAATACTAATAAAATCTATTATAATACATCAGCAAATAAATATGTTTATAAATTAAATTATAAAGTAACTGATACCGCAAATATTAAAGTATTAATTGATGGAATTGCATTAGAACCGGATAGGGACTATACATTAAACACAATTAACCCATATGAGATTTTCTTACCAAGAGGATTAAGATATGGTATGGTTATTAGTATATATTATCTTATTGCAAGCAGTGAATATTTTAATCCAATAATTGCTGATGTCTTTGGTATTGGTGATATTAGTAATTTATCATTTCTTGAATTTATCGAATTAGTTCAAAGAAAAATGATAAATGCAAGAAATAGAAAAATTGTTACCGATTTTAAAAACGGATGGTATCCTGCATTATTGAATATATATAATGAGTATTTAAAAAGAACTGATCTTTCAAACACAAATCCATTAAAATCAAATGGTTATACCTTTCAAAATTTATATTCCTTTTTAAGTAAATATAATTCATTTTTTCAAAATTTTGTTGATCAATTATTATCTGCAACAATTATATTAAGAAGAAGTGGTTTGTTAGTTAGAAATACAATATTTACAAAACAAAAATTTGTATATAAAAGAGGTGTTAATTTATATCAAAGCGAATCAACAACAACAGATACCAGAGGTAATTTAATGATTCAATATCTTGGTGATGATGATAGCGTTTTCTGGATTAATCAAGATTTACCAACACCACCACCGCCAGTACCACCAACATTATTTGTTAAAACAGTTGATGGTTTTGTTGCTACATCACCTACATTTGTTATGATAATAACAGGCGGTGAAAACATTTTAGGAAATGATGTACTTACAGAATTTGGTATTAAGTATAGAAAATGGTATGATGTTTATCCTTACGGTGACGCAAAACCAATTGGATTTGAACTTTTATTAGAAGGTGAAACAATCGATGATAATGATGATCTTTGGGGTGGTTGGTTATCAAGATCATATACCGGTTCACTTGCATCTGATCATTTTACAACACCATTAACCGGTTTAGAAGAAAATACCACTTATCAATATAAAGCTTATGTTATGTCAAGTATTTATGGTTTTACTGGAAGTACATTAACAATAACAACACCATTTAAACCCGTACCCACACCAACACCATCAATTCAAACAAGATCAGGTAGTGCTGGTGTAGATTCAATTATGCAAACCGGTGGTATTAATATTGTCGGATATGAAAGTATTGATTATTATGGTATGCAATATAGAGTCTTAGAAGAATAAAATAATGATAATTTAAAATTAAAATAATATGTCAACTTGGATTACAGCACCATTATGTCAAGGACCACTTTCATCAAATTATTATTCATATTCTATAACAGGGTTATCTGCTAATACCACATATGAATATCGGGCATATATGATTGTTAGCGGAAGTCCATACTATGGTAATATTTGTCAAAAAATAACACTTCCAATGCCAACATATGTACCAACGATAAGTACTGGTTTAGCGTATGATGTAACTGACACAAGTATGATGATTTGTGATAATGAAATAATAAATAAGGGAGGAGCATCGATTATTGAATATGGTGTTATATATACACAACTCAGTGCATATGGTAATGCAAATCAAATGATATATTATAATCCCCATGTTTGTAAAAAAACAATATCGGAAGATATTGCAACGGGTGTTACTTATTTTACTGGAACTACATGTATATTATCAGGATTAACACAAAATACTCAAACATATTTCAGAGCATTTGCTTTAAATAGTGCGGGTTTTGGATATGGCACAGTTAAAACTCAAATGACCGATCCAACGCCCCTATTACCCCCAATAAACATATATGTTGATTTAACATGGATCGGTTATGAAGACCCAAGTAGCGGATTTCGTGGCGAATATTCATTAAAATGTTGTACGGATGAAGTTATTTATACTAAAACAATTAATACCAAAACATATAACGATTCGGTTGCATGGAGTCCGGCAGGAGGATGTTATTATGTTGATTTTAGCGATATCGTTCCATATGATACCGAATATATGGGTTCGCCCGTTTGGGTGTGTTGGAACGATAATTATTATTCTGGTGTTATTAGTTGTTCAACATCTTGTTTTAGTACAGATAATACAATATCAGCCGACATAAGCACACAAGGAAGAGAAGGTTAATTAAATTAAAATAATTAGTATTTATATTTAATAATATTACTAAATGGCATTTATTGAAAAAAGAGACCCCGTAGTTTTAAATGTTAAATTAACTTCAAAAGGAAGAGAATTATTATCATCAGGAAATTTAACATTTAACCATTTTGCGCTTGGTGATAGTGAGATGGATTATTCTTTCAATAATACTGCATGTACATACGATTTTAATCCATTTTGTTCTTCAATATTAAAATCGGTAGATACTAATCCAAATACAATATCATTTATCCCTCAAAATTTATCGGGTGATCCATATAATACATTATCAACAGTTCCATCCATATCGTATGATGTTATAAATTCAGTTGATTCAATTGGATTTTTTTCAAATAGTGGTACTACCTTTATTATTGATAGCAATCATGTTAAACAACCGGATGCCATGATTTATATGAGCGAAATAACGGGTGGTACAACATTAAGATTAAGAAAAGCCCCAACATATGGAACAAGTGGTGAAGAACCTGCCGTTGGTGATTTGGTTTTAATCAAATGGACATATGATTTATCTACAACAGGACATACAATAAATAAAAATTATCCAACTGCCTTTTTAACATATCGAATTGATTCAATTACATCGGGTTCATTAGGTGCTGATAATTTAATCATTGAAATTGATAGAAATTTACCTGATTTTAGTGATTATAGTCCGGTTGGTATTGCAGGTGCACTTATTTATTATAATTATTCTAATTTTACCGGAGATACTATTACTAATGATTACTCAACTGATTATCTTGATGAATCTGTGTTAACGTTTATTGAAAACAGTCAATCACCAACAACAATATTTCCATTTTGGAACATGACAATTATATATACACATGAAATTGCGGGTGTTTCTGTTAATGATAGAAAATTCGGGCAATTTGATAGTAGAACCTATGGTGGATTTGTTTCATATATTCAAAATCACGCATCTGTTTATAAAAAATTGGGTGTTATTCATTATACTAATTCATCACCAGCAAATGTTTATGGTGAAGGATTTTATTTAAAAACACCACGATTAGAAATTCCAACAATAATGTGGCATAAATCTGCACAAGCAACTATGGGTCTTATTTTAACGGCATCGGGTGATAGTAAATTAATAACCGGTTTAACAACATCGCTCAATACAAGATATTATGATTTAGCTGACCCAAGCGGTAATATAGTGGGAAAAGTATTTGTTGATTTAAAACTATTTGTAATTGAAGATCAGGAATTATTATTTGCCATGTCACATAAATCAAATCGGTCTTGGACTTTACCAGATTATTCGGCGGATACAAATGAAGTATTATTATTAACACCACCAACACCACCACCAGAACCCGTTTGTGTTACATGGACAACACCTGTTAATAATACAAGTATTGCAATTTCATCCACATATCATCAATATTATTGTCATTCAACATCGGGTGGATGGAAAGCATTTACAAGCGGTACAACAACAGGATTTACAGATATTTGTAATACGGGTTATAAGGTTTCTTTTACATTACCAACATTTCCACCGATGGGTGCTGGTATGAGTATTTATGCGTGTGATTATGTTAATAGTTGCTTAATTTGTGTAAAAATGTGTGCTGGTGGTCCGGGCACTATAATTTCACAATGCATAACTAATATAAATAATAATGATAATTACTGTTTTGGCGGTACAATATCGTAAATGAATTTGAAATGAATAATTATACAGTTTTTGTAACATATGCCTTTGTATCATCGAGTGGTTATAGTCAAGCAATTCATTGTAATTATATTAAAGCACTACCATTAGTTACAGATAATCCATATTTAAATGAAGTCAATATTAAATTTTCAGAAGAAGATTTAAAATTTTTGAGTACCGATATTACAAACGGAAATGGATTTACTGTTACTCAAATATTAGGATTAGTACAAGTGGTTAATAATGCTATTTTTTCTGATGAATCAGAAATTGAACCAATCGCAAGTGAATGGAGAGTTTTTGATATAACAGATCAAACCAGTGGTTATACAGCAGGAGAATTATTAACAGTATCGGGTGTTGCAAATACAATTTATAAAATAATT
>Ga0315275_10001945_pt1 | contig 18479 bp, 21 predicted proteins | sample YL17G03_0_MG_FD_205557 | JGI IMG/M metagenome (GOLD analysis project Ga0315275, IMG submission 205557) | Sediment microbial communities from Yellowstone Lake, YNP, Wyoming, USA - YL17G03_0 | ecosystem: Environmental > Aquatic > Freshwater > Lake > Sediment | place: USA: Wyoming | collected...
TATTTTCCATCCGCCGACCGGGGCGAGCCGATACAATCGATCATTCTTTGCTCACGGTCAAAGGCATTCCCTTCTCTGCTCGCACCTCCAGGCACTCCTGGATCGCCTCCCGAATGTTGGCCTCTGCTTGGGACTCGGTCTTGCCCTGGCTGACACAGCCCGGAATGGATGGACATTCCGCAATAAAGACGCCGTCCTCGTCTTGAAGAAGCGTGATGATAAACTTCATGGTCGGTTCTCCAACTGTCGCGATTGCGCCGTTGTCAAGACAAGCATAGGCAAGCGTTGCCATGATGTCAATGAAGGGCGACGGGTGGCATCGGCAGGCACAGCTTGCCGATGGTTTGCCCATCCGCCATCGGCAAAGCCTTCGGCCTTGCCGCTGCCACCCGCCCATTCTCATCCTCGTCCGGTCGGCCGAAGGCCCATGACCGGCTTCGCTCACAATGACATACGGTGCCCACATATGTCATTGCGGGGAGCACAGCGACGAGGCAATCTCCTCGCTATGATCGCGGAACTTGCGACATGCGGCATTACGTCCGGTTGACAGTAGCGGGAAGACGCAGGGTCGTCTCGGGCTCGCCGAAGAGGATGCGATTGACCGCTTCCACGCCCTGCATGAAGGAGTGGTCCATGTTGCCCACTTCGTATTTCCAGGCGCCGAACCGGCCGCGGCTGAGGATCTGCGTCGAATCGAGCACGGGCTCGATCTGCTCGAGCAAGGCATCCCTCTGCAGAAACGGCGTCGGATATCCGTGCTCGACCCGCCGATGCCAGACGCTCTCGATCACGGCGTCCGGCTCCATGAGTCTGGCCGCCTTCAGACCGTCGATGACCTGTTGAACGATTGTAGCACCCCCGCCCCCGGGGGTGATTGTTTCTCCTCGTTCCCAGCCGCGGGCGGCTGGGCTACGCGATTCACTCACCTCCGCCATGAGCGACCATTGGCGTCCCGGATGAGGCACGTTGTTGGGCGAATAATTGGAGAACACGGTCACGCGGTAGAACGGCAGCTCCGGCTCCGGGAAGTAGATCCAGCACTTCGTCGCGAGCCGCTCGGGCACCGGGCCGGCCAGACCGACGCCGATGACGTGAGTGCTGGAGTAGCGAAGCCGGTCGGCAACCGATTTCGGATTTCGGATTTCGGATTTCGGATTCGGACCATGACACAAATCCGCCATCCGCCATCCGCCATCCGCAATTCTGTCCAGCAGCACGTCCATCGGCATGGTTGTGATCAGCCAGTCGTAATTCGCCGTCCTGCCGTCGCTCAGATGCACGACCTTCTTCTGGCTGTCAACGGCCACCACCTCCGTGCCGAGGTGCACGCGGCCGGCGGGGAGCCGCTCGGCGAGGGCCTGCCAGATGCGGCCGGTGCCGCCGTGGAGGGGAAAGCGGAACGTGGCGTTGGGACCCCAGCCGAGGTCGTCCCGGCCCTCGATGATATTGCGAAGGACACGTTTGAGGTCCACGGTCGCGACCCGCTCGCCCACCCAGGATGCGCTCATCTCGGCCGGGTCGGTCGCCCAGACCTTGGTGTTGTACGGGTTCAAGAACACGCGGGCCAAACCGGCCCCGAAGCTCCGGACGATCCAGTCGGCGAACGTGGCGCCTCCGGGTGGCACGGGCAAACTTGTTTGCCCGTGGGCTTTCGGACGCACCGGCTCGACAGAAGGAGCACCGTCAGACAAGTTTGGCGGCGCCACCCCGCCGGGGACGCTCGCCCCACTCCAATCCCGGGCATCGAGCAGCCCTTCCAGGCACTCAAGCAGTTCCTGTGTGGGCAAGTGGCGAATGTTGTTCTGCAACGGATACGGGACAAAGCGGTCGCGCATCCAGATCCAGGCCTCCCGCACGTGGCGGACCCATTGATCCTCCAGGAGCGAGTCGAGCAGCCTGTCGAAATAGCCATAGTGCGAGAACACGACGTGGCCGCCCAGGTCCCAGGTGAAGCCCTTCTCGTCCACGTGCGAGCAAGCGAGGCCGCCGACGTGGGTGTCCATCTCAAAGAGATCCCAATCCGTGCCGCCGGCCTCGTGAAGCCTCCAGGCGGCCCCCAGGCCCGCCGGCCCCCCGCCAACGATCAAAATTTTTCCCGCGTCGCTCAACCGCAGACCTTTCAGGATTTACTATTTGCGATTTACTATTTACTATTCGTATCTACCATTTTGACTTCAATCGTAAATCGGAAATAGGAAATAGTAAATCCCATGCGGTTCGGAATGATTGTCAATCCGACGGCCGGCCAGATGAGCGTCAACCGCAAGAGACAGACGCTGGCGGCGGTCAAGAAAGTACTGGGGGACTGCGAGATTCGCGGGCTGGATACCCGGTCGCGGGAGGAGTTCGTGCAATGTGCGGCCGAGCTGGCCCGCGAGGTCGAGGTCCTGATCGTGGCCGGCGGCGACGGCACGTTCTCCGACGCAGTCAACGCCCTTGACAGCAGCACGGTATTCTCCTACCTGCCGCTCGGCTCGGGCTGCGCCCTGCAGTACGCCCTGGACCTGCCGCCCCAATTGACGAGGGTGGCCAAGCGAATCAAAGAAGGCCAACTGCATTTATACGACCTGATCCTGTGCGACGAGTCGCGCAAGGCGTTCATGGCGAGCGTCGGGCTTGAGGCCGATATCCTGCACCGCCGGGAATCGCTCCGCGAAAGCGGCGTCAACGGGCCGCAGGCCTATGCGATGGCCGCCTTCGGCTCGTTCTTCACCGAGCTCGAACGGACCGATATGACCATCCAGATCGACGGCGAGGAGCTGATCGTGCCCAAAGCCGTCACGGCGATCGTCACCAAGATCCCCTATTACGGCTACAAGATGAAGGTCGTGCCGAACGCCGTCTTCGACGATGGGCGGCTGCACCTGCTGGCCGTGAACTCCGGCTGGGCCGAGATCGTCGGGGGCATGGCCAACGCCTTCCTCTACGAGAACAAGCTGGGCATCTACCGGAAAGCGAGCGAGATCCGGATTACGGCGCAGCGGGAGCGATATGCCCAGGTCGACGGCAGCATCTATCGCAAAGGCACGACCTTCCACTTCAAGGTGCTGCCCCAGGCCCTGCGGATGTGGTGCTGATGAAACGGTGCCCCATCGGTCTGAAACTTGGCAGCCTCGTGCTGGACGTGCCGTTCTTCCAGGCCTCCCTGAGCGGCTACAGCGACTACAGCATGCGGACGCTGGCCCGGCGGTTCGGCTGCCCGTTTGCGATGGCCGATGTGATGCTGGCCAAGAGCGTGGCCCATCCGGAGGTCCTGGCCAAGCTTTGCTTTCGCCCCGGCGTGGACGAGCACCCGGTGGGCGCCCAGATCCTGGGCAAGACCCCTGCGACCATGGCCAAGGCCGCCCGCGATCTGGTGGCCGCCGGATACGACGTCATCGACCTGAATTACGCCTGTCCGGCCCCCAAGGTCCTGCGGCGAGGCCGGGGCGGGGCCCTGCTCAACAACCCGGACACCGCCATCGACATCCTCAAGGCGGTTCGGGACGCCGTCCACTGCCCGGTCCTGATGAAGCTCCGCATCGGCATGAGCCATTCCGCCCAATCCCAGGACAGCTTCTGGGAGCTCGTGACCCGCGCGATCGAACATGGGGTCGACGCCCTCGTGATCCATGGCCGGACCGTGTCCGAGAGGTATCGCGGCAAGGCCGACTGGGACACGCTCGCGGCGGTCAAGGCGCGCTTTCCCGCCGCTACGATCGTCGGCAGCGGCGACATCTTCGATCCTGCCGCCACGGTCGAGCTGATGCAAAGGACCGGGCTCGACGGCTTCGTAGTCGCGCGGGGCGCCATCGGCAATCCCTGGATGTTTCGGGACCTGCGCTGCGTATGGGAAGGCCGTCCGCTGCCGCCGCCCCCCGACCTCGCTGAGCAGCGGCTCGTCATGCTCGAACACCTCGATCGCGTCCTGCAGGGCTATCCCGAAACGTGGGGGATCGGGTACTTCCGCAAGTTCATGATCTACTATGTCCGGCGTCACCCCAAACGCAAACTCGTGATGCAAACCCTGATCAGGGCCAGGACGCGAGTCGAGGTCGAAACCGGCATCAACACTTGGTACGGCGAGGAAGTTTGTCATGGCTGAAACGAAGAGGAAGATGGGCAAGAGGCCCGTGGTCTACCTGGCGTCGGGATCTCCTCAGCGAAGGGCCATCCTGGAGGAACTGGGTATCTCGTACCAGCTCCTGACGATAGACACAAACGAGATTGTGGCTGCCACCGCGAGAGAGACGGTGGAAGAGAATGCAAAATGCAAGCTGTTGGAGGGGCTCAGGATCGCCGATCGAGGGACCGTCGTCATCGGAGTGGATACGGTGCTTGAGGCACAAAGTCGGATTCTCGGGAAGCCCGCCGATGAGCCGGCGGCGATTCAGTATCTTCAGATGCTCAGCGGCGGCAGTGCAACAGCCTACTCCGCGGTTGCCGCAGCAGTGGCGGGCGCCGCAGAAGGCTGCCTTGCAACAGAGACGGCCGAGGTCCATTTCAAGATTCTGCCGCCGGACGTTATCCGGTGGTATCTCTCGACAGGGGAGCCAATGGGCCGGGCCGGGGCGTTCGGAATCGGGCGGCTCGGAGAGATTCTGACCGAGTCTGTGGACGGCTGCTACTCCTGCGTGTCCGGCCTCCCGAAAACGGCTTTGATCTTGGCTCTTTCCCGCGTGGCGGCGGAGCAAACACCGGAATCGTTGCGGAATGTGCCTGCCGTGCTCACGGGGACAAGGGCCCGGTTGCGCTCTTTCGCAGTCCACCTCTCCTGACGCGCTCGCGTATTCCCGCGGCGTTCCTCCCCCGCAGCCTTTCACTCGAGCATCATTGCCCTTAGACTATCGGATAGTGCATGGCCGCCGCGAGTGGTTACTCCTCAGAGGTCAAGCAAGGTATGATACGTTGGTTGGTGAGCTCAGCGACCCCGCTGCCACTTTGGGCGAGGGGGTGGGCCGCCTCAGTGAAACGGAGCCAGCGATGGATTGCAGGAAGTGCGGCGCGTGTTGCATCGCACCGTCGATTGCCACGCCGATGCCCAACATGCCCGGCGGCAAGCCGGCCGGCACTCGATGCGCCAATCTCACCGGCCGGAACGAATGCATCCTCTTCGGCAAGGCCGAGCGGCCCGCCTTCTGTATCGGTTGGCAGCCCGCGCCGGAAGTGTGCGGTCACACCTTTGAGCAAGCCATGGCCCGCATCACGGCCCTGGAACAAGCCACCGCTTGACAACTCCCGATCCCCGTGGGTGCCTTGGGCGTATAGCATGGAAGTACCGCCTCCTGCTTGGGGCGACATGACCGTGGGAAGGTACTGCCGCGCAGAACATCTCCCCGCACAGCCTGGACACACCACGGTTCAAAGTGCAAAGGCCGACCGGATCACCCTTTACCCTCGTCGGCCCTCAGAATTGTCCCTTTGCAGAATGGGGCGAGATCGCTATTTGCCGGCCAGCTCGGCCTTCAGTTGCCTTTCGGCCTCGAGCCAGTTCTGCTCGTCCTGGCCGTGCTTGCACCCCTGCTTGACCCAAATCTCATGGGCCCGCTGCGAGATCTGCTCGCGCGTGATCTTCACGCTCGCTGTCGCCTGCGGCGGCTTCGTGCCCGCCGGACGCAGCGCTGTGGCGGTTGCACCGCCGGACCGAGGAGTACTCATAACGACGTTATTCTTTCCGGTCTTCTGACCCATTCCAGGCCTCCTTGCTGCCTTGACCAAACACACGTGCTACCGGCGCCATCACTGAACATGGCTCCGGCAAATCGCCACCACAGCCACTCTCGGCCGGGGCGACCATAGTTTATCCCCTGATACGGCCAACGCCAACTCTCGGTTCGTTCATTCCCGGCGCATCCCGGATCTTCGCGACCCCCAGTCGGCCAGTCCACATCAGGCATGCTCGATAGTTTCGCCCATCGAGGCCCGGTTGTCAAGCTCTGTTCTGAGTTTTTTTTTGTCATCCCGATGCACCCCATGCTCCCTGCACGGCCGCGGGGATCCTCGCGGGAGGAAAGGCGCATGGATCGTGGCACGCAAATGACGTTTCATTCTTGCTTCCCCCGGTGCGTTCGACCATAATACCCGTCGTCCGCAGCAAGGGCTCCATAGAACAAAATGGGGCCCGGATCAGGATGGCGTCGCCCGGATTTGCAGAAACCGCAAGGGAACGAACCTATGTTTCATCATTTGTTCAAGCGAAAGCCGCTGAGCCTGGTGCACGAGGAGATGAAGGGCGAGAATCGCCTGCGAAGGGTGCTCGGACCCTGGTCTCTGACGAGCCTGGGCATCGGCTGCGTCATCGGCGTGGGCATCTTCGTGCTGACGGGCCAAGCCGCGCATGACAAGGCTGGACCTGCTCTGACGATCTCGTTCGTGATGGCCGGGATGGCCTGTATCTTCTCCGCGCTGTGCTATGCGGAATTCGCCTCAATGGCGCCGGTGGCCGGCTCCGCCTACACCTACGCCTATGTCACGCTGGGCGAAATGTTCGCCTGGATCATCGGATGGGACCTCGTCCTCGAATACACTGTCGCTTCCGCCACCGTCGCACATGGCTGGTCAAAGTACTTTCAGGAATTCATAAGGATTCTTCATCTTGGCGTGTTGAAGCCCCTATCTGACGCTCCGTTCAAATTCAGCGAGAGCGGGCACTTTGAGGCAACCGGCACGTGGTTTGACCTGCCGGCACTGATCATCGTTGCCATCCTGACGATCGTGCTGGTGATTGGTATCCGGGAAAGCACACGGTTCAACAACACGATGGTGGCCATCAAGCTGGCCATTGTGTGCCTGGTCATCATCGCCGGTTCGTTTTATGTCAAGGTCGCCAATTGGCAGCCGTTTGCCCCGTACGGCTGGGCGGGTGTAGGCCTCTTCGGCAAACCGCTCTGGGGGCAGACCGGCGCCGACGGCACGCCCGTAGGCATGCTGGCGGGAGCCGCGATGATCTTCTTCGCCTACATCGGGTTTGACTCGGTCTCGACGCATGCGGAGGAGGCCCGCAACCCGCAACGGGATGTCCCCTTTGCCATCGTCACTTCGCTGTCTGTTTGCACGATCCTGTACATTGTCGTGACCCTTGTGCTCACCGGCATGGTTCCCGCCGATCAGATTGATGTGGAAGCCCCTATAGCCGTGGCATTCGGGCAAGTGGGGTTGCAGTGGGTACAGTTCCTCGTATCACTTGGTGCGGTGGTCGGCATCACATCCGTCATGCTCGTCCTGATGCTCAGCCAACCGCGCGTCCTGCTGGCGATGGCGAGAGATGGCCTGCTGCCCGAGGGCTTCTTTGGGGCGGTCCATCCGCGTTTTCGCACGCCTTGGAAATCGACCATCCTTACGGGCACCATGGTCGCGACGATGGCCTCCCTCATCCCCCTGCGTGTTCTGGCGGAGTTGGTGAACATCGGCACGCTACTGGCCTTCGTCATCGTGTGCCTGGCGGTGCTGGTCATGCGCTACATCCACCCGAAGGCGGAGCGGCCATTCCGATGTCCGTGGGTGCCGGTCATTCCGATCCTCGGCGTGATCTTCTGCCTGATCCTGATGCTCTCGCTGCCGTGGGGCAATTGGCTGCGACTGTTTCTCTGGATGGCGGCGGGCATGGTCATCTACTTCCTCTACGGCCGCCACCGCAGCGTCCTGGCCCGTCAAAGGCTGGCCGACCAGGCCGCCAACGCCGGCTGCGAGCCGACGATACCCTGATCGCTCCGATCCCCGTCAAGCCGCCGGTCACATGTCCGGGACAACTTCGGGGTAGAGGTGGCCTACGGGGCTGATCTTGAACACGTAGATGAGGCCCGGCTGGAACTTGTTGTAGACGACGCTGCCGTAGATGGCTTTGATGCCGTGCTCGCGGAGCTTCTCCGGGTCGTTGGCGAGGTCCCAGATGCTGGACCAGAAGAGCTGCTGATGCGCCAGGGGCAGCGCCTTGAGCAGGCCGCTGTACCTCTTGGGCTCCGCCCCCGGCTCCTCGATCAGGGAGCCGTTCTGGGGCATCGTGGTCTCGCCGTAGATGCGACGCCAGAGGTACAGGGCGCGGGACTTGCCATCCATCACCATCTTGTCCTCGAATTTGACGATCAGGGCGTCGAAATGGATGACGTCCCCCTCGACGATGCACTCTTTCTGGAGGATGACCTTGGTCTTGTCGTCGCGGGCGGTCTCGACGAACCGAATCGTCGTCAACAGGCGTCCCTCCTCGTTCCGCTGCGAGAGGACCTTGGCGTAGCCGATCTGGTCCTCGTCCGTCAGATTGCTGATGGCTTGCTTGAGCTCCCTGTTCTCGGTCAGCAGCTCGTGGATGGTCATCGCCCTGTGATAGACTCCCGGCCCAACGTAGGCGACTACGGCGAGGACCACCGCCACCACGCCGTAGGAGAACAACCGTATTTTCCCGCGTCGATACGCCATGAGTTCCTGTCTGCCGGCACTTGGCCGATACTACGAGCCACGTCCTCCGCTTGTTTCATCGGCCACGGGGCCGAATTTCTGCATTTTTCGGCCTGGTTCAGAACCAGGTAACACTCTCCGCTGGCTGGCGGGTGGCATCGTCAAGGCCGCAGGCCTTGGCGATGGGTTCACCGCATCCGGACAAGACCATCGCCAAGCTGCGCTTGACGATGCCACCCATCGTGTCGTGTCAGAGCGTTACCCCGGTTTGGGCAAAACTGAACGAAGCCCATTTTTCACGAGGAACGACCCGTTGCATTGTCGGCCCAAAGTGTTTATACTTCAAGACTCTTTTTCAGGTATGGTTGAAGGAAGGTCGCCTATGGATAGGAAATGGTCGCTCGTCATACGAATCACGCTCTTGGTCATGGTCCCGTTGGGTCTGGCCGGCTGCTATGAGGCGGAGCCGAGACCGCAGATCCGCGGCGAGCAGCCGCCCTTAGTGCTGCCGCCGGTCCAGACGCCGCCGAAACAGCGTCTGATGGGCCGTTCCGTTCAAGGCCGGCCGATCATGGTCCAAATCGTCGGCCAAGGCAATGACACAGCCTTCATCATGGGCTCCATCCACGGAGATGAGACGGCCTCCGCCGCACTGGTCAATGAGCTCGAGGACCATCTGCGCGGCGATCAACCGTCGCTGGGGGGTCGCCGCGTCGTGCTGCTGCCCGTCGCCAATCCAGATGGACTGGCCGCCAGGACCCGCGTGAATGCGCACGGCATCGACTTGAACCGCAATTTCGAGACGGCCAACCGCGTGGACAACGGGACGAACGGCCTTCGGCCGCTGACCGAGCCGGAGTCTCAGGCCTTACGGGACATCATCAAGGAATACGCCCCGAGCCGCATCGTCACGGTCCATCAGCCGCTGAATTGCATCGACTATGATGGCCCCGGGCAAGCCATCGCGGCCCGGATGGCCCAATCCTGCGACTTGGCGGTCAAGAAGCTCGGCGCCAAGCCCGGCTCTCTTGGCTCGTACACGGGGGAAACCCTGGGCATCCCCACCATCACGCTGGAGCTGCCCGCCGAGGCATCGAAGCTCAGCGGAGCCGCCCTGTGGCAGAGGTACGGCAAGGCCCTCATGGCGGCTGTGACGTACCCGGAGCACGCCAAGTAGGCCGGAGGCTGGAGGCTGGAGGCCGGAGGTACTTCAGTTCTTTCCTACAGCCTCCCGCCTACCGCTTCCAATCTCCACCATTGGGCACCCCTGGTTTCAAGACAAGGCCGGAGACCGGAGGGCACTTCAATTTCTTCCTACAGCCTCCCGCCTATGGCCTCCAGCCTTCCCCAGAAGGTTAATCGCTCCGTAGGGCGCGCAACAGGCCGTTGAGCACCTTGGATGTCTCGCAGCACAGGGCGGTCAGAGGCTTGATGTCTGCTTTGCCAACGTAGCCGAGACGGGATGCGAGCGAGATCTGGTATTCGACTTCGCGCGCCGAGCCATAGGCTATGTCGAGAAACCGAATGTAGTCGGACTTGGAGTTTCGCGCGCAGCCTTCGACGATGTTCGATGCTGTGGAGACCGCCGCCCGGCGCACTTGGGATGTGAGGCCGAAGATCTCCTCCTTGGGGAAGGTCCTCGTCGTCTTGTAGACCATCAAGGCCAGTTGATCGGCCAAGTCGAACGCTCGAAGTTTTGTGTGATCGCGCATGGTTCTCACCTCCGCGTGTCGCGTGTTGACTTCCGCCGTGCAGGCCGAAGCTCACGGAAAGGCTCGGTCGGCGAAGGCGGGAGGCTATAGGCCGGAGGCGGGAGGTACTCCACTCCTACAGCCTCCGGCCTACGGTCTCCAGCCTCCCATCCTATGGCTTGTTCGGGTCGGGCGGGACGGGCTTGGCGGGAGTGTACGCGGGTGTGGGAGGCCGCAGCCAGTGATTGGCCAAGTACGCCAGGTCGTTGCCGTCCACCGCCCCGCTGCGGTTGAAATCCGCGCCCCGGCACCATAGGTTGGTCCGGCTGCAATCGGTTCGGCGCCACTCTCGGGCCAGGACCGCGTAATCCCGCAGGGTCACCCCCTCGTCCTGCGTCAGGTCCGCGCCCTGGTAGAGACTGCCACCTGCGGAGACGGAATACCAGAAATAGCGGTCGCTGGAAAGAAGACTGGCGGGGACGAACTGGAGCCAGGTGATCGCGCAAAGAGCCGTCGGTCTCACAGTCAACCCTCCGGGATTCCGTGCATAGGCAGCCCGCACCGCCAGCCGGGCCACCGCAGGTCAGTATAGCAGAACACGCCCGCCGGGGCAAGGGGGAAGATAGGCTGGAGGCCATAGGCCGGAGGCTGGAGGGGTGAAGAAGTACCTCCGGCTTACGGCCCACCGCCTACGGTCTTCTTCCTCCGGCCTACCCGCCTACAGCCTCCAGCCTGCCGCAGGCACACCATTGCTTTGCCCGCCCGGACCGGGTAGGATGCCGGCCGGTGAATGCCACGCAAACAAGCCCTGCCTTTGCAGCATATGGTATTGTGAACAAGCGATGGACTCGTTCAAGCTGAACAACCAGTTCCAGCCTTCCGGGGATCAGCCGCAGGCGATTGAGCGGCTCGTGCAAGGCCTGCGCGAAGGCAAGAAGTCCCAGACCCTGATGGGCGTGACCGGCAGCGGAAAGACCTTCACGATGGCCAACGTCCTCGCCCAATTCGACCGGCCCGTGTTGGTCATCTCGCACAACAAGACCCTGGCCGCCCAGCTCTACGAGGAGTTCAAGGAGCTCTTCCCCCAGAACGCGGTCGAGTACTTCGTCAGCTATTACGATTACTACCAGCCGGAGGCGTACATCCCGCAGCGCGATATCTACATCGAGAAGGACGCCTCGCGCAACGCGGACCTGGACCGGCTGCGGCTCTCGACCACGATGAGCCTGTCGTCGCGGAGAGACTGCATCGTGGTGGCGTCGGTCTCGTGCATTTTCGGCCTTGGCTCGCCGGAGGACTATAAGGCCAGCATGGTGGCCCTGCGGGTCGGCGGCACCTTCGAGCGCAATACCCTGCTCGGGCGCCTGGCCGACATCCAGTACACCCGCAACGACATCGACTTCCAGCGGGGCACCTTTCGCGTCCGGGGCGACGTGGTCGAGCTGCACCCATCGTATGAGTCGTTCGCGATCCGAATCGAGTTCTTCGGCGATACGATCGAGCATATCAGCTACATCAACCCGGCGTCCGCCGAGACGCTGGCCGTCGAGAGTCAGGTCTTCATCTACCCGGCGCAGCACTACGTGATCCCGGGCGAGAGGATCGCTTCGGCGGCCGAGGGCATCAAGGCAGAGCTTGAATCGCGGCTCAGCCAGTTCCGCAGCGAGGGCAAGCTGCTCGAAGCCCAGCGGCTGCAAGCGCGGACGATGTACGACCTGGAGATGATCCAGGAGGTCGGCTATTGCAGCGGGATCGAGAACTACTCGCGGCATTTGGCGGGCCTGCTGGCGGGGGCACGGCCCTACACGCTCATCGACTACTTCCCCAAGGATTTCCTGCTGATTATCGACGAATCGCACGCCACGCTGCCGCAGTTGCGGGCGATGTGGGCCGGCGACCGCAGCCGCAAGGAGGTCCTAGTCGAGCACGGCTTCCGGCTACCCAGCGCCTTGGACAACCGGCCCCTGCGATTCGAGGAGTTCCAGGAGAGTTGGAACCAGGTGCTCTTCGTCTCGGCGACGCCCGCGCCCTACGAACTGGGCAAGTGCAACAACGAGGTGGTCGAGCAGATCATCCGGCCGACCGGACTGATTGACCCGGAAATCTTCGTCTTCCCAGCGGGCAACCAGGTCCAGCACCTGCTCGGCGAGATCGAGAAGCGGGCGGCGGTCAAGGAGCGAGTCCTGGTGACCACCCTGACCAAGCGAATGGCCGAGCAACTGGCGGATTACGTGGCCAAGCGGGGCTTTCGCTGCCGCTACCTGCACAGCGAGATCGAGACGCTCGAACGGATCGAGATCCTCCGGAACCTGCGGCTGGGCGAATTCGACGTCCTGATCGGCGTCAACCTGCTCCGCGAGGGCCTCGACCTGCCGGAGGTGTCCTGCGTGGCGATCCTCGACGCGGACAAAGAGGGTTTCCTGCGCAGCCAGACCTCCCTGATCCAGACAATCGGCCGCACGGCCCGAAACGTCAACGCCACGGTCTTTCTCTACGCCGACAGGGTCACGGACTCCATGCAAAAAGCCATTGACGAAACCGATCGCCGGCGTACAATTCAACGGGCGTACAACCAGGAGCATGGGATCACGCCCGAAACGATCCGCAAGGAGATTCGCAAGAGCCTCACTGAGCAGATCAAGGCCCAGCATGTCGCCCGCGAGGCCATCCGGTTGGATGAAGCCGAGTACGACAAGGTCGAGATGGCCGCCCAAGTCGAGCGGGAGATGTTCGAAGCCGCCGAAGCCCTGGATTTCGAGCGGGCCGCCGCCCTGCGGGACCAGTTGCGCGAGTTGAAGGAGCTGCCCGAGCTGATCGTCAGCAGCAGGACGAAGAAGGAAGTGGCCCGAAAGACCCGGGGCAGCCGAAGGGCCAAGCCTTGAGGATTTATGATTTACGATTTTTGACTTATGATTTGTCGCCTCGTGGGCGATCGGCAATAGTTGTTGGGACCATTCGATGAGAAGACTGGATATCAAGCAAGTACGGCCGCTGATCCGCATGGCCATGGAGGAAGACCTCGGCAGCGGCGACGTGACGACGAATCTCCTGTTTCCAGACGGAACTCGCGCCAAGGCCAGGGTGGTCTCGCGAGAGGAGATCGTCGTGGCCGGATTGCCGGTCGTGGAGGAGATTCTCAGGCAATACGACGAGCGGCTCAAAATGACGGCCTATTTCCGGGACGGTCAGGCCGCCCACGTCGGAAACAAGCTGGCGACCATTGAAGGTCCCTTGCGCTCCATGCTCAGCGTGGAGCGGGTGATGCTGAACTTCCTTCAGCGGCTCAGCGGCATCGCGACCACCACGAGCCGGTACGTCCGGGCCGTGAAGGGGACCAAGGCGAAGATCTACGACACGCGAAAGACACTGCCCGGCTGGCGGCTTCTCGAAAAATACGCCGTCCGCTGCGGCGGAGGGTACAATCACCGCATCGGCCTCTATGACGGCATTCTGGTCAAGGACAACCACTTGGCCGAGCTTGGCAGCAACTTCTCCGCGAGACTGCGACAGGTCGTTGAAGAGGCCCGAAAGGTCAAAGGGCTCAAGTTCGTCGCCGTCGAGGTGGACCACGTGGACGACCAATTGAACCACGTCCTGAAGATCCCCGGCATCGACATCGTTCTGCTGGACAACATGGGGCAATGGCAGCTCAAGCACGCGGTCGAGATGCGCGACAAAATGTGCGGCAAGAACAAGGGACCGCTGCTGGAAGCCTCCGGCAACATCACCCTGAACAATGTCTCGGAGATCGCCCAGTGCGGCGTGGACCGCATCGCGGTCGGTGCCATCACGCATTCGGCGGCCGCCGTGGACATCGGTCTCGACCGATAGACCCGCTATCGCGGGAAATCCGAAATCCTAAATTCGAAATCCGAAACAAATCCAAAACTCAAAGCACAAATGACCGAAACGCTGGCGCTGGCCAGCAGGCCCGTTTTGAATTTTGGGTTTTGAACCTTCGAATTTGTTTCGGATTTGGTGCTTCGGATTTCGAGTTTCGTTTCTCGTTTCGTGCTTATGACCAGTGACGACCGGTTGGACCCGGATCTCATTCGAGCCAACCTCAAGACAAAGCGAATCGGCGGCAAGGTGCTTGTCTACGATCACACGTCGAGCACCAACGACGTGGCCGCCGAGTACGGCCGCAATCCCGACAATGACGGCATAGCGGTCTTCGCTGAGCAGCAGTCGGCCGGGCGCGGCCGCACCGGGGCACAATGGCACAGTGGCCGTGAAGAAAGCCTGTTGTTCTCCATCGCCTTGACCAGTTGTAACGTCAGCAACGAGCTTCTGTCCCTGACGTGTGCGGTGGCCGTGGCGGAGGCGATCGGACAAGTTGGAGGCTGCCAAGCCACGATCAAATGGCCAAACGACATTCTGCTCGACGGGAAGAAGGTCGCCGGCATCCTCCTAGAGTCGAAGAACCAGAGGACAGAGGACAGAGGACAGAAGACAGCGCCGTCCTCCGCCATCCGTCATCCGTCCTCCGGGATTCACATCATCGGCATCGGCATCAACTGCCACCAGACGGCGGACAGTTTCCCGCCCGATCTGCAAACGACGGCCACGAGCCTCGACCTCGTCAGCGGGACGCGGTGCCAGCGCGTGACTGTGGCCAAGAGGGTCCTCACGTCCCTCGATCACTGGCTTCGGGTCGCCGAGCGCAACGGCGGCCAGGTCATCGACACCTGGAGCCGCCTGAGCACGCAATTGGGGCAGCGTGTCACGTTGTCCTACAACAAGCGCCGCTTCACCGGCAACTGCATCGGCGTAGACCCGGAAAAGGGCCTGATCCTCCAGCTCGACCGCGGCGGCGTCCGAATGTTCAACGCCGCCCACACCACCGTCGTCAAAGACCCCTGAACGCACAAGGCATGATCCTGGCATCTTCTCTCTCGCCAAGACGCCAAGAACGCCAGGAGAGGCCCTCACAATATGTCTTCACCCTTGGCGGATCAGGCGGTATGGATCATCAGAGTTGCCCCAGATCCTCAAGCAGCCGAGATATCGCCACGGCCCGGACCCGGTCCGCCAGGGCAAAGGTCCGGTCCCCCGCATGGATCACGTCCATCCGGTCCAGGTGCAGATCCTGCAGGGCGTGTCGCATGGAGGCGGTGAGGCTCGGCGCTACCGTCCGCTTGGCCTCAAACCCGAGTCGCATCCTGCCCCGAACCACCAACAGATCCAATTCCGCACCCCCGTGGGTTGCCCAGAAGAAGCACTCCTGACGGTCAACATTCAGCCGCCGAATGACTTGCTCCAGCACCCACCCCTCCCAGGAAGCTCCTACCTTGGGATGAGCCTCTATATCGGCCTGGATGCGGAGATTCAGGAGGGTATGCAGCAGACCGCTGTCAGCGAGGTAGACCTTGGGGGACTTGACTTGGCGCTTGGCGACGTTCTCGTGCCAGGGCGGGAGCTGCCGCACCACCATCGCGGACGTGAGCCGATCCAGATAGTCGCGAACCGTCGTATCGGCCACGCCGAAAGACCGGGCAAACTCGGAGGCATTCCAGATTTGACCGTGGTAGTGGGCCAGCATGGTCCAGAACCTCCGCATAGCTGTCGCGTTGACGCCCAGACCCAGTTGGGGCATGTCCCGTTCCAGAAAGGTCCGGATGAATCCCTGTCGCCACTCGTGGCTTTCCGCCGCGGACCGGGCCAAAAACGATCGCGGCAGTCCGCCCCGTATCCACAATCGCGACAGATTCGCGACACCGGCCTCCTCCAGCGAGAAACCGCCGACTTCATGGTAGACGATGCGTCCCGCCAGACTCTAGGAGGTCTGACGCAGAAGTTCCGGTGACGCACTGCCGAGGACGAGAAACCGGGCCGGCCTTTGAGGTCTGTCCGCCAGGACCCGCAGGACGCCAAACAGATTGGGAATCCGCTGGATCTCATCGATGACGACCAGTCCGCGCAGAGGCTTCAAGACCAGCAGCGGGTCGGCCAGCCGGGCCTGATCCTCCGGATTCTCCAGATCGAAATACTCGACGCGTCCCGGCCAAGCCTGTGCCAAGCGGCGGGCCAGGGTCGTCTTCCCGACCTGTCTGGCGCCAATGAGGCCCACCACGCGATGCCGGCGCAGAAGCGTCCCTAAGGTAGCGATTTCTTGGCCGCGTTCGATCATGCCTGAGAGTCTACCTTGAAAATTCGGTCGTGGCAACCGAATTTTCAAGGTGATAGATGGACCCCCAACTATGATTCACCGCCTTCTTCCGGCAGTTCCCACCACCAGCGAGGATAGTCCTTCCCTTCAAGAATCCACCCGGAATTCCCCATGACGTTGAAGAACCAAGCTCGCATGAGCAGACCCGAGAAAGCACCGCGTGCCTTGAGTTCCCTTGGTTCCCCCATCATTGCAGCCACTGGGAATCGAACAGCCGCTGGCCGTGAACAACCCCTACAATGGCGATCTTCTCCTCGTCCAGAATCTTATACAGGATTCGATAGCTGAAGACCCTGAGTTCACGATACCGGTCTTCCTCCACCTCGGGTATCATCTTGCCAATCCTTGGGTGCTCTTTGAGCTTGCGCGTCTCCTTGATGATAAGTTGGACTACCCGACGAGCTTGGAAGGGAGAGTCCCTCTCGACGTACGAACCGATCTGCTCCACCTGCGCGACGGCTTTGATTGTCCAAATTACCTCAGCCATTTCGCGAGTCGGCTCTCCACTTCGTCATGGGGCAGGGTCTTGCCGTCCTCAATCTCGCGCTCGCCTCGCTCAATACATTCCAGAACGTAGAGATGGTACTGGATATCCTCGAAGGTCGATTCCTCCGGCATCCGCGAGATCACTTCGCATGCCTTCTGCTTGATGGTCATAGGGCACTCCTGACTACAATGGACGATCCAACGCTATTCTACGACATCCATCGCCCGCAGGCAAGCGGAATGGACAAGTAGCAGTAACCAGGATCGGGCACAAGCTTGCACGGCTCCAGGTCTTCCGTCAACCGTCGTCCAGGCTGCGTTTGATACGCGAGAATGTGCCTGACACCGTTGTGTTCTCCTCACGGCGTTGAAGAACCAAGCTCGCACGCCAGATCGCACGGCTCGGATGAGCAAATCCGGAAAAGCACCGGGTACTTTCAATTCCCCCCTTGCGCGGGGATTACAGGTTTTCTGGTTATGCCTCCGCCGGAATTGGCCGATAATCGAAGAAGCTGGAAGCAACTCTGATGAAGCCACCAAAAGGTACTGTAATAGCGGGAATTAAAGGGAGCCGATCATGGGCGTGACGAGTTCATTTAATAAACCTTTTCCTCTAAGGCAGACCGAAAACGGCGAATGGGAGGTTAAGACTCCCCCAGGAAAATGGACGAAATGTGAGACGGAGAGTGATGCAAGGACAATTTCCAATGCCCCGCTCTTGGAGGAGAAAGCGTGTTATGGGACGTGTCCTGACCAAACGCTTGCTGCGGAACTGAGGGCAACTGCTGATATTTTGGAGAAATACGGATTTGGTTGGCACTCGCGTTTCTTCCGCTCCAGAGCAGAAGACATGCGTGGCGACGGTTCCGATGTCGTCGTTGTTCAGTGAGGGAAGCAGAAAGGAAGGACACGCTATGTCTACTCCACGTAATATCCTCCGGTGGATTTGTGTCGTCCCCGCCGGGATTGCTGGTGCTATTCTCATATCGTTCCCCATCCATTGGTTTGTGATGACGAATTTCGGGGGGCATACCATCGACCCTGAGATCGAAATTCGCGACCCTGAGACTCTTCGTCGTATTGAATCGCTGCTTCAGCCGGTGCTCGGTGCGCTGGCCTTTATATACTGTGCCGCGAGGACCGCACCGGATAGGTACAGAAACATCACTTCTTTCCTGGCCTCTGGGGTTATCATACTTGGGGTGCCTATTGCCGTACACTTGTGTAACGCAAATACCATATCGAACGGAAACGGTTTCCTCATCAAGCATGGAATCTACTCGATTCTCGCCAATGTGATCGGGGCAGTGGGGGCAATATACCTGATACGTCTTTACGGGCGGCAGCATTCCAGCGATGTGCTCCGCTCATAAGCCCGACTCAAAGGTGTACTGGTAGGAGGACCCTCGATATGAGACTCTTGATCCTATGGGCCGGCATTGTGGCGTTCGTCTGGATTGGACTATACCCCCCGATGACCCACTGGTCCCGATCAGGGCCGCCGGGCCGTCCTTGGTCCCACGAGGCTTCCAATCAGTTGACGGAAGATCGCGTTGACACGGGCCGGTTGATAGGCCGTCTGGCCACGGTCGTCGCTCTGATCGGGGGCCTGCTCTATACCGAGCCCCGCTTGACGCCGTGGCTCCGGGCGCATCGACGGGTTGTCTCGCGGGTGGCACTCGGTGTATTGCTGCTCTGCATTGCCGCCCTTTATGAAGTGTGGGCTATCCAGGCAAACAGTGTAGGGCAGGATCAATCGG
>Ga0315275_10001946_pt1 | contig 18472 bp, 18 predicted proteins | sample YL17G03_0_MG_FD_205557 | JGI IMG/M metagenome (GOLD analysis project Ga0315275, IMG submission 205557) | Sediment microbial communities from Yellowstone Lake, YNP, Wyoming, USA - YL17G03_0 | ecosystem: Environmental > Aquatic > Freshwater > Lake > Sediment | place: USA: Wyoming | collected...
TGTAGTTCGTGTTCAAAGATAAGGATTAGGGTTCCAGTAGAGGCGAGTACCCTTAGCAGGGTATATTCTTTACGGAATTTTTCTTCTTGCCGTCTGAGTGCGTCTTCCTCAGCTTTTCGCTGCACTTCTTCAGCTTCTCTTCTCTTATCTTCAGCTTTCTTTACTTCATCATCCGCAGAAGCTCTCTTATCTTTAACTTTCTCCTTCACTTCCTCGGCATGCTTTACAACGTGTACTTCATTCTCGATAGCCAGTTTTTCGGCTTCAATAAACTTTTTTTCCTCCCTCAATAATGCATGAACTATAGCCCAATCATTTTTACTTCCTGTTTGTCTAGCTTTATTCTCTGCGCTACGCCTTTCTGATTCGGCTTTCCGTCTATTCTCTTCAGCTTTTTTTCTATTTTCATATGCATTCGCCACATCATGATCAGCTTTATTAATTTCCTCTTCATTGCGTCGCTTCTCTTCATCTGCTTTTCTTGCTTCTTGCTCTGCTGCACGTCTCGCTTCCTCTGCGTCGCGTCTTGCTCTCTCTGCTGCCTTGGCTCGTGCTTCTTCTTGAGCTTTTTTCTTTGCCTCTGCTTCTTGTTGCTCTTTTGCAACTTGATTTGCATATAATACAGTGGCAAAATCAATCCCAAGACGTGCAAATTTTCTCAGTTCTTCAAATGCCTTGCTGCTTGTTATCCTCTCTCTATTTACTGTAATCTCAAGCAACTTGTTAGTTTCGCGTGAGAATTGCACATGTCCGAAAAGGTTATTGTTACGAAATAGCGCTAATCCGGGTCGTCCGCCCTCATCGACGTACGGATTCACTTCTTTATCCAGCATTATTATAGATCTTGCTCTATCGTAATCTGTCCTAAGCCAATCATCGCCTTTACTTCCGTATCCAAATACTCTGAAGTTATCTGCATATACCTTAATTCCACCACGATCATTCCCGATTAGCTGAGCTTGCCGCAATCCAAGGTCAGAATATTTAAAAAAATCTGCCCTATAGCTGAAAATGTGTGTTTCCATTCGCACATCACGTAAGTACTTAAAAGCTTCGTCCCTCTGAAATTTTTTTTTCAGGTTCTTGCCTTTTTGTATTTCGAGCTCATAAGATGCTATCCCTTTTTCGTCAACAGTGCCTATAATTCTGGCCCAAGCATTCTTAAAAAATGTCTTATCTAATGGTTCTACTTGCATCGGGAACTCAGGACAGTCAAACTCAACATTGAAACCCGGATCGTGAGTATGGGTGCGTAGTTCTTGTTCTCCCCGGAAGGTAGAAGGTGAGATTAAGTCATGAAGTTCGTATCTCATTCTCTTGAAATCATCGGCAGTCCATGGTTCTGATGTATCTACCAAGATTAAAGTCGTACCGGTTGGTGTTTGAGGATCCGTAGAATTGGTGGAACATATTATTGGAGTTTTATTGACATCAGAACCGGGAACAAAGTTAGACCATTGAAAAGACGCTTTTAGTTTTTCTTTTTTATTATCAGCAACTTCATATATAGATTCGAGCTCCAAAATCGCAGACAGTCGCCTACAGGCAAAACGCCCTATTCCCTTTTCACCAGCCTTACTTCTTTTGTAAATAGATGATACAGGATTTTCTTCTTTATCGATTGTTGCAATTCTCATCCAGTTTTGCTTGAATGACTCAAGATTTATACCGATTCCATTATCAACAATAATAATGGTGCCACCTTGCCCTTTTATTTTTTGCATTTTTACTATGACAAGGGTGGCATCTGCATCATACGAATTCTTCACTAATTCAGCCAAGGCCACTGCTCTATCAGTGACAAGCTTTTCACCCAATTGAAATAGTAATCGTGAATCCACACTAAAATATGCTGTTTCTTGATGGCTCATATATTTCCCGGTTAGTTGAGTTGCGCTGTGTACATGTTAGCCTCAGTATCTTGCTGAACCTGAAGTCGAAATTTGTCTAATTCATATCATAATTGTTTAAGAAATAGTATCAACGATTAAAGAAGTTTGCCGTCTTTCACAATTTTATTTCGCCCCTATCCCAAAGTCATATCGACGCGCTGATACGATTTATCTATACGTTCTCATTAAGACTATGCCGACATAGCCAATCATTTTCAGGTCGGTTTTTTCTTGTTTTTCACCGCCCGGGTGATGGCCGCGTCGAGGGTGTCTTTCATGGAAGTCATGGTCTCGATGAGCATGGCCCGGTCCTCCGCGGAGAAGTCGGGAAATTCCAGGTCGCCGATTTTGTTCACCATGATAGCGATGCTGTTGACGATGGCCTCCGCCCTGGTCCGCTTTCGCTGTATCGGAGCAGTGGCATCGGTTGTTTCTTTGGCGGCGGCTTTGGCCTGCTGATCCCGGTATTTCTTGAACTGGGTCAGCATGCTCCGCTCCTGCTTCTTCCGGGCGATTTCGATCAGGGTCCTTTTGGGAACGGTGGGGTCCTGGCGGCATTCGTCCCGGATCTCCTTGGGGAGCCTGTTGAGGGAGAGGGACTCCGAGATGGTAGGCTGGGATTTGCCGATGATTGTCGCCAGTTGATCCTGCTGGTAGGCGTGGTCGTCCATGAGGCGCTGGAGGGCCTCGGCCTCCTCCACGGGATTGAGGTCCTGGCGGAGGAGATTCTCCACCAGGGCGATCTCGGCATAGTTTGCGCCGTCGATGAAGACGGCGGGAACGGCGGCAAGGCCCGCCTTGCGCGCCGCGGCGCAACGCCTCTCGCCGGCGACGGTGTAGACGAGGCCCGTCGCCGGGTCCTGCCGGCAGACGACGGGCTGGATGATCCCCATCTGTCTGACCGAGGCGGTCAGCTCCTCGAGGGCCACGGGGTCCATGTATTTGCGGGGTTGCGTGGGGTCTGGCTGAAGCTCGGCCAGGGGCGCCATGTAGAGTTGATTTTTAACGTATGTCGCCATGATCAGTTCCTCCTTTCCGTAATGAAAGAAAAACCAGGTTGGGCACGGAAAAGGATGAAAATCACTCCTACCTCGCCTTCCCCCGTCGAGGGGGAGGGAGAATTAGGGTATTTTCGTCCGGATTCCGTATCCACTTCAGCCCCGAAGGGCGCGGCGACAGAGGATGAGAGCGTTTGCTGGCCGGGGCTGCTGGCAAACGCTATAAATATCAGGGTGGTTCGTCTGGGAGACGATACCGAAAAACCGTGGGGATATCAAGAAAAACTTCCATGCCTGCGGGAGAGAAACGAGGGTATGGAGAAAACATCGGAACCGCGGAGCGGTTTTGTGTTATAAATGCAGGACCGGGCCGGTATCCTGTATTTCCCGCACGAAAGAGGTGATGGCATGTTCCGGGAGGCTTATCCGAAGGAAAAGACCGGTAAGTCCGGGAGGTTGCCTTGAAGAACCTGGAATGTCGCATCTCCGTGATCATCCCTGTGTTTTGCGAACAGGCCGTCATCAACGAAACGATCGAAGCCGTCCGCCGCCTGCGGGGCGGGAACACCGCGGAGATCATCGTCGTCGACGGAGAGGCGGAAGGGGAAACCCTTACGGCGATACGGGATGGTGCCGTGCGGAAGCTCCACGCCGAAAAAGGCCGGGGCGGGCAGCTCAACCGGGGCGCTGCCATCGCCAACGGCGATGTATTGCTCTTCCTCCATGCCGACACCGTTCTGCCGCCTGCCGCTTTTGAAAGGATTGCCGAAGCGATGCGGGATGAAGGCTGCGTCGGCGGCGCCTTCGATCTGTGCATCGCTTCCCCGCGGGCGGCCTTCCGGGTCATCGAAACGATGGCCAGTCTGCGATCACGGCTGACGCGAATCCCCTACGGCGACCAGGCAATCTTCATCCGGGCCTCCTGTTTTCGGACCCTCGGAGGGTTCCACGAGATCCCGATCATGGAAGACGTCGACCTCATGCGGCGGGTCAAACGCAAAGGTTGGGAAATCACCATTTTCCGGGAGCCGGTGATCACCTCGGCGCGCCGCTGGGAAAAAGAGGGTCTCCTCTTCGGGACATTGCGAAACTGGTTTCTGGTTACCCTCTACCTTTGCGGCGTCGCACCGGAGAGACTCGCCCGGTTTTATCGATAGCGCCTCCGCTGTATCCTCATCCCCGCCTCAGGGCAGGCCGGGACCATCCTGCCCCGGTTTTCGCCCCCGGAGACGACGCCTGGCAATCTTCACCAGAAAAATCAGGATCACCGCCGCGGCGGCGGCCACCGCGATGAGCGGCCAGGGAATCTCCCCCCGGGAGAGGCCGCTGAGGACGGCATCGACGCCGACCACGTAGAGAACCGTTCCGGGAAACATGCAGAGCCAGGACCAGAGGAGATAGGTCCCAAACGGAATGCCGGTCAGGCCGAAGCCGTAATTGAGCAGATTGAAAGGGAAAATAGGGACGAGACGGGTGATGGCCACCACGACCGCCCCGTGTTCTTTCGTCATGCGGTCCAGTTTCCGGAAGGTTTCATGGCCGGAGAAGCGCCGGACCATCCTCTCCCGGGCGGCATAACGGGCGATCAGGAAGGCGAGACCCGCCCCCGCCGTGGAGGCGATACTGACCAGGATCACACCGGTCAGCGATCCGAAGAGGGCCGCCCCGGTGATGGTGAAGGGGAGGGCCGGCAGGGCCGCGACCACTGCGATGATGTAGACCACAATATAGACCAGCGGCGCCAGGGAGCCGAGCCCCCGAATCCACTCCTTCAGATCGTCCAGCCGCTCTGCGACCCCCAGAAAGCGCAGCAGGATTACGGCGGCAACGACGACAACGATCAGGAGGACCGGCCGCCAAATCCCGGATTTTTTCGCCGCTTCGGAAAGATTTTTTTCCATGACCTGCCCCTTCTCTTCAATGCGCCCTTAATCTAACAGATACGCAACGCGGAAGGAAAGACGTTTCATACAACCCCCCTTTTTTTCCGGATGGGGGGTATGTTGGATCATTTCTGAAAGATACCTGTTGATATTTCAGATTGTTAAGGTTATTCTCCCTTCCAAGAGATAAAATCTGTGTCTTCCCATATCGAAGAGATTCTTCAGGGATAGAGAATGAAAAAATCGTCGTGATCAAGAACGTGCCGGTGGAGGTTTTTGCCGATGGTGGCGAGGCTTCTATGAAAAGCTTCGTCGTCGGTGAGATTGGAAGAACCATCGACTGCCTTGTGGAAATGCACTCCGAGGTGTCGAGCATCCATTATAAAGCGGTCTGATATTGGACATTCTGCTCACATTCGCCGGGAACCGGGACCCATTCAATCCCGAAGTCGTCAAGGGCGTCTTTACCGACGGGCCGGTCCTCACTCTGCTCACGGAGCGCTCCTTCGCCGCCGTCCATATCTTCACCACGCCGAACACCCTGACCAACGCCCAGCAGCTCCAGCAGGAGATCGCCGCACGGTCCGGGGACTGCCGTACGCGGATCCACAACATCGACATCCCCGATCCCACCGATTACGAAGCCCTTTTCCTTCACATGAGCGGGCTCTGTCGAGAGATCCGGGAGGAATATCGGGATCAAAAGCCGGTATGTTCCATCGCCACGGCCTCCGGAACGCCGCAGATGCAGACCGTCTGGTTTCTGCTGGCCCAGTCGGGCCTGGTGCCGGCGACGCTCCTCAAGATCACGCCTCCGCACTTCCTGAGACCCGGTCAGAAGGCCGTCTCCGAGATCCGTCTTTCCCTGGAATCCTTTCCCCGGATCACGCTGCCGTCGCCGGAAACGCTGGAGATCGCCGCGACCTACCTGCGCAAGGAAAAACTGGAAGCCGAGCGGGAGGAACTGGTCCGGGAATTCTCGGGCCTCCAGATGATCGGCCGGAGCCCGGCCCTGACGAAGGTCATGGAGACCGTGCGGGCCGCCGCCCTGTACGATTCGGCCGTCCTGATCCAGGGCGAAACGGGAACGGGCAAGGAACTCGTCGCACGGGCGATCCATTTCAACAGCGCCCGCAAGACGGAACCCATGATCACCGTCAACTGCGCGGCCATCCCCGAAACCCTCGTCGAGAGCGAACTGTTCGGCCACGAGAAGGGGGCCTTCACCGGGGCCGACCGGCAGAAGAAGGGGAAATTCGAACTCGCCGACCGGGGCACGATCTTCCTCGACGAGATCGGGGATATGCCCCTGCCCGCCCAGGCGAAGATCCTGCGCGTCCTACAGGATAAGACCATCACACGGGTCGGCGGTGAGAAAACGATCTCCGCCGACGTCCGGGTCATCGCCGCCACGAACCGGAACCTGCCCGAACGGATCGCCGATGGAAAATTCCGGGAGGATCTCTACTACCGGCTCCGGGTGATCGACATCCCCGTACCCGCCCTGCGTGAGCGTCGCGAGGACATCCCGCTCCTCGTGGAATATTTTCTCGACCGGCACAACCGCCGCTACCTCCGACAGAAACAGTTCAGCCGGGACGCGATGCGGCGCATCCTCGAATATTCCTGGCCGGGGAACGTCCGGGAGTTGGAGAACGCGATTGAGCGGGCCTTCGTCCTCTCCGGGGGCAATGTTATCAAGGATGCCGACCTGCCGCCGGAGATCCTCACGCCCCCCTCCCCTCTTTCGGTGGCAAACGGCGGCCCGCTCCGTTCGGAGCAGACATTTTCCCCCGGTGCATCCGGCGGAAGGGTCCCGTCGGCGCAGCCATCCGTGACAGACGCAGGCGCCATCCGCATCCCGCCCGAGGGTCTGGATCTGGACGCCCGCCTCCTGGACATGGAAAGGGCAGCCTTCGAGGAGGCGATCCGGCGAAAGGACGGCAACCGGGAGGCCGCAGCCCGTTTCCTCGGCGTCAGACCCCACACCTTCCGAAAACGGGCTAAGGAAAACTTCGGACTGTAGATCAAATGTTTGTAAACCTCCTGTCCGTGTGCTATCATTATGATAACAAGGAGGCATTCCATGGCAAACTTACTTATCCGCGATATTCCCGATGACGTTGTCGAAGAATTGAAGCAGAGGGCCAAATTCCACAACCGTCCCCTGCAACGGGAACTCAGGGGTATTCTGCTGGAAACCGCTCGCCGCCCCTGCGGAGACATTTCGCAGCGCGCCACAGAAATCAGGCTGAAGCTATCCAGAGAATGCCGGTCATTTACGGACAGCGCCGCATTGCTGCGGGAGGACCGTGACAGGTGAATCTGGTCATTGATGCGAGCGTGGTGATCAAATTCTACGTTCCGGAAATTCTGTGACCATGCGGAGGAAGTCCTGTCGCGTGCGGCAGACGGCAGACTATTGCTCTACGCACCGGATCTGGTCTATCCCGAGACGGGAAACATCCTGTGGAAAAAGCAACGCCGGCGGGAACTGGCGCATGAGGAGGTCGATGAGATTGTCAGTGCCATCACAGCATTGCCGATGATAATCGAGCCGTCGAAGCCGATCATACCTCTGGCCGTTTCCATTGCCGTGCAAAGCGGGATAACGGTTTACGATGCCATGTACGTGGCGATTGCCAGGATTTACGTGATCAAAATGATCACCGCCGATAAAAAACTCACCGATGCGCTCGCAAAAACAGAATTCAAACATGATGTTATCTGGTTGGGTGCTTGGGTTGGATAAAGCCATGCTCGTTGATATGATTCTGGCAAAACTGGATCGGCCTGATCCTGAACTGGATAAGATGTGGGCTGAGGAAGCGACAAAACGGTGGGCTGCCTATAAAAAAGGTCGACTCAAGGCGATTCCCTATGACGAGGCGATGGCGAGGTATCGCAAGTGATCAATATAGAGGAGGAATTTTATGAAGTGGCAAGAGAAAATTACGGTCCATCCCGATATCTGCCACGGAAAGGCGTGCATCAGGGGTACGAGGATTATGGTGTCCGTTATCCTTGACAATCTTTCGGAAGGAATCGATGCCGCGGAGATATTGGGGAGTTATCCGACGCTGGAAATGGATGATATCCATGCCGCCATAGCCTATGCCGCAGAACTCGCCAGAGAACGCATCATCATCATGACAACCGCTGAGGCCGCGGCATGAAATTCAAGATCGATGAGAATCTGCCGACAGAAATTGCTGAAATTCTCCGCTCGGCAGGTTACGATGTGCTGACCGTTCGAGACGAAGCTTTGACGGGCGAAGCGGATTCACGGGTTATGACGATCTGCCAACAGGAAAATCGGATTCTCGTCACGATAGACATCGATTTTGCAGATATACGTTCTTATCCGCCCCACCTTCTCCCCGGCATCATGGTCCTGAGGCTGAGCCGGCAAAGCAAGCGCCAGGCCATCTTGACTTTTCAACGGACCCTGCCTTATCTGCAACGGGTTTGGATATATCAGCCGCCGAACCTGGATCAATCATATGCAAATCCTTAACCGGACATCGCTGATTCGTGGTCGCAATAACCTTCCACTCGCATTCGATTATTACATTCCGAAATTGAATGTGGTCATCGAATTCGATGAACGACAGCATTTTACGCCGTTGCGAGCCGTCAGCTTGCGTGCTTACCCGTATGATGCAATCCTCGGCTTTGATAAGCTCCGCTGGATGCAACTTTCTGAGCAAATCCGTGCTGGGGATAACAGCCCTTTATGGAGAGACGAGCAACGTGCTTTTTATGATGCCATCAGGGATATTATGGTTCCGAGGATTGGTTTACGGCCGGTGATAAGGATATTTGAAGAAGATGTAAACTGGGAAAAATCTAATGCCTCATGAGCAACAGCACAAAAAATTCTTCAGACGATAGAATTGGCCATTGCAGTATAGTAACGTAAGCATGAGTTGACTATCAACCTCGTCGATCTTGCCGCCCAGGGCGATCTTTTGACATCCCTGTCGGAATTGATGGATTACATCGGCAGAAAGACGGATCACAAGTTCATCGCCTTTGTCGACAGCCGCAAGCAGACGGAATATCTGGCGTCCATCGTATCCCGTTTTCAAGGCAAAGACGGTGATGACGAAGATTTTGCGCATGAGAATCACCTGGAGAAACTCAACATCCTGCCCTACCGCGCCGGATACGAGGAACGCGATCGGCAGCTCATCCAGGAGTGGTTGAGCCGGGGAATGCTGGCCGGCATCGTCAGCACCAGCGCCCTGGAGCTCGGTCTGGACATCCCGTACCTGACCTTGGCTATTCTGGTCGGCGTGCCCTATTCCGCGACGAGTTTTTATCAGCGCATCGGCCGGATCGGGCGGCATGCGCCCGGCGAGGTAATCATCGTCAATGGCGGCGACATCCACAGCGCCAACATCTTCCGGGACCCGCAGCAGCTCCTCGGGATGCCCCTGTCGGAAGGCGCCCTATATCTTGAAAACGCCCGGGTGCAGTACATCCATGCCCTGTGCCTGGCCAGGCAGGGCGGCGAGCACGATCGCGTTTGTTCCTTTCTGGGCATAAAAGAGAGCCCGGAATTCAAGAGCGCTATCCCCTGGGCCAAAGGATTTTTGGAGCTGTGCCGATCCGAGAGGATCGGAGAGATTTCACCCGAATTTCAGGCCATGAAGGCGCAGGCCGGGGAAGCTCCTAATCACGCCTTTCCGTTACGAGACGTAGAGATCCAGTTCCAGGTGAAGCAAAAGCGGGGACCGGCCGAAGAGGCGCGGGGTTCGCTGTCGTACAGCCAACTGATGCGCGAAGCCTATCCGGGCGGCATTTACTATTACACGACGAGACCTTATCGGGTCTGCCGGGTGGACGTCCACCGGCGGACGGTCGAGGTGCGCCATGAAAGGAAATATACCACCAAGGCGCAGATGATCCCGACGCTGGTGTTCCCCAACCTGAGCGAGGGAAACGTCTTTGTCGGCAAACGCTTCGGAGAGCTGATCGCCGTGGAATCGGCCCTCCAGATCCGGGAGTCGATCATCGGCTACAAGGAGCGGCGCGGGCCGAATGAAACGTCGTGCCTGTATCCACTGGACCCGACAGGCAATATCTATTTTGACTTTCCGCGGTTTACCCGGAACTTTTTCACGACCGGCGTCACCTTCACGCACCCGGCCATGAGATGGCCGAATGTGAAAAACGAGGTCATCGCCCAGATCCTGTTCGAGGTCTTTCTGATGGTCATGCCAGTGGAACGGCGAGACATCCATTTTTCCGCCGACAGGTACCGGGTGGAGCGAGGGCCGATCGGGGAAGGGGCCAAATTCGTGGCGATCTATGACCAGACCTACGGCAGCCTGCGTCTGTCAGCGCGCATCCTGGAAGAGCGGACCTTGCGCGGGATTCTGGAGAAGATGGCCGTTATCATGAAACTCCGGCGGGAGGAAGGCAGTCTGGAAGAAGATTCCGAAACTGCGGCGGCATTGGGGGAGATCCTGGCCTGCCTGGGCGAGCCGCCTGAGATTATCACCATCGGCGCAACGCCCGCTCCCGCGGAGACGGCCGGTCGCCTCGTAATGGTCATCCTCCCGGGATCAAAGGGGCTGAACCTCCGAAGCAACAACGAGGAATTTTTCGTGGAAAACGTGTTCTACAGCCCGAATTACCGGGGGCTGGCCTACCGGGGACACAGTTGCGAAGAGGCAGCCGGACCGAATAGTGACGTCAAAACGATCCTCGCCCTCGACTCTCTGGTCGAAATCCCCGGCGAAAGCAAGGTCGGTTCGTACGATCCGGAATCCGGGGAAACGGCAGAAATTTCATGATTAGCGATAGGGAAAGAACGGTGATCATTTCTTGAAAACTTGTCGCGATATGCTATCATTCCCATGATCATGAGAGTTCCGGGCATGAGCCTGAATTTAGGACAGCAGCGATGATTTTCCCCGATACGGGTTTCCAACTGAATATTTCCGAGCACGAGGCCGTCATCCGGATCGGCTGCTTCCTGGTCCTCTTCACCGTCATCGCCATCGCGGAAATCGTCGCCCCCCGGCGTCCGCTGACCGTGAAGAAGTCCTTGCGCTGGTTCGGAAATCTGTCGGTTCATCTCGTAAACGGCGTCCTCCCACGCCTTCTTTTCCCCATCCTCCCCGTCGGCATGGCCGTCCTTTGGTCGCAGAGAGGATGGGGGCTTCTGAACATCGCCCCGATCCCGGAAGCGGCGGCCGTCATCTTAAGCCTTCCGGCGCTCGATCTGGTGATCTATGCCCAGCACGTCCTGTTTCACCGGGTCCATTTTTTCTGGCGGCTCCACCGGATGCACCACACGGATATGGACCTCGATCTCACCTCGGCGCTCCGTTTTCACCCGTTGGAAATCGTGATCTCGCTGCTGATCAAAATGGCCGTGGTGGCCCTCCTCGGACCTCCCGCCCTTGCCGTCTTCATCTTCGAGATCCTTCTCAACGGCATGGCCATGTTCAACCACGGCAATTTCCGGATCCCCGCACGACCGGACAGCCTCCTCAGGCGGATCTTGGTGACCCCCGACATGCACCGCGTGCACCACTCCATTCTTCCGCGGGAGTTAAACCGCAACTTCGGCTTCAACCTCTCCTGGTGGGACCGGCTCTTCGGAACGTATCAGGCGCAGCCGGCGGCGGGCCATGAGGGTATGACTATCGGCCTCACGGGCTTTCGGGATGTCCGGTACGCCCGATTCTGGAAGATGATCCTGAACCCGTTGGAAAAGGGGTAACGGGCATGGCGCTGAACCCTCCGCCGAAACCGAATCGATGCCTGGCGGTCTTTGTCCGCGATCCCGAGCCGGGCAAGGTCAAGACCAGGCTGGCCAAGGCGTACGGCGCCCCTTTCGCGGCGGAACTTTACGGATATTTCGTGGACGATCTGTTAGAGGAGCTGGCGCCGGGAAGCTACCATCTGGAGCTCTTTTTCACACCTGCAGAAAAAGAGATGGAGATCCGACAGCGGTTCGGCGTTCGATTCTGCTATACCCCCCAGCAGGGCGAAGGGCTTGGAGACCGGATGGAGAAGGCCTTCCGCTGCTGCTTTGCGAAGGGGTTCGCCGCGACCCTGCTGATCGGGAGCGACTTCCCGGATTTGACCGCGGAGGTCATCGAACAGGCCTTCCACGCGCTGGAGAACGGGCAGGACGCCGCCGTCGGACCCGCATTCGACGGCGGTTACTATCTGATCGGCTTTCGCTCCGATACCTTCGATTCCGCTGTTTTCAACGGAATGCGCTGGGGAGAAAACACCGTCTTTGAAAAAACCGTAAACCGCCTCCACGCCCGGGGATATCGCGTCCATCTTGCGCCGGCATGGCACGATATCGATACGGAGAACGACCTGGCAAACCTTCAGGCCAGACATGGAAACAGCGCCTTCAGCCGTTCGCGGACCATGGCCTTTTTGCGAAACCGTGCGGGAAAGTAGGCTGTGCCCTACCCTTCAGGCGGCGTACAGGCCCTCCCCTTGAAATGGAACAGGAACTTCAAGATCCCTTTGGTCTTTTCACCGAAGAGCTTTTCGGAGAAGGGTCGGCCGGCCACCCGCTTGGAAATCTCCGACAAAGTCGGGTAAAGATGGACGGCGCCGGCCATCGTGGAAAGTTTCACCCCGCCGTTCACCATCGTGACCCATTCGTGGATGAGCTCCCCGGCATGATGGCCGATGATCTGGCATCCCAGGAATTTCCCCCCGGGACTCAACAGCAGCTTGATCTTGCCCCCCGTTTCACCCTCGGCCACGGCCCGGTCGTTCTGGTCGAACAGCTCTTCGATCACCCGGTAATCGACGCCCGCCTTTTGGGCCCGTTTCTCGTTCAGGCCGATGCTCGCCACCTCCGGGTCCGTATAGGTGCACCAGCCGATCTTGCCGTAGTCGGCCTTCCGGGGGAGATGGAGGACGGCATTCGTCAGCGCGATCCCCGCCTCATACCCGGCGACATGGGTGAACGGCAACTGGCCGTTGACATCGCCGCAGCCGTAAATATGGCGGATATTGGTTCTCATCCGCGGATCGGTCGGGATGCCGCGGGGAGTGAACGCCACCCCCGCCGCTTCGAGCCCGAGGCCGTCGACGTTGGGCCTGCGGCCGGCGGCCACAAACAGCGCCTCGGCCTCCAGAACCGCCGGCTGACCGTTTCCGCCCTGACCGGCCACGGTCAGCCGGATGGCGGCGCCGTTGCGCTCCACCCGGATCGCCTTCGTCCCCGTATGGATCCTCACCCCTTCCGATTCCAGCCGCCCCTTCAGAATGTCCGCCAGATCGCCATCCTCCGGACCCAGGATCCGATCCATGAACTCCACGATGGTGACCCGGGAGCCGAGACGGCCGAACGCCTGCGCGATTTCCAGGCCGATGGGCCCTCCGCCCAGGACGATCAGGCGGGGCGGCAGCGTCCGTTGGTCGAAGACGGTTTCGTTTGTCCAATAGGGAACATCCGAGATCCCCTCGACCGGCGGCGCAATCGGGCTGGAGCCCGTCGCGATGATCCAGCTTCGGGCTGCAACCTTTTTCCCTTCCAACTCCACCAGATGGTCATCCAGGAACCTCGGCTGCCCGAACCGGATCTCCGCCCCCAGAGAACAAAACCGCTCCGGCGAATCGTGACGCTGGATCCGGTCGATGACCGCCTTCACCCGGTCCATAACGGCGCCCAGGTCCACGGGCGGCAGTTGCGCCTCCGGCAGGCCGAATGCCTTTGCCCGGTCCATCAGGGAGCGCACCTCCGCCGTCCGGATCAGGGTTTTCGACGGAACACAGCCGAAGTGGAGACAATCGCCGCCGAGTCTTGCGGATTTTTCAATCAGGATCGTTCTCGCCCCGAACTGGGCGCCCCCGGCGGCGGCCGTCAGCCCTGCCGCACCCCCGCCGATGATCCCGAGATCATAATCATATTTTGGCATGGGTCTCCTTCGAGGTAATTGTACAAGTGCCAATAAGCCCCCCTCCCCCCTGGCAGGGGAGGGTTAGGGTGGGGGGAGGCTGCCATGGAATCATCATGTTGCATGCTTCACCCACCCCCTAACCCCCTCCCGTCAAGGGAGGGGGAGCATATTTGGAAGACTTCTGCAATTACCTCCTTCCTTAAAAAATGACGCCGCCTGAACTCAGACGGTCAGAGTCCCGCCTCAGGTGAAGCCGCTTCCCGCCGTGCAGGCGTAACAGTGGTTATCGATGGCAATCGGGCTTCCATCAATCGGCGCTCCGTCCATCTCCGATATGTGGGTTCTTACCCCTCCCAGGTCAAGACCGCGGGCCAGGTTGAAGTCGCAGTCGTGGAGGTATCCCTCCCAGTCGACCGAGAGCAGACTGCGGCACATCAGGGACGATACCGAACCGGGGTTGAACCTGTCGGTCAGTTTCTTCAGATAGCCGTCCAGATTCCCGGTCTGTTCGAGCCAGCGGTGAAACCTTCCGAGGGGTGCGTTGGCAAACGGGTAAAGCTGGTGAAAGGAGATGCCCCATTGCTTGTTCAGAAGGTCACGGAACCGCTTTTCCGCCTGCGCCTGCGATACGGGGGGCAGAAAAGCGCCCGGCGGATTCGAAACCAGATCCAGCTCAAGACCGGTATCCGGAATGCCATAGCCGATCGCATTCAATCGCCTCAGGGAGGAGATCGTCCGCTGAAAGACGCCTTCCCCCCGTTGCGCGTCCGTTTGTTTCGGGTTCAAAGAAGGAAGGGAGGCGATCAGAACGACGCCGCGATCCCGGCACAGACCCGTCAGGCGTTCCCAGGCCTCCCCCCGCAGGGCGGTGAGGTTGGTCCGCAGCAATACCCTGGTCGCCAGCGGCACAAACCCTTCGATCATCTCCCGGATCTGCGTATGGAGCTCCGGGGCGCCCCCGGTGATGTCGATCGTTTCAAAAGGGTTCTTGGCCGCATACGCCAGAACCTGATCCAGCGTTTCGGCGTTCATCGTCTCCCGCCGGGAAGGACCGGCGCAGAGATGGCAGTGCCTGCAGCAGAGATTGCAGACGAGGCCGACATTGACTTGCAGCGTGGTCGTTTTTTCCCGCCGCAGGGAGAGCCCGTGACCGGCGATGGTTTCGCCGAACGGTCGGGTCGCATCCCTGCCGCACAAGGGTTGAACGGCGCATTCCGGCCGGCGGTACATGCTAAAGATATCCTTTCCGGACCCCTTATGGCAGAAGTCAGTTCCTGCAAGCCGGCTTCGACCCGTTTTCCCTTTTGTCCGTGCGCCGATTCAAGCGAAAAATCGTCTCCTGTTTTCGCTTGAATCGGCGATCACGAATTCCCTATCGCGACCCGGGGAAATGACTAACGGGTGATCGTTCCGTCCCAGGTACTCACCCTGGTTTGCTTTTTGTCATCCTCAGTAAACCAGCGGCTCGTCACGCACTTCGATTCCGTATAGAATGCGACCCCGTCTCGTCCCATCACATGCAGATCGCCGAGGAACGAATCCTTGTGACCCGCAAACGGGAAGTAGGAAATCGGCACGGGAATGCCCACGTTTACACCGACCATGCCCCCATGGGTGCGGCGGACGAATTCCCGGGCGTAGTTGCCGTTCTGGGTAAAAATGCAGGACCCATTGGCGAAACGATTGCCATTCATGATGGCCAGACCCTCCTCGAAATCCTTGACCCGCTTGATGCTGGTCACCGGCCCGAAAATTTCGCAATCGCCGACGGCCATGCCCGGCTTCACATGATCGAAAATGGTCGGTCCCACGAAGTGGCCTTTTTCGAAGCCGGGGACGATGATGTTGCGACCGTCAAGGATCAGCTTGGCGCCTTCGGCAACCCCCTTGTCGATCCATTCGATGACGGATTGCTTGTGCTCGGCGGATACCACCGGACCCAGTTCCGTCTCAGGATTGTAGGCGCAACCCACCTTTCGCCGTTTGGCCAATCGTACCAGGCAATCGACAAACTCATCGGCGACGGCTTCTTCCACGCACAGCGCCGGAAGGGCCATGCAGCGCATACCGGCACAGCCGAAAGTCGAGTTGATGATTCCGATGGCGGATCGCTCCACCGCCGCATCGCGCAGGACCAGACCGTGGTTCTTCGCCTCGCAAAGGGCCTGCACCCTCTTGCCGTGCGCAGCCGCGGTGGAGTAGATGTGGAGACCGACCGACGTTGATCCGACGTAAGAAATCCCCCGGATGTCGGGGTGCCTGAGCAGCAGCTCCGCTTCATTGCGGCTGCAGGTCACCAGGTTGACGACACCCTTGGGCATGCCGGCCTCGATGAGCAGTTCCAGAATCCGCATGGAGGTCTGGGGCGTGAGGCTGGCCGACTTGAGGACGAAGGTATTTCCCGTGGTGATGCAAAGCGGAATCATCCAACCGAAGGGAATCATCGCGGGAAAATTGAAGGGGACGATCCCCGCAAAAACGCCTACCGGTTCACGGTACATGACGGTATCGTGACCGGCGGAAACGTTCATCAAGGCGTCCCCCTGCATAAGCACCGGAGCGGCGCAGGCCAGCTCCACCACCTCGATAACCTTGACGATATCCCCTCGCGATTCATCCAGATTCTTGCCCAATTCTTTGGCAACCGACAGGGTCAACTCATCCAGATGGGCCTCTAACAGCGCGCGAAAACGAAACATCAAATCCGTCCTCTGCTGCACCGGCTTGCCCGACCATCCCGGAAAGGCCTCATGGGCCGCCGCAACGGCGCTGTTCACCTCCTCCACGGTACAGCAGGGCGCCTCCGCCATGATTTCCCCTGTACTCGAATTCGTCACGGGCATATACTTTGCCGTTTTTGATTCCTTCCACTCATTGTTTACACAATACTTCAGTCGTCTGACGGTCATAATGTATCCTCCTGTTGTTTATATGAAAATAGATGCAAGTTACTGATTATTTTCATCCTTCGTTGTGCTCGACCCGGGCATGGGCGTTATTTGTTGAAAGGAATCTCTTGATTGCGTCTTGCTTCCTGAAGCAAGATCAGATCTTTCTCAACCTCCCGTATGTGTTTGAACATTTCCTCTCGGGTTTGATCGGGATTTTTTCGCAGCAGGGCGGCGGTGATCTTTTTATGAGCGGCAAGGACTTTTTCCGAAAAGGTTTTATCGGGTTGGAGAATTTCTTTTGTACCATCCAAGAGATTTTCGACGATATCAATAAGAACGACCAGGATGGGATTTTGGGTCACGGCGGCAATGGTCCGATGGAACTCAATCTCATTTTTCCGATTTTTACCATGATCGTCGGCCTTCAAGGCCTGGGCACAATCCTCATTCAGTTCTTCCAATCTCTGGATTTCTTCAGGCGTAATGGCCAGGGCCGCTTTTTCCGCACAATACGATTCCAGCAGGATACGGACCTGGGTCAGATCGCTGATCGAGGGATTTTTGAAATGCAGATAATTGGTGAGACAGCCGAGTACCGGGTTGATATCGACCTCGGTTATGATGGCCCCCCCTTCAACGCCTTTTCGGACCTGCAGAAACCCGAGAAGTTCAAGCCCACGTAAAGCCTCCCGGAGGGTTGCCTTGCTGACGCCGAAGGTCTCCATCAGCTGATGTTCCGGGGGAAGCCGGTCGCCCGGCTTCAACTTCCCTTCAAAAACGGCGTTACGGATCTGCGAAATGATGTATTCGGAAATTCTGTTGGATTTGACAGACTCGAACATGGGACTCCTTCCATTTCCATTCAAAGTTTCTCTGCAATACGGTAAATGATCCCCTTTGTCAACATATATTCTAAGATTAAAATATTATACTATTTCATACATTACTACAGCAGGAAGGAAGACATTTCAGACACGTACGCTTAACCCGGATGAACCAAAATGTGCTGGATCGGATCGCGGCATCGTGATAGCATTTCGCCGTCCATGCGATCCGGATCTTGTTGGGTATCCGAACGATTCCGCAAGGAAATCGCACAACCGCAAAGGAGGCGCCGTGTCCAGATTTTGTCTGCTGTACCTCGTCGTGATGATGGTGGGCTGTTCGGGGACGCGCCCCTCCCCGATCGGTGTAACCGGCGGCCGGCTCTTTGCCTGCCCTGCTTCGCCCAACTGCGTCTCCTCACAAAGCCCGGACAGGAAACATGCCGTCGAACCCCTCCGCTACAAAGGAACGGCGGAGCAGGCCAAGAGGCTCCTGATCGAGGCGCTTCTGGGCATGAAGCGGGTTCGCATCGTCACGGCTGAGGAGCGGTACCTCCACGCGGAGTTCACCTCCGCCCTCTTCCGCTTCGTGGACGATGTGGAGTTTCTTCTGGATGACGGGGCGAAAACGATCCACGTCCGATCGGCGTCCCGCGTCGGCTACTCCGATCTTGGCGTGAACCGGAAGCGCGTGGAGGCGATCCGCGCCCGGTTCGAAACCCTCGGCCCCCCCTTCCCTTGACGCCACGGGATGGGATGTATATCTTGCATCGGAATGGGGTTGCGGACGATCGTATTGCGGCAATCTAAAGGTAACCGGGGTGTTTCTTGAAAACAGGAGTCAGGCATGGATTACATCAAGATCAGATTCGTCGACCATCCGGAAGGCGTCGAGTCCGAATTTCATCGGACCGTCGAGGAGATGTTGCGCGCGGCCCAGCCGCGGTTCTCGTTCTCCCGGCAGCAGTGGCGGCCCCAGATCGACATCTATGAAACCCGCGAGGAGATCGTCATCCTGGCCGAGATCGCCGGCGTCCCGCGGGACGAGATCCACCTGGAGATCGGGCCCCGCACGGTAAAGATCTCCGGC
>Ga0315275_10001952_pt1 | contig 18462 bp, 8 predicted proteins | sample YL17G03_0_MG_FD_205557 | JGI IMG/M metagenome (GOLD analysis project Ga0315275, IMG submission 205557) | Sediment microbial communities from Yellowstone Lake, YNP, Wyoming, USA - YL17G03_0 | ecosystem: Environmental > Aquatic > Freshwater > Lake > Sediment | place: USA: Wyoming | collected...
GCTGACATCGTCAATGACACTACCGGTACGCTGACGATCGCCAGGGGCGGCACTGGAACCACTGACGCCGCCACGGCCCGCACCAACCTCGGCCTGGGCTCGCTGGCCACCCTGAGCACGGTCAACAACGGCAACTGGTCCGGTGCCGCGCTGACTATCGCCAACGGCGGCACCGGCGCCACCGACGCCGCCACCGCCCGCACCAATCTCGGCCTGGGTTCTGCCGTCACCGGCAGCGGCACGGCTAACTACGTCTCCAAATTCACCAGCACTGGCACGACCATCGGCAACTCGCTCATCTATGACAACGGTTCGGCCGTGGGCATCAACACGTCCGGCCCGGGCACGACACTCGATGTCAACGGCACGATCAGGGGCACGGCGGGGACCAGCGCCGTCGCGGGTTACGCGTCCGCGGCGTCTGGCTCCGGTGTCTATGGTAACGGGAGCGGCGCTGGCGGCGTCGGTGTCTACGGCTATGCCGGCGGCACCAGCGGCCTGGGCACTTTCGGTTACGGCACGAACATCGGCGTCCAGGGCTCAGGCGGGACTACCGGTGTCTATGGTTCCGGCTCCAGCTACGGCATCTACGGTACCAGCCCATCCAGCTACGGCGTCGCCGGCACCAGCACGAGCAGTTACGGTCTGTACGGCCAGAGCACGAGCAATTTCGGTATCTATGGCCAGAGCGCGAGCAGTTACGGTATCTATGGCGCGGGCACCAGCAGCTACGGCGTATACGGTTACAGCAATGGTGCCGGCGCTTCTGGCATCGGCGTCTACGGAGGCGGCCCCTTTGCCGGTGTCGGCGGCAGCGGCGCTTACGGCGTCATCGGAACCGGCTCCAGCTACGGCGGCAACTTCTCCGGCCCGTTGGGCGTCAAGGGTCAGGCCACCTCCACTTATGGCGTCTGGGGCGATTCTACATACGTCGGCGTGTATGGCACCGGCCCGACGGCTGTCTGGGGTAATACCTCTGGCACCGGCACCGGCGTCCAGGGCAGCGGCGGCAGCACCGGCGTCTACGGTTCCGGCACAAGTTACGGCGTCTGGGGTTACTCGGCCTCAAGCTCCGGCGTTTACGGCAACTCGTCAACAGGCTCCGGTGTCTATGGCAGCAGCGGCGCTACCGGCGTTTCCGCCCTGGGTGGAACTTACGGCTCTTACAATCAAGGTACGAGTTTCGGCGCCTATGGCTATGCTAGCGGTGCTGGCAGCACCGGCGTCTACGGTTACTCGACGTCGGCAAGCGGTTATGGCGTCCAGGGCAGCAACAGTAACATGGGCGTCTTCGGTTCCGGCGGCACCTACGGCGTCTTCGGTTCCGGTACGACCGCCGGCGTCTACGGCCAAAGTGGCGGCACCTACGGCGTCCGGGGTCAGGGCGGCTCCTACGGCGTCTACGGTTCCGGATCGAGTTACGGACTCTACGGCAGCGGTTCGGTCGGCGTCTACGGTTCCGGATCGAATCAGGGTGTCTACGGCGCCGGTGGCGCTGTCGGCACTTACGGTTCCGGTACGACCAACGGCGTCCAGGGCATGGGCGGCAATGTCGGAGTCTACGGTTACGGAACTCAGTTCGGTGTCTCGGGCAACGGCCCGACGGGCGTCTACGGCTCCGGAACGACCCAGGGTCTTTATGGTTCCGGCGGCGCAGCGGGTGTCTACGCTTACGGAACAAGTTACGGCGTCAAGGCTGACGGCGGCACTTACGGCGTCTACGGCACCGGAAGCAGTTACGGCGTCTACGGTTATTCGGCGTCAAATTACGGCGTCATGGGCAGCAGTGGTTATATGGGCGTCTACGGCAACGGAACCAGTTACGGCGTCTACGGTTATTCAGGGTCTAGTTACGGCGTCTTCGGCAGCAGCGGTTATATAGGCGTCTACGGCTCCGGATCAAGTTACGGATTTTATACCGGCAGCCCCTCTTATTTCGGAGGATCTACTACCGTCGGCAGCACCCTCACCGCCAACAGCAACGTCTACGCCCCCAATAATTATCCGGATTCTTGTGAATATTCCGCTTGGTTCGATATAAGTACCGTGGGCGGCTACTCGTATACCTACTGCCCAAATAACAAGTTCATGGTCGGAATAGCCTTCATCAACGGCAACGAGAACGATGAGCTGGATTATTGGCGTCTGTATTGTTGCGGACTATAGAAGCGCCTCCGCGATATTGCACAGAAAAACGGCCGTCCGGACATCCGGACGGCCGTTTTGAGCATCAGTTGACACAAATTTGCGATTGCCTTCATTGGAGCTCGGGCAAAGTCGCTGGCATGGTTTTATTCGATTCGTCCAGCCAGAGCGGTGCACTACTTATAATTATCCGTTCCTGATATTATATAGGAGAAATTTATCCTAACTTTGTTGTACTATGCCTCGTCTAAATAAGGCCAACGTCATCTTATTCACCGCCTTCGCCTCCGTCGCTTTCTTGTCGGCGGCCGCTTTATTGATGACGCCCACCGGCGCCTCGGCCAGCTGGAGTTGCCGCACGGCCTGCACCGCGGCCAACCGGAACATCTCCTCCTTCTTCTGTCCGGGCACGCCGACCGAGTCGGTCTGCGGCACGTCCCCGAACTTCACCTGCTACGAGGGCAACAACGATCCCTGCCCGGACAACTACAAGATGTACTGCGAACAGGCCGACTGTCCGGTGGACTGCGACACGGCCAATTATCCCTGCACCGGCTGCGGCGCGGCCACGAGCAACATCAACACCAGCTGTTCCCCGCCGGCCAACGGTCAGTACACCAACCGCTGCGGCGCCTGCGGCTGCCCCTCGGGCACTGTCCAGTGCGCCAGCCCGAACAAGTGCGTCACGCCGGTGAGCTGTTCGCCCGGGTTCACCTTCGATCCCTGCACCGAGACCTGCTCCACTCCCAACATCCTGGCCAGTCCCACCCCTCCCCAGTCGGCCTTCATCAGTGTCACTGGCGACGTCAAGAGTTCCGCCGGCGACTTTTATCTTGCCGATAGCAAGGCCATCCACGTCGACGCGACGAGCGCCGCCGCTTCCTGGCTCAACGTCGGCAACTGGTATGGCGGCACCTCGGCCTATGACGTCAACCTGAACGTCCTGGGCAACGTCTACGCCCGCAATAGTTTCGCCCTCGGCACCGCCTTCAAGGTGGCCAGTTCGGGAGACCTGGTCAGGATCAAGAGCGTGGATTATTCCTGGCCCTCAGCCAACGCCTTGGGCGTGCTTACCAACAACGGCACCGGCGGCCTGTCCTGGCAGGCGCCACCGACCTATATCGGCGGCAGCGGCGCGGCCGGTTACCTTTCCAAATTCACCGCCGGCACGACCCTCGGCAATTCCCTGATCTCTGACAACGGCAGCGGCGTCAGTATCAGCACGAACAACGCCTCCACCGTCCTGACGATCAGCAACAGCGGCACCGGCCGGGGAATCGAGGTGACCGGCGGAACATCCGGGATAGGCAGCTGGTTTAAGGCCGGCGGCGACAACATCGCCCTTGAGGCCGCTGGATACAATTACAGTTCCACCAATACTCTGCAGACAGTCATGCAGATACGCCGCGGCACCAGCGGCACGGCGGCGGTCGGCCTCGGCGGTGCCATCACCTGGGCCCTTCAGGGTCCGACCGGTTCCCACTACGCCGCCAGCGCCATTGGTTCGGTCATATCTTCGGCCACCCCCTATGCGGATTTTGTAGTGATACCGTGGGGCGGCACGTCCGGCGGTGAAGCCATGCGTGTCAGATATGACGGCAACGTCGGTATCGGCACGACGACGCCGGGCGCCAAGCTCGACGTCAACGGCACGGCCAAGATGACCGGCTTCCAGCTCGGTACCAGCACCACCGCCGGCTATGTGCTCACGGCCAACGCCTCGGGCGTCGGTACATGGGCCGCTTCGTCGGGCGACACCACCGCTGATACCATCGCCGATGACGGCTGGATCAATCTCGCGACCGAGATTACTGGGACCTTGGCCGTCGCCAACGGCGGCACTGGAGCGACCACGGCGGCCACCGCCCGCACCAACCTTGGCCTCGGTACGCTCGCCACCCTGAGCACGATCAACAACGGCAACTGGTCCGGCACAGCGCTGACTGTCGCCAACGGCGGCACGGGCGCCACTGACGCCGCCGGCGCCCGCACCAACCTTGGCCTCGGTACGCTCGCCACCCTGAGCACGATCAACAACGGCAATTGGTCCGGCACCGCGCTGGCCGTCGCCAACGGCGGCACGGGAGCGACCGATGCGGCCACAGCCCGCGCAAACCTCGGTCTGGGCTCTGCCATCAGCGGCAGTGGCACGTCCGGTTATCATACAAAGTTCACCGGCGGTTCAAGCATCGGCAATTCGGCCATCTACGACAACGGCAACATCGGCATCGGCACTACAACACCGGGTTCCGCACTCACCGTGGTCGGTACTGGTACCGTCATGAACGTAAGCGGCGGCACTAACGGCGTCTACGTCTCCGGCGCATCAAGTTTCGCCATACAAGGCTGGGGCGGTTCCTATGGCGTCTTTGGACAAGGCACCTCTTTCGGCCTTTGGGGCCAGACTTCCGGAGCGGCCTCTAGTGTCTACGCCTACAACAATCCCGGCGCCAATGGTGTCACCGGCTACGGAGTCCAAGCTGTTAGCTACTACACCAGCGGCGTCGGCGTTCACGCAACCAATGGCATGACCGGTGTATATGGCGATGTCGGGGCTTACAGTTACTCTTTTTATGGCAATAGTTCGCTCTACGTCGGCGGCAGCATGAGTAGCGGCGGCTCTATCTCCGGCAGCAGTCTCACCGTCAGTGGTGGCATAGCTTCCGGCGGCGCGCCCCTTGATTCAAGTTACGGCATTAAGGCTTATGGCGGGGGAGCCGGCGGATATTTTTATGACACCAGCGACTATAGTACTGTCTATCTGGCGATCGGCAACAGAGGTATCGAAGCTTCCGCTTCGAATTATGCCGGTTACTTCTACAATACTAGCAACGGCGCCTCCGCTTACCTGGGTTACGCTGGCTACGGGTTATTGACCTACAGCTCCACTTACGTCGGCAGCCTCAGTAGCGCCGGCACGGTCTCCTCGCCGTATTTCAGCGGCAGCAGCAGTGCCGTCGCCTCCGATTTTAGAAATACGTCGTACGGTTCCATTGCCGAGCTTCCTTACTACGGTTACGGCGGTTACTTTCACGGCTCTTCCTGGGGCCTTACTGCCGACGGCTCGTCGGGCGGCCTCATGGCCAGTAGCGGCGGCTATTACGGCTATATAGGGTACAGCGGTTATTCACTTTACGGAAATGGTTCGATCTACGTCTCTGGCAGCATCTCCAACAGCAGTTCCATCTCTTCCGGCGGCACGATCTCCGCGCCGTATTTCAGCGGCTCTGCAAGTGGTATAGCTGCTTACTTCTACGCTTCAAGTTACGGTTCCTATGTGCAACTCCCTTATTACAATATAGGTTTATATGCTCATGGATCCGGTTCTGGCGGCATTTTCCATAGTGGCGGCGGCGTTACCACTTACCTCTCGGAAGGTTCCACCTGGGGTCTGGACACGACCGGTGCCGTTTATATCGGCGGCGCGGCCTACAAGCCCGGCGGCGGCTCGTGGGCGTCGACATCAGACAAGCGCGTCAAAAGGGACATCAAGCCGTTCGTTAGCGGTTTGGCTGTCCTCGAAAAGCTGCAACCAGTCAGCTTCACTTACAACGGATTGGCGCGGACAGTGGACGGACAACAGGGCATCGGTTTCATCGCCCAGGACGTGATGGATATCGTTCCATACATGGTCCAGACCCAGCAGATAAAGTTCAATCCAGATGACCAAGAGCTGACCGACGTATATTTTCTCGATCCCAGCGCCCTGCCCTTCTTGAACCTCAATGCCATCAAGGAAATGAACGAGCGGGTCAAGTCACTGGAGGCGAAGAACGCCGAGTTAGAGCAACGGCTGAAGGCTTTGGAAGAACGAGGCATGTCTCAGGGGGCAGAATGAAGCTCCGGGGTTAAAATGTATAAATACGGCTGATCTATAAAGAAAGGGCCGCCCCGACATGGGCGGCCTTTTTCAATACCACCGGCATGAAAAAGCAGGATAGCCGCAATATGGTGACCGCACCCTCCCTCTTTTTAATAGATTATGATAAAATTAAACTACTTTAAGGTACTCATATTTATTTATGCCTCGTCTAAATAAGGCCAACGTCATTCTATTCACCTCAATCGCCTCCGTCGCTTTCTTGTCGGCGGCCGCTTTTTTGATGACGCCCACTGGCGCCTTGGGCGCCTTCGTCGGCAACGGCAATTGGAACTGCCGCGAGGAGTGCACCGCCGCCAAGCGGGGGATAAGTTCGTTCTTCTGTCCAGGCACGCCGACGGAGGCGGTCTGCGGCGTGTCCCCGAACTTCACCTGCTACGAGGGCAACAACGATCCCTGTCCGGACAACTACAAGATGTACTGCGAAGATGCCAATTGTCTGGTGGACTGCGACACGGCCAACTACCCCTGCACCGGCTGCGGCGCGGCCACGAGCACGATCGGCGCCAGCTGTTCTCCGCCGTCCGGCGGCCAGTATACCAACCGCTGCGGCGCCTGCGGCTGTCCGAGCGGCACCCTGAGGTGCACCAGCCCGAACAAGTGCGTCACGCCGACGAGCTGTTCGCCCGGGTTCACTTTCGATCCCTGCACCGAGACCTGCTCCACTCCTTACGTCCTGGCCAGCCCGACCGCGCCCCAGCCGACGCCCCAGTCGGCCTTCATCAAGGTCACGGATGACATCACCACCACGGCCGGCGACGTCATCAGCTCGACCGGCGACCTCTACCTCTCCGACGGCAAGGCCATCCACGTCGACGCCACGAGCGCCGCCGCTTCCTGGCTCAACGTCGGCAACTGGTACGGCGGCACCTCGGCCTATGACGTCAACCTGAATGTGCTCGGCAACGTCTACGCCCGCAACAGCTTCGCCCTCGGCACCGCCTTCAAGGTGGCCAGTTCGGGAGACCTGGTCAGGATCAAGAGCGTGGATTATTCCTGGCCCTCAGCCAACGCCTTGGGCGTGCTGGCCGACAACGGCATAGGCACCTTGTCCTGGGTCGGCCACGATTCGATACCCGGCGCCGGCACCGTCGACACCATCGCCGAATGGCAGAGCGGCTGCACCAATTGCGCTGACATCGTCAATGACACTACCGGTACGCTGACGATCGCCAGGGGCGGCACTGGAACCACTGACGCCGCCACGGCCCGCACCAACCTCGGCCTGGGCTCGCTGGCCACCCTGAGCACGGTCAACAACGGCAACTGGTCCGGTGCCGCGCTGACTATCGCCAACGGCGGCACCGGCGCCACCGACGCCGCCACCGCCCGCACCAACCTCGGTCTGGGTTCGCTCGCGACTTTGAGCACGATCAACAACGGCAACTGGTCCGGCGCCGCGCTGGCTATCGCCAACGGCGGCACGGGAGCGACCACGGCGGCCGCGGCCCGCACTAACCTCGGTCTGGGTTCGCTGGCCACGCTCAGCACCATCAACAACGGCTATTGGTCCGGCACCGCCTTGGCCGTCGCCAACGGCGGCACGGGCGCCACCGATGCGGCCGGCGCCCGCACTAACCTCGGTCTGGGTTCCGCTGTCACCGGCAGCGGCACGTCCGGGCATCACACCAAATTCACCGGTACGTACACCATCGGCAATTCGGTTATCTATGATGACGGCTCCAATGTGGGCATCGGGACCACTTCCCCCACCGGCCGACTCCAGGTCGGCAGTGACACGTATGATTTCCCGGGGGCGCTGACAAAGAGATTCACGACCAGCCTGACCGGCGCACAGATATTCTTGAACGACAGTTCTGGCACGTCAATCATGTCCATCGGCACTGGTCCCGGCAGCGACGATCATTTCGGCATCAATATCGGCGGGACGATGCCGTTCCAGATATCGAACAGCGGATTGGTCAGTATGGGCAATTCGTCCCAGTTCCAGGTCAACTCCAGCGGCAACCTGGTCAAGGTCAACAACGTCGCTTATTCCTGGCCGTCGGCTAACGCTGCCGGCGCGCTGAGCAGTGACGCCTCCGGCAACTTGTCTTGGGCTGCGCTGGCCCTCGCCAACGGCGGCACCGGGGCGACCACGGCAGCGGCCGCCCGCACAAACCTCGGCCTGGGCTCGCTGGCCACCCTGAGCACTGTCAACAACGGCAACTGGTCCGGAACCGCCCTGGCCCTCGCCAACGGCGGCACCGGGGCGACCACGGCAGCGGCCGCCCGCACAAACCTCGGCCTGGGCTCGCTGGCCACCCTGAGCACTGTCAACAACGGCAACTGGTCCGGCGCCGCGCTGGCCGTGGCCAACGGCGGCACGGGAGCCACGGACGCCGCCACCGCCCGCAGCAACCTCGGCCTGAGTACTGCCATCACCGGCACCGGCACGGCCTCCTACGTTCCTAGGTTCACCGGCACCTATACCGTCGGCAACGGTGCGATCTATGATAACGGCACAAGCATCGGCATCGGTACGACTACGATGTCGAACAAGGTGAATATATACGGCAATAATTACGCCCTGAGGCTGCAGGGTTCCAACACTCTCTACGGCGAGCGGCTCAATTTCGGTGACGGTCAATTCGTCTACTTTGAAGAGCCGTCAGATGACGTGCTGCACATATACTCTGGCGGTTATAAATATTTCGACGGCGGCAATCTGGGCGTCGGTACCTCCACCCCCAGACAGCCGTTCCATGTTCTGGGCCGCGCTGCCCTCGGCTTGGATTGGAACACGGGCGGTTCCCTGACCTTCTACCCCAGCGATGGATATGCCTGGTTCCACATCGATAACGGCTACAATAATGCCTATCCCGCCCGCGGCCAAGGCTACCTCAGATTCTCCTATGGTGGTAATCCGGGGGACAACCTCCTCATGATGCTCTATCAGAATAAGGTCGTGGAGGTTTACAATACGGCCTACAAGCCCGGCGGCGGTTCTTGGGCGGCGTCGTCCGACCGGCGCGTCAAGAAGGATGTCTCGCCGTTCGTCAGTGGCTTGGATACCATCGAGCAGCTGCGGCCTATCAACTACACTTACAATGGATTGGCCGAAACGGTGGAGGGTTTCAAAGGCATCGGTTTCGTCGCCCAGGACGTGAAGGACATCGCTCCTTACATGGTCACGACCAGACAGATGAAGCTCCATCCCGAGGATACGGAACCAACCGATATCTATTATCTTGATCCCAGCGCCATACCTTTCCTGAATCTCAATGCCATCAAGGAGCTGGCTGCGGAGATGGATAAGAAGCTGTCGCTTGATGAGCGCGGCAGTGCCACGATTCCCGGCGATCTGTCGTCCGAGAACAACGTCTGGGGTTCGGATTCCGGCTGGCTGGTCTGTCCGGAGGACGGCAGCGAGTGTGCCTGCCCGGACGGTTCCTACATCTCGTCTATCAAGGACCAGGGCCGGGCGATAAGGTGCCATAAGCTTTGATATCTTGGTCAGCTGCCGGTTCCGCCCGCGGATAAGATCGCGATCGCGGAACTCGGCTAGGGCGACACATTTTCATGTCCGATAAACCGAAACCTATGAATAAGACCAAGCTTGCACCGTTAATGATCTTTGCCGGCGTGTTGATATTCGCCGCCGGGTTGGCCATTGGCATCTTGGTGGCGCCGGCGGTGTCACGTCAGGCGTCGTCCGGCGGACCGGACAAGACGGCCGTCAATGAGCCGGTTGAGGATGTTGCCGGGCAGCAGCCGGAGGTCGCGCCCGTCGAGCCGCCTGTACTCAAGGGCTCGAGTTATTACGGTTTTGTCAGCGAGGTCTTTGAAGATGGGCTGGCCGTATCTTTACCGGATCTGCCTGACAAAGACGGCAAACCGTCGGTCGCCCGCCTGATCATCGACAGTGACACGAAACTGGAAGGCGTGGTGCCGGGTCCGGCCACGGGAACCGCCGACTCGGCGCAACCAAAGAAAGGCACTAAGAATGGCGGCTCGCTGATGCCGACCGACTCCACCGCGCGCGAGCCCAGAAATTTGCCCGATTTCAAGGCCGGCGATTACGTGTCATTCGTCTCTTCCGAATCGCCTCTGGAAAAAGACGCCATTCCCGCCGCATCGGTCACTTTATGGCGGGCGGCGGAAGCCGTGTCTCCGCCGGCCGATGTCGGCGTGGAAGGTCAATGATCGAACACTGAAGGCCGCCGGTCATCCGGCGGTCTTTTCGTTTCATCTCTGGATCCGCCTCGTGCATGTCTGCGGCCGTCGGAGGCGGTCCGACCGCTTATCTGGCGGCAAACCGTCACGGTCAATCTTCGTTTTTGCCTTAAATTGTGATAAAATACAGACATGGTCTCTAATTCGCCTTATTTTTCCAATATGAGTGTTGGAATGCGTTCTGGCCCGAACAGATCGATCTTATCAGCAGCCTTTAACGCTGCGGTTTTTTTGTCTGCTGCCGCGGCTCTGGTCGTCCCTTGGGGCGCTTCCGCTTCCTGGAACTGTCGCGAGGAATGCACGGCCGCCAAGCGGGGGATAAGCTCGTTCTTCTGTCCAGGCACGCCGACGGAGGCGGTCTGCGGCGCATCCCCGAACTTCACCTGCTACGAGGGCAACAACGATCCCTGTCCGGACAACTACAAGATGTTCTGCGAACAGGCCGATTGCCCGGTGGCTTGCGACACGAATAACTACCCCTGTTCCGGCTGCACCGCGGCAACGAGCACGATCGGCGCCAGCTGCTCTCCGCCGGCCGGCGGCCAGTACACCAACCGCTGCGGCGCCTGCGGCTGCCCGAGCGGCACCGTCCAGTGCGCCAGCCCAAATAAGTGTGTTGCTTCGCAGTCCTGTGATCCGGGAGCCTTCTTTGATCCCTGCGCCGAAGCCTGCGTCAGCCCGTTCATTGTCGCCAGTCCGGCCTCGCCGCAGTCAGCCTATGTCAGTGTCAGCGGCAACCTTAAGAGCTCGGCTGGCGATCTTTATCTCTCCGACGGCAAGGCCATCCACGTCGACGCCGCCTCTGCCGCCCCTACCTGGCTCAATATCGGCAACTGGTACGGCGGTTCCTCGACCTATGACGTCAACCTGAACGTCCTGGGCAGCGTCTATGCCCGCAGCGGTTTATATCTGGGCTCGACTTTTCAGGTGAACAGTTCCGGTGACCTCTCCAAGGTCAAGAACGTCTCATACTCCTGGCCCGGCGCTAACGCTTCCGGCGTCCTGACGAACAACGGTTCCGGCATCCTGTCCTGGTCCTCCAGTGCCGCGGGCGACACCACCCCCGATACCATCGCCGACGACGGTTTTATCAATCTTGCCAGCGAGATCGAGGGCACCCTGGGTCTGGGCAATGGCGGTACCGGCGGGACTACGGCCGCCACCGCCCGCACCAACCTCGGCTTGGGCTCGCTCGCCACCCTGAGCACCGTCAATAACGGCAACTGGTCCGGCGCAGCGCTGGCCGTCGCCAACGGCGGCACTGGGGCGACCACGGCGTCAGCCGCCCGCACCAACCTCGGTCTCGGTGCCTTGGCGGTATTGGGCACGATCAGCAACGACAACTGGTCGGGTACGACCCTGGCCGTCGCCAACGGCGGCACTGGGGCGACCACGGCGTCAGCCGCCCGCACCAACCTCGGTCTGGGTTCGCTCGCGACTTTGGGCACGATCAGCAACGACAACTGGTCGGGTACGACCCTGGCCGTCGCCAACGGCGGCACTGGGGCGACCACGGCGTCAGCCGCCCGCACCAACCTCGGTGCCATCGGTGGTAGCGGCACGACCAACAAACTGCCCAAATTCACCGGCGGCACGACCATCGGAGATTCGCTGGTCTACGACAACGGCACGAGCGTCGGCATCGGTACGACTTCTCCGTCGGGCAAGCTGCACGTCGTCGGCGGCGCCGATACCTCGCAGCTCATCATCAACGCCAATTCGACTCAAAGCAGCAGCCAGCCGCTCATCATGCTCCGCAACAGCAGCGGCTCCGAGATCTCGCGCATCCACGCCAGCGACAACACCACCTTTTTCGCCGGTTACAACGCCGGCCCCTATAATACCGGCACAGTCAACACTTTCGTCGGCGCCCAGGCCGGCCATTCCAACACCAGCGGCAGTGGCGTCACCGCTTTCGGCTATAACGCCTTGGGTTCGACCACCACGACGAACTGGAACACGGCCGTCGGCTATTACTCCCTATCGTCCACGAACGGCGGCATCTACAACACTGCGATCGGCGGCAGCACTCTTTCCAGCAACGTTTCCGGTTCGTCCAACACGGCGGTCGGTCAACAGGTCCTTTATTACGCCACCGGCAGCAACAATACAGCGGTGGGCTCGATGGCCGGCTACAGCGGCTCGTACTATCTCACCTCGGGCTCGGGTAACACTTTTATCGGTTATGGAGCTGGTCTGACGGGGTCCAATACCTTAAATTACACCACCGCCATCGGCATCAACGCGGCAGCTGGCTGCAGCAACTGCATGGCCCTGGGCGGGACCGGAAGTTACGCCGTCAACGTGGGCATCAACAATGCTAACCCGAGCTACCGGCTCGACGTGAGTGGTGACATCAGAGCCACTGGCAGCATCATTCTGGGGGGAGTCGCCAAGAGTTCTTGGCCCTCGTTATCCACGACTTATTCCTCTTCAACAGGCCTGCCCGCGGGCGCCTGGACCTTTGTCAGTTGCCCTTCCGGTTACAAGGTCACCGGCCAGACCGGTTATGGCTGCAACGCCTATGGCTGTGGCAAGACCTGGTCCAACTCAACTACCGCCGTGCAATATTATGTCGATAGCGGATACTCCGGGAACGGCTCGGTTTACTGCGCTCTAGTTCAATGATCCGTCGGCATCTTAATAGCGTCATTAGCGAACTATGGACAAACACAAGATACTATCCGTCGGCATCCTGATGTTGATCATCGGTTTTGTCGCCGGTCTGTTGGCGGCTCGGCCTCTTTTTCGGAGCGGTGAGGGTAACCAGGCCGCCTCGGTGTTCGATACGTCCGTGCTTAATTTGAACACGGCGGCCGAAGCTCCGGCGGTCGCGCCTGCCAGACAGCCGGTCGAGCTGCAGGCGGTCGTTGACGCGGCGGATAAGGATAAGGTCCAGGTCACTTTGCCTGATAGGTTCGATGCCGCGGGCCAGCAGATCTCCCTGACCATCAGGCTCAGCGAGGGCGGTGTGGTCTCCGCTGATGTGCCGGCGACGCCGAAAGAGATTTCATCCGATCCGAATAAGCCGATGCCGACGCCGAGTGTCAGCTATGAGACCCTGGATATCAAGATGACCGATCTCCAGATCGGCGACGTCGTCAGATTTTCGACCATTGACGACGTATCTCAGGGCGGATCGGTCGGGACGTCCGCGATCGTCTGGATAGCGCACATCGTCGACAAAGGCGGCAACGGCAGGCCGCCGACGGTCACGACCGCTAACCGTTTCTCCGTCGGCTCGGCGCCGGCGGCCCCGGCCGTCTCGACTCCGCCGGCGGTGCCGGGAACGCCAGCCCCTTTGGGGGAGCCGCCCACCACCGCTCAATAGCAAAATACCGACAGAAACAGCGCTGGACTCCTGCCCGGTAAGTTCAGCGGTTGAGTGAAATCGTCGGATGCACGTCTTAAAAATATAATAGGGCCCCGCCGAGCGGGGCCCTATTTCATATATGACGTTATATGTGGCAGCCCCGCCCAGATTGCGCCTCGTTTTTTCAAAGTCTTTATGATAAAGTATGGCCATGTTGCGCCTTCATGATTCGCTGACCAAGTCCATCGAGGAGTTCCGGCCCATGAAGAAGGGCGTCGTGACCGTCTACAACTGCGGCCCGACGGTTTATGATTACGTCCACATCGGCAACCTGCGCTACTTCGTCTTCACCGACCTGCTGCGCCGGCACTTGGAGCGCCGCAGTTTCGAGGTCAAACAGGTCATGAACATCACCGACGTCGGTCACATGCTGGCCGACGCCGACGTCGGCGAGGACAAGATGGAAGTGGCCGCAGCCAAGGCCGGCCGGACGCCGCAGGAGGTCGCCGCTTTCTACGCCGAGGCCTTCTTCAAGGACATCGACCGCTTGGACATCCGCCGCGCCATGATCTACCCGCGGGCCAGCGAGCATGTGCCGGAGATGATCGGCCTCATCGACCGCCTACTCAAGAACGGCCACGCCTACCAGGTACAAGAGAAAGCCGCCGACGGCTCCACCGGTGCCAGCGTCTATTTCGACGTCGCCTCGTTCCCGGCCTACGGCCGGCTTTCCGGCAATGTCATCGAGGGGCTCAATCCCGGTGCCCGCATCGAGGTCCGCGAGGCCAAGAAGCATCCGGCCGATTTCGCCCTATGGATCTACAATCCGCGCCACCTGATGCAATGGGACGCGCCCTGGAGCAGGGGATACCCGGGCTGGCACGTCGAGTGTTCGGCCATGTCCATGAAATACCTGGGCGAGACCATCGACATCCACACCGGCGGCGAGGATAACAAGTTCCCTCATCATGAGTGCGAGATCGCCCAGGCCGAAGGCGCCACCGGCCAGCCCTTCGTCCGCCATTGGCTGCACGTCACCCATCTCATGGTCGACGGCGAGAAGATGTCCAAGTCCAAGGGTAATTTTTACACTCTCGATGACCTGGTCAAGAAAGGTTATGAGCCGCGCCAGGTCCGCTACTTGCTGCTCTCCACCCATTATCGGCAGACGCTGAATTTCACAATGCAGGGTCTGGAGTCGGCCGGCGGCGCCTTGAGCCGTTTCGACGCTTTCGCCGACGCCGTCCGTCAGGCCGCGCCGGAAGAGGCCGGACGGCCGACGATGCAGGCGGAAAAGGCCCTCAATGATTTCAGCGAGTCCATGGATGAAGATTTCAACGTGCCCGAGGCTTTGGCCGCGGCTTTCGAATATGTCCGGGCCATCAACGAGAAGATAGCCGAAGTGACGCTGACCATGCGCGACCGGGAAGCCGCCCTCCAGTTCATCGAAGGACTCGGCGATGCCCTGGGTTTCAAGTTCGGCAAGGGCGCGTCCGAAGATGAAGTCCCGGAGGAAGTGACCGATCTCATCGCCAAGCGCGACGAGGCCAGGCGGCAGCGTCATTTCGCCGAAGCCGACCGGCTGCGCGACGAGATCAGGGTTAAAGGCTTCGTCGTCGAGGACACGCCCGCCGGCCGACGCGTCAAGCGCGTCTGAACCGCATGACAAGAAAAATCCCGCGCCAAGCGCGGGATTTATTATCTACGCAGGTTGTTCGGCCGCCTAAAGCCACTTCTTCGACTTGAGGTAGCTGGCGGTTCCGGCCGCCACCATGAAGACGACGCCGAGCATCAGCCAGAAGTCGCCGTGGCTGCCGGCGAAGGGCATATATTCGGCTTTCATGGCGAAGATGGCCGCTGTCAGGGTGGCCGGGAAGATGATGAATGCCAGCGCCGTCAGCGTCTTGGTCGCCTGGCCGGATTCGTAGGTTATGAGCGACAGGTAGGACTCGTAGATGGCGTCGATGGTGTTCTTATCGTTCTCCAGGAAGTCCCAGATCTCCTTGGTGTGGCCGACCATGTCCTCATAGTAGACCTCGAGCTTGGTCATGCTCAGTATCTTGGGCGCCAGGTACATGAACCTTTCGATGACGTGCTTGTGGCCCTGCATGATCCGCCGAAAATCGACGATGTTGGATTTGACCCGCAGGATCTCCTTGACCGTCTCGCCCTTTGTCTCGCGGAACAGCTCGGTCTCCAGGGCGCTGATATCGCTGGAGATATGCGTCAGCATCGGGAAGATGGAGGTCAACAGGCTGGAAAGCAGGGCGTGGAGCCAATTAGCCGGACAATTGATCGTTTCGATCGGACAGACGTTGTTTTGGCCTTCGAAAGTCAAGGCCGCGTCCGCCAGCGGGCGCAGCGTGCCGGCGTGGTTGGTGACGATGAAATCCTTGCCGATGAAGACGTCCAGTTCGGCCGACTGGATGGTCCGGGTCTTCTGGTCGAAGATGGGGAAGAGCAGCACCAGGAACAGGTACTGGTCGCGCTCGAGCAGCTTGGGCCGCTGGTAGGGCGGCAGGCAGTCGCGCAGGTCGATGTCCAGAAAAAAAGGATAGCGCCGTCTGAGCTCGCCCAACGCTTCCGCGGACGGTTCGGTGACATCCACCCAGGTCATCTGGGGATGGTTGAAGATGCGCATGACTTGTTTGCCGACTTTCTTGGTCATGACTACATTTTAGCATTTTTTCAAGTCTGCCGCTACGCCGCGCCTGCCGGCTCTGGCCGCGGCCGGCCGGCATAAGCGGCGGTTCGGGCCGGATAAGGCGGATACGGGGTCCGCCCAGCTATACACAGCCAGCTGTCATTTGCGCCTAAATTATTGTATACTGAGTTCATGATATAGCCTGAATTGAGGTATTTTAAGTATGAAATTCGGCGAAAAAGGTGAGTTCAAGCCCGTGGCCCTGCCGGACCAGCTGATCGAACAGGTAGAGAAAAAGGAATCCGAGCCCCAGCCTGAACAAGGCCCCAGACCAGAACAAGCCGATACCAAGCAGTCCGTCCAGGCCGAAGCCGCGCCGTCTCAAGCGCCGGCGCCGGCCGCCTCGGCCGCCCCGGCCAAGGACGTTTATCACGTGCGCATCGAAAGGGTCCTCGAGGACAATCTCGTGGATGTCTATTTGTCCATGCCGCCGGAAGCCCGGGCCCGTTTTCGGGCCGAGGGCGAGGCTTTGGCTTTGCGTTTGCGGGCCATGATCGAACAGGCCAAGGTCAGGGCCAAGGAAGTGCTGCATCTCATCCTGCGCTGGCTGAAGATCATCCCCGGCATCAGCCGTTATTTTCTTGAACAGGAAGCCAAGATCAAGACCGACAAGATCGTCCTGTTGGCCGAGGAGCGGCGCAAGGAAAAAGAAGGTGAGATCGCCTGATATGCCGTTATACGTCGTATTCTCCATTCCCGGCATCAACACCGCCGTCGACACTGCGGAGCTTCTGGCTAATCCGCTGGTCATGCTGGCGGTCAACAGCCTCATCGCCATCGTCCTGGCCATCGTGGTTTTCCAGGTCATCCGGGGGCATTTCCGTCGCAAGTATCAGACCGGCGCGGCTTTCCATAAGGTGATTTTGCTTGTGACCGTGCCCAAGGAACAGTCGGAAAAAGGCGAGGCCGGATCGCAGGAAAAGACGCTGCAGCAGGTCCAGGAGGAGATAGCCGTCATGGAGCAGATCTTTGCCAGCGTCGGCGGCCTTAAGGCCGAGCGCGGCATCAAGGCCTGGTTCGTCGGCCGTGACGACGCCATTTCCTTCGAGATCATCGCCGAGAAAGGCCTGGTCAGTTTTTACGTCGGCGTGCCCCAGTTCATGAAGGACTTCATCGTCCAGCAGGTGCAGGCGCAGTTCCCATACGCCCAGATCGAGGAGACGGTCGACTACAATATCTTCACGCCCCGCGGCGTGGTCGTGGCCGCCGCCATGACTTTCAGGCGGATGCACATCTTCCCGCTCAGGTCCTATAAGAAGATCGAGACCGATCCGCTCAACACTTTGACGAACGCCTTGGCCAAAGTGGACAAGGCTGACGGCGCCGGTATCCAGATACTGGTCCGTTCGGCCAAAAGAGAGTGGCGCCGGCCGGCCGTGCGCCTGGCCAACATCATGCAGCAGGGCAAGACGCTGACTCAGGCGCTGGGCGAGATGTCTTTCATGGGCCAGATGAACAAGATCTTCTCGCCGCCCAAGACGACCAAGCCTGGACAAGAGCCGCCCAAGGAGCATAAGCTGTCGCCGATGGAGGAAGAGATGGTCAAGTCCATCGAGGAGAAGGCGGCCAAGTTCGGTCTGGACGTGCATATCCGCGTCGTCGCCGCCGCGACCACCCGGGACAAGGCCAACACGTACCTGCGCAACATCGTCAGCGCCTTCACCCAATACAACAGTCCGCAGTTCGGCAATTCCCTGGTCGGCCTGGCCATCGGTCAGAAACGGCTCATCAGCGATTTCATCTTCCGCCATTTCCGGGAGAGCGGCCGAATGGTCATGACCGGCGAGGAGCTGGCCGGCATCTTCCACTGGCCGCTGCCCTCGACCGAGACCCCGAATATCCGCTGGTTGAGCGCCCGCAAGGCGCCGCCGCCGCAGAACCTGCCCAAGGAGGGCCTGTTCCTCGGCACCGTCGATTACCGCGGCGTCAAGTCGTCGGTCTTCATCAAGAGGTCGGACCGAATGCGCCACATGTACTGCATCGGCAAATCCGGCAGCGGTAAATCCGAGTACATCGCCGCCCTGGCCGCCCAAGACCTCAAGAACGGCGATGGCCTGTGCGTCATCGACCCGCACGGCGACCTGGTCGAGACCATATTGGGCATGGTGCCGCGCGAGCGCGCCGATGACGTGGTCCTCTTCGACCCCTCGGACCTGGAACGCCCCATCGCCTTGAACATGCTCGAGGCCCCGAACGAAGAGATGAAAGATTACGCGGTCGGAGAAATGATCGCCATCTTCTACA
>Ga0315275_10001954_pt1 | contig 18449 bp, 14 predicted proteins | sample YL17G03_0_MG_FD_205557 | JGI IMG/M metagenome (GOLD analysis project Ga0315275, IMG submission 205557) | Sediment microbial communities from Yellowstone Lake, YNP, Wyoming, USA - YL17G03_0 | ecosystem: Environmental > Aquatic > Freshwater > Lake > Sediment | place: USA: Wyoming | collected...
GGGCGTTCGTGGCATCCGGCTGAAGGAAGGCGACAAGATCGTCGCCGTCATCGCCCTCTAGCAGCTCACCAGATCTGGGCAAGTGGACTGTGCGGCGGGCGTGAGCACGCCCGCCGGGTGGCTAGGCCTCACGGCCGCCATGGCGGTCCGCGTCAAGCGGACGTAGCCACTGGCGTCGCTAGGCCAGCCCTGCAGCGATCTGGCGCCGTGGGACACTGTCCCACGGCGCCCTGCTTTGGCCGGGGGGCTGCTGGCGCGGCAGGAGCAGTCGAGCGGCAGTCGTTAGCTTTCGCTCACCGGCTTCCCTGTAAGCGTTGGGAGGTACTGGTCGAGGCGCTCGATACGCTTGGACAGAGGGGGATGGCTCTGGAGCAGCCAGGTGACGCGCGACGGGTCGCCCCCCTTCTGGTGGAGGTACTCCAGCATGTCGCGGAGGCCGCTCGCGCGGTAGCCGGCGCGGAAGGCATACTCGGTGCCGTAGTGATCGGCCTCGTATTCCTTGTCCCGGTAGCCCTCGCGCATCTCCAACTCGAGGGCGATCTGGGCCGCTTGCCTGATCGAGGCAGAGCTTTTCTGCGTGACTAGCTCGGCCAACAGCGACGCGGTCATCGCTTTCTCGATGGCGGCCTTGGAGTGATGGTGGTCGGCGTGCACGACCTCGTGCGCCATCACGCCCGCGAGCTGGTCATCGCTCTTCACGTAGTCCATCATGCCCTTGAACACGTAGACGAACCCGCCGGGGAGGCAGACGGCATTGACCTCCTTTGAGTTCAGGATCTTGAACGTCCACGGCAGAGAGGGTTCCTGCGAGCCCGTGGCTACCCGCGGGCCGATCGCGTTCAGGCGGTGCTGCATCGCCGGATCGGTCACCACTCCGTACTGCTTCTCGAGATCGGCCGCGCCCTGGCGGCCGATCGCTATCTCGGTGTCGCGGTCTATCTCGAGTGGACTCTCACACCCACATACAAAGCAGAGCAGTAGGGCAGACGCCAGCCAGATCGGTCGCATAGTGGTAGCTCCTGTGGCGATGATCGCGCCTTCTCCGGCAGCGCGAGACGGTCCTGCTCGGCATTGCTCGGGGGCCGACGCGTTCGCGCGGGGAAAGCGGGAGCCCCGTTTTGCCTGCAGGAGCAGGTAGGAAAGCGCAGGCGCGCGCCGTAGTAATCGCCGGGCAGTGGAGATGAAACGGGAAGAGATCAAGCAGCGGTTCTCGGGTCTACAGGGCACAGGCGCCAAGCGCAAAGTGGGCTTCCTGGAGCTGCGCCACACCTCGGTCCGCCACAGCAGCCTGATGCTCCAAGACGGGCGCGCCGACCGGATGGGAGCGGGGCATCGCTCGGGGCTGGGCGTGCGCGTGCTGCTGAACGGCGCCTGGGGATTCGCCAGCACCGAGTCGCCCGAGAAGGCCGACTGGGCCTCGGCCCTGGATGATGCCATAGAGATGGCCCGCGTCTCCACTACGCGGCTGGACGAGCCGGTAGTGCTCGCCGATTCGCCAGCGGTGACCGACGAGGTCAGCACTCCGTTCCAGATAGACCCGACCACCGTCCCTATCGAGCGCAAGCTCGCCGCCGTCCGCGGCTACGAAGAGGCCTCAGGGCGCGTTGCCGGCAACTCGGTGGCGAATCTGATGACCGGCTACAACGACGCCCACCAGTTCGAGATCGTCTGCAACAGCCGCGGCACACTGGTCTCGACGGAGTCAGTTCGCGCCATCCTCTGGCACGCCATCACCACCCAGAACGGGTCGGTCCGGCAGCGGGGCCGCGAGGTGCGAGCCAAACAGGCCGGCTTCGAGCTGGTAGAGGAGACGCCAGCCGAGGAGTTCAGCGTCAGGGCGGCGAGGCGGGCGGTGTCGCTGCTGAATGCCCCGCCGGCTCCGGCCGGCACCTTCCCGGCCGTTTTCCATCCCTCCATCGCGGGGCTGCTGGTGCATGAAGCGCTGGGGCACAATATCGAGGCCGACCACGTGCTGGCGGGCCAGTCCATACTGGAGGGGAAGCTCGGCACGAAGATCGCAGCCGACTGCATCACCGTCGTTGACGACTCGACCATCCCCGGCTCCTGGGGTTCGTACCGCTACGACTCGGAAGGGGTGCCCGGTGGGCGCCGCCTGATCGTCGAGGCGGGAGTGCTAAAGGGGTTCCTGCACTCGCTGGAAACGGCCGGCAAGACTCGGGTGGAGCCCAATGGCTCGGCCCGCGCCGACGGGTTCTCGCACCGCCCGATCGTCCGCATGAGCAACACCATGATACTGCCGGGGAAGTCATCGCTGCAGCAGCTGATCGCAGACATAGACCTCGGCATCCTGCTCGGGGCGGGGCAGTGGGGATACGTCTGGTGTGAGAAGGGGCAGTACACCTGCCACGCGGGCGAGGGCGTTATGATCAGGAAGGGCGAGCTGGCCGAGCAGGTGCGCGATGTCTCGATCTCGGGCATGGTGTTGGAGACGCTTGCCAGTGCGCTGGGCGCGAGCAGTGACTTCGAGCTGGAGATGCCCGGCAACTGCGGAAAGAACGGGCAGAGCATGCCGGTGAACGGCGGCGGACCCTACATCAAAGTGAGCGACGTCGTGGTGGGTGGGCAGGCATGAGCGAACGCGACACGCATGTTGGGCAGGAGCTTCCAGCCTTCGTAGCCGAAGGAGCCTCGGCTACTTCGGCGGAGTGGGCTGCTCCTGCCCTGCTGAAGGCGGCGGAGATTGCATGCGAGGCCGCCATCGCCGCCGGCGCGGAGCACGCCGACGCCTTCGCGGAGCGCGGGCACGAGCTGTCCGTATCGGTGGAGAAGAACGCAATCAGCTCGACCGATGCGCGGACGCGCTCGTCGGTGTCGGTGCGCGCCTTCGTCGCTGGAGCCACGGGGTGGTGGAGCGCGTCGACGGTGACCGAAGCGATCGCGCGGGAGGCGGGACGACAGGCGGCCGACCTTGCCAAGGCGGCCGAGCCCGACCCGGACTTCGTCTCCCTCGTCAGCCCGGAGCCGTACCCTGTCGTTGACCGTCTCTTCGACCCCGCCATCGCGGCGCTGGGAGTGAAGGAGGTGGCGAGCTGGGTCACCCGCAACATTGACTCCGCCCTGTCGGTCGCGCCCGATGCCGTGGTGAGCGGTGAGTCGGGCACCCGGTGGTGGGAGGCGGCGCTGGCGAACTCGCTCGGCGTGAGGGCCGTTCACCGGATGACGAGCGCCTCCGTCTCGGCACAGGTTGTTATCCGCCAGAACGGCGACGTGGGCTCGTTTTACGAGTGGGACTCGGCGAGAAACCTGGCCGATCTGGTGCCGGACGAGATCGGGGCGACCGCGGCGCGGGAGGCGATGAAGTACCTCAAGAGCCGGGTGGCCAACACCGCCACCCTTCCGGTTGTCTTCGGTCCATTGGCGGGCCGGTCGCTGCTGATGGGTCTGTGCGCGGCGGCGAGCGCGGAGGACGTGCAGCGAAGGCGCTCTTTCTTGGTGGGCAGGAAGGGCGAGGTGGTCGCCTCCGAGCGAGTGACGCTGGTTGACGACCCGCTCGTCCCGGGCGGGCTCTACTCGGGCGCGTTCGATGGCGACGGCTTTCCCCACCGGCCGATGACCCTGGTTGACCGCGGTGTGCTCCAGACCTATCTTCACAGCAACTACACCGCTCGTAAGTCCGGCGAGGCCAACACCGGGCACGCCACCCGGGCCGGCATCTCGCCCACGAATGTCCGGCCCGCGCTGGGCGAGAAGACCGCGGCTGAGCTGATCGGCGAAGTGGAAGACGGGGTGTACGTGGTGTTGGGCCAGCCATCCCCGGATACGGCCTCAGGGCAGATCTCGGCGCTGGTGGATGCGGGCTTCAGGATACGCAAGGGAGAGCTTGCCTACCCACTGAAGAACACCATGGTCGCCGGCCATGCGCTCGAGGTGATGAAGGCGATTGACGCCATCTCCTCGGACTACCGCGAGGAGCCCGGCCTCATCATGCCGACGGTGCGGGTATCCGCGATGCGGGTGGCGAGCGGGGAGTAGGGGGAGGTGGCAGGCAAACCCCTCCTGCCCAACCGGACCTCCTAAGGGTTGACCACCAGTTCCCCGTCGTACTTCAGCGGCGCGCTCAGGTCCAAGTGGCCGCCGATGCTGGAGACCGATTTCCCCTCGACCAGGATGCGGACCCGTTCGACCCCCGGCAGTGAGGTCAGCGTGTTCACGATGGCGTAGACGGTCACGCCCTCGTTGTCCGAGCCCCCGCGGAATCCTGAGCTTAACTGCCCGCTGAAGTCAGCGGTTGCCAGGCCGCCTGTCACGGTGATCCCGCGGAGCTTAGTGCCCGGCGGAAGCGGCCGTTCGCAACCCTGCGGCACCCGTCCCTCGATCAGCTCGTCGAGAGACGCCCGCGCGACCCCTAGTCCAGGCGGCAGCTCGCGTTGCACGGGGACCATTCGCAGCTTGCCCTCGATAACTCGGGCGAAGTAGAGCGTGGCAGTCGGATGCGCTTCGGAACGCGAGCTCTGACGGGTGGGGCTCGATTGGCTCCCAGCCCCTGGCCCCAAGCCCCTAGCCCCTGCCTTCTTCAGCCGCTGGTACTCGGGGTAGATCCGCCAGAGCGCGGCGGAAAGCCCAGCGACGACTAGCAGTAGGAGAAAGACGGCTGTGCGTAGACCGCGCGAAGGAGCAGGCCGGCGTCTGCTCACTCACCCGCCTCCTTCGTCTGCGGCTGCTCCTTCAGGTACTCGACCAGACCCTGCACGATTGCCCGCGCGGTCCGCTCGCGGAAGTTTGGGTGCTGGAGCCGCTCCCGGTCGTCATCGTTGTTGATGAACGCGGTCTCCACCAATATCCCAGGGCCCTTCGTGCGCCGGATCACCGCGAAGTTAGCGTTGCGCACGCCCTTGTCCACTGTCCCGAGCGCGGCAATGAGTTCGCCCTGCACCAGGGCGGCAAACCTGGCGCTGTGGGGGTGGTCGTAGTAGACGCTTGTCCCGGATAGGCTATTCGGCGTCTCGCACGAGTTGCAGTGGATGCTAACCAGCGCGTCGGCCTCCAGCCGGTTTGCAGTCGCCGCCCGCTCCTGGAGCGCGACGTAGGTGTCGTCTTCCCGGGTCATGGTGACAGAAGCCCCCTCGGCCTTCAGCAGCGCCGCCAGCCGTTGGGCGATGTCGAGGTTGATGTTCTTCTCATAGGGCTCGCCGGGGCGCGAGCCGAAGCTGGCCGGCGCGCCGATGTCCTTGCCGCCGTGGCCGGGGTCCACTACGATGGTCTTCCCCTTGAGGCTGCCGGAACCGACATAGGCTGGCAGCGGCAGCGCCCAGGGCTGCGGCCCCACCGCGATCACGAGATCAGCCCCATCGGCGAACACACAGTAGGCCTGCTTCCGCCGCAGCTCTACCACCAGGCGCGCGACTGGCTCTCCATCCTTGGGTTCCTGCTGTCCCATCCTGATCGCGCTCAGCGGCGCCTGGTCGCAGTCGGTCTTGTACCATTCGGCGGCGGCGTTCGCCAAGTCAGTATAGATCCGGTAGGGCTCGTCGAGCACACCGACCGAACGCTTCAGCCCTCCCGCGCCGGCAAGTCGAACGAGTACCGAATCGGCCTCCTGTTTCACCAAAGGCCGACCGAGGGCCACCGGCCCTGCCTTGCCCAGCACGAGAATCGTCTCTCCCGGCTGGGTGCCGCGCGTTGTCTCCCATCTCAGCTCATCGTTCTCGCCAGTCAGGTCCACCACGATCCGGGCGACGTCGGGCTGGGTGCTGAACTGGCCGAGCCGCAGCAGCTTGGCGCCGCGGAACGAGAGAGGAACGCTGTCGGGGAGGTCGGGTCCGAGCCGCGCGCCGGGCAGATCGAAGACGAGGCGCGGTGGGTTGGTAAGCGTGAAGCCCTTTACTTCGAGGGGACCTCCGTCTGCCAGCAAGCTGACGGTCAGATGCTGAGCACCGGGCGTGACGGTGACGCGCGAGACTGTCCCCGACCACGCCGGCAGGGATGCGGCGAGCGCGAGAACGGCGCTGATGGTGACGACGATGCGGCGCCGCGAAAGCGGCGCACGAGACAGCAGGGCGCGCCCGGACATTCTCCACTCCCACCTATCTTATGCCACATCCCGGGCCACCGCCCAAAGGACGCGTCGGGGCGCTGTGTGCAGCCCCCGGGCGTCGCCTGGGGGACTCGTGGGCCGGAACGTGGAAGACCAAGGGGAGATGGGGTGGAGCTTCAGAGGCTGGTTACGAGCAGACCGGCTGTACTCACAGGGGGCGCGGCTGATGCGCGCCGGCAAGCCCGGCGAGGCCGCGCATGCGTTCGCCGAGGTCGGGGCTCTTCTCCCGAAGCACTTCCGCGGATACATTCAGCAGGCGCGGGCGCTGGCGGCGGCCGGTCGGGTGGGGGAGGCGGTGAAGGCGGCGAGGCGCGCCGTCGAGCTCGCTCCGAAGAGCCACGCGCCTATGCTCGTGCTTGGCCAGATCCAGTGTGACAGTGGCCGCTACGAGGAAGCGCGCAAGGCCTTCGCAGCGGCCGGCCGGCTCGACCCGGAGAACCGCATGGTGCAGGCCTATCTGGGGCTGTCGCTGCTCGCGCTGGGCCGGATCGAGGATGGCGCGCGGCCGGTGAAAGAGCATCTGCTGTACGCCTATGAACGGGTGGAGGCGCGGCTGCTGACACTGGCGGAAGCGTTCCTCTGGCAGCACCGTGATCGGGCGCGCTCGCTTGAGGAGCAACTCACGCCCGACGAAGGGGGGCGGGAGGAGGGGCCGGCCGGTTTCGCCCTCCAGTTCGCTTCGGCGGTGCGACGCATCCTGATATGGCCGCTCGCTCGACTGCGGGGCCGGGCAGCGGCATCGCGCCTGCTGGCAGCGGAAGCATTCTCCGTCGGGGAGTGGGACAGGGCAATCGCGTCGCTGCTGGAGGCGGAAAAGGCGGGAGCTGACCCGCACGACACCGCGGCCTCGCTTGGCATGGCTTACCTCGAGGCGCGGAAGCCGCAGGCCGCGGCCGAGCAGTTTCTCAAGCTGCCTGAGGAGGCGCGACGAGCGCCCGACATGGCGATGATGGTCGGCGCCGCGCTCTTCGACTCGGGCCGGTACGAAGAGGCGCGGGAGCCACTGGGGATTGCGGCCGAGCACTTCGGGAAGGACTTCCTGCCGGCCTACTACCGCGGGCTATGCGACATCGCGTTAGGCCCGCCTCAGGCCTCGACCCGCTGGTTCGCCCTCGCCGTCGAGCGCCTCAACCCGCAGCTGGCCGAGAAGAGGTTAGAGGAGATGATGAGGGTGTGGGGGGAGGTGGGAACGGCGTAACCGCTGAGGCGCAGAGGCGCGGAGAGGACGCAGTGGCAGAAGCTAAAGCTTCTACCCGGTGCCGAACGCGTAGATCATCTCCCTCTTCACCGCTTTGGCAAAGAAGGCCTGGTTGACCAAGCTCCGGGTGTGGGTCTCGACGAGGCGCATGCCGGCCGAGAGGCATTGGTCCCTGACGGCCTCGTGAATTCCGTTTGCCGATTCGCCGATCACCAGCACGAAATGCCCGTCTAGCACCTGCACCAACTGCTCGATGACGGCCGCCATGTCGGGCAGGTAGTGGTTCTTGCGGCGGCCGATCTCGCCGAAGCGCGGTTCCTCCAGGCCGAGCACCCAGAACGAGAGCTTGTGCATGCCCTGGTAGTTCTGGGCGCTCCAGTAGGGCGGGGAGGTGACGGCGAGATGGGCCTTCCGGCCGAGCGGGGCGAGGTCTCGCGCGTCGTGGAGCAATGGCTCGGTGCGGCCCTTCGCCTCGGCGTGGAACTCGGCCAGCGCGCCCTGCATCCGGATGAGCTGGTGCTTCAGCCGCGAAAACGGGTTGATGGCGCGGGTCTCGTTGTCCACGACACGCCAGTAGTGCTTCTTGTCCTGGTATCTCGAGGTCTTCGGGAGCGAGGGAAGCGTCCGGTCCATGCGGGCATTGCTCATGCCCTTGAGCAAGTCGGAGAGACCCACCAGGACGAGGTCACTGGTGTTGGCGTCGAGGCGTTGTGCGCGGGACCGGATGGCCCTGATGGCGCGGGCGACATCCTCGCGAAACCAGTCCCCGCTCCCGTCGAACAGCGCGGCGGTGTCGGCCAGGTGGCGCTCCGGACGGGCGGCCGCCACCTCTAGCCAGGCGATGAAATTGGTGAGCGCGCCGTCGTGGATGGGAGCGGTCTTCACCTGTGCGATCTTGACCGCCAGGGGGTTGATATCGGTGCCCCATGAGTCATGCCCGAGGCGCGCTGCTTCGACTAACGTGGTGCCGCATCCCATGAACGGGTCGAGCACGACATCGCCGGGCTTCGCGTACAGCTCAATCGCTTGGCGCGGGATCTGCGGGATGAACTTCGCCGTCCAGTGATGGAAGAAGTGCACCGAGGCCTGGGTCTGCTTCATCCCCAGGTCGGCGAAGCTCCAGTCGGCGCGGGGCCGCCTCACGGCCGGCCGATCCAGTTATGCCAGTCATCCCCGATCCTGCCCTGCTTGCGGTACTCGTCCATGGTGTGTGAGCAGGGGCAGTCGCCTCCGACGGGCAGCGAGCGGGAGACGAAGGCGGCGATCTCAAACATGCGGCCGACGGTCTCGCGCAACGCGGCCAGTTCCGCCTCCGCGACGGCCTCCTCGAGCGCCTCCCCCGTGCGATCCTTGACGCCCTCGGCATAGCTGGCGATGCAGCAGAGCGGGAAGTAGCACATCTCCAGCTCGCGAGCGAGGAAGGCCTCAGGCGCGAGCGTCATACCGACGATGTCGGCCCCCCAGGACCGGAGGCGGCGGACCTCGGCGGGCGTCTGGAGCCGCGGCCCCTGGGTGCAGGCGTAGACGCCCTGGGGCCAGTAATCCACCCCGAGCCTGCGAAAGGCGCTCTCGGCCGCGGCGCGCATCTCCTCACAGAACACCGGCCTCTGTCTCAGCAGGCCGAGGTCGGTGCCCTTGAAGAAGCTGGCCTCACGGCCGCGGGTGTCGTCGAGCAGGTCGTGCGGCATGACGCACTGCCCGACTGCTAGCGACAGGTTCACCGCCGCCGCGCCCGACCAGGTCATGATCTGTCGAACACCGGTTTCCTTGAGCGCGTAAACGTTCGCACGGTAGTTGACCCAGGGCGCAGCGACCTCCTGACCCACAGCGCCATGTCGGGGCATGAAGACGAAGTGCGCCTCGGAGATCCGAACGCGGTAGATCGGCGCGGAGAGGCCGAACGGAGTGGGCACGGGCCCGACCCGCTGGACGTGCTGGATGTTCGCCGCCAGCAGTTCGGGTGCGCCGTAGCCTCCGACCAGGGCGAATGTGTCGCGCGGCGTCATGGCATCGCCTCTGTTCGGTGTGTTCGGGCAGTCCCCTACTGGGAAGCCGAGACGGTTCAGCCGCGTCGGTCCAGAGCGACCAGCGCCTCGTGCCGCTGGTTGCGCAGCCATGCCTCGGTCCGCGGGAAGTCGGCGTAGTCCCTGATCTCGGCCAGCATCGCGTCGTCCGGGTCCACGCCCGCGGTCTGGAGAAGCGCGTAATCCTGAAGGCCTTCGGCAAAGACCTCCCAGCGGAGCGAATCAACGGGGCCGTCAGCGCCGGGGTAGACCTGGAACGGATCGCCGTGCGACCACCCCGGCCAGTGGTGCGCGTCGTTCACCTGGTAGGGGTTGATTAGTTCGCGGGTCTGGCTCCGGTACCAGTAGTTGTAGGCCCACTGGAGAAAACCGCGCGCCTTCAGCCGGTAGCAGAGCCAGCCGAACATGCGGACTTTCGGCAGCGGCGTATCGAGCAGCCGCTGGGTGTAGCGGCCCCGGGGCCCGCCCCAGTAGTAGACCCAGGCGGGATAGCCTTCGGCTGCGAACTGCGGCGCGACGGTGATCAGCGGGATCGGGATGTCGGTCAGCCCCTCGCGGGCGAAGGAGATATCGGAGAGCGCGTCCATCACCTTCATCCAGGGGGCAAGCTCGCGGAGCATCGCCCGAGCGGCGCGGTAGTTGGTGAGATGCTCTTCCCCGTGAGGCTCGTCGGAGAGATGGAAGAAGCTGTGGTCCGTCAGGCCTTCGACGTCGAGGAAGCGCTTGAACTCCGGAAGGAACTGGCTGAGGAAGGCGCGGTATGTCGAAGAGACGCCCGGCGTCTCGGGATCCCAGAGCAGCTTCTCGCTGCCGCCGTGGCCCTCGTAGATCCGGATGGCGTACTTCGCGCCCCACTGGGTGAAGAGGTGAGGCCACTCGAAGTACGTCAGCCCCGCCCGCCGCGCCGTCTCCACCCATCTACGGACGAGCGACCAATCGAAGAGATAGCGATCGCCATTCACCCCGAGCGAAGCCGAGGGGTCGCGCCGGACATCGAGCAACTGGTTTGGGCGCTTCACTCCATCGGTCGGCGGCGTGAACAGCGGGAGGTGGGAGGTGTCCAGGTTGTGCGAGGCGAGATCGGCCAGGTATCTCTCGACGATCGGCCAAAAAGCGTCTTCGAACGGCTCGAGCTTGTACCAGTCGCAGAGCGCGTCAGCGTAGAACCAGTGGGTAACCGGAAAGTCGCGGCGCGGCTGAATGACGCCCCGGTGAACGCGCAGGTTCGCGATGAGGGTCGCAGACTCCTCGCCCTCGGCGGTGAGACGCACTTCGATCCGGCGCAGACCGGGCTTGCCATCCGCGGGGACGCGCACAGTGATCCAGAAAGCGTTCGTCTCGAAGGGTCCGGCCTTGGCGGTCGTCTCCGGGAAGAGCGGGTCAGGCACCAGGCCGGGTAGGTGCGCGACGCCGTCGCGTTCCTCCTGCGACGGGTCATCGCCCCATGGTGCGTTGAGGTGCGGCATAGGCACATAGCCGACGCGGCGGACTTGCACATCGAGCCCGTCGGCTTCGGCGACCGCACTCACCTCGCGCACGCGCTCCCCGGTGCGGAAGCAGGCCTGGAACGAGACCTGTTCTCCCCGCGCGGCCTCGAGGCGGAGGGTCTGCTTTCGACCGGCGGATGAGGTCGGGTACCATCGCACGAGTGAACTGGAAAGCCAGGTCTGCATTCGGTGAGTCTCCTCGGACTATTGGGGTTCGCACATTACAGTGACGTGCGAACCCCCTCCTAGCCCAACGTGGTGCCTTCTGTGACTCTCGCCGAATCAACCTATTTGGCGAGGCTCAACGGATCAGTACGGGGGAAGTGGGAGACGGTCCTGCCGGACGGTTGCGTCAGCGGCGGGCATGCCACCGCTCGAACCGGCTCAGGGCACGCGGGCCCGCCTCACTTAGTCGTCCACCCGCCATCCACCAGCAGGGCGGCGCCGGTCATGTAGGCGCCAGCTTCGGAGGCGAGGAAGAGGGCGGCGCCCTTCAGTTCCGCGGGGTCGCCCATCCGGCCCAGCGGTATCTGCTTGAGGAATTCCTTGAGGTAGTCCGGATCGTTCAGGATCGGCCGGTTGATCTCGGTCTTGAAGACGCCGGGGCAGAGCGCGTTGACGGTGACACCGTGGGTCGCGAGGTCGAGTGCCATCGCCCGGGTCAGGCCGAGCATGCCCGCCTTCGAGGAAGCGTAGGAGGCGCGCTGGGCGATGCCGATGAAGCTGAGCATGGAGGCGAGATTGATGATGCGGCCCCAACGCTGCTCGACCATGTGACCGGCGACCGCGCGGCTGCACCGCATCGCGCCGGCGAGGTTGGTGTCAATGACCTCCTCCCAGCTCTCGTCCTTGACATCGGTGATGCTCTCGCGGATGTTCAGCCCGGCATTGTTGACGAGGATATGAATGCCGCCCAGGTCGGCGATGGTCCGCGCAACGGTCGCCTTCACCTGGTCGTCGCTGCGAACGTCGAGCACCAGCCCGAGACACTTCCTGCCGGTCGCCTTCGCAATCTCGGCGCCGGACGTCTCCGCGCGCTGAAGGTTGCGGCTGGTGACAGCGACGGAGGCGCCAGCTTCGGCAAAGGCTTCAGCGATGGCGCGGCCGAGGCCGCGGTTGCCGCCGGTCACTAGGGCGACGCGGCCATCGAGACGAAAGAGGTCGAGAACGGGCATTCGAATCCGTCTCCAGGTCAGATGAGTGTATGGCAGGAGGACAGCTCCTGCCCAACATCCACGCGGCTAGACTTGCGGCCGGCTCTTCCGTATATGCTCAACGGTAGGCTCACGGTAACGGGTACAGAACTCACAGCCCGCATCGTCGCACAGCAGCAGCGCCGGCTCCTGGTAGATGCCCTTCACCACCACCTCGACCATCTCCTGCGAAGGCATCCAGAAGGAGTCGGCCGCGCCGATCCTGCCGGCGCGCATCAGGTCACTCGAGCGGAGCAGGCGCTCGACCTTAGAGTCCTTGCGATAGAAGTCGCGGTGCCCCATGGGCGACTTGGTGACTGTGACAACAACGGGCTCGCCGTCTGGCCCTTTTGCGAGCGCCTGCTCGGTCTGCATATAGGGCAGATCGAGCCAGTCTTCGATCGCGTGGAGCGTTGTGTTACATGTAAGCTCGACGCCGAGGAAGAGGATCTTCGCGCCCCAATCCACGTACCTGCGGTAGGGCCCGTCCTTGCCGAAGGTCGAGGTGCGGTCATGTCCGGCGACGAGTTCCTCCGCTCGGCGGCCGATGCCCGCGATCGAATGGGTTGGGTGCGCGCTGCGATGGGCGTCGGGCCGCCGCCTGAGCGCTTCCGAGATCGCGCCGACGCGGGACGGCGTCTCAGCGGGATCGAAGGGCCCTCTTGCCGGCCCGTAGTTCGCGAAGCACCAGGTGAGCGTCGGGACGATCACCAGTCCCTCCGGCCCCACGACGTCGAGGAACGCGTCCACGACGGCGTCGGGGCCGCCTTCCACCCAGCCGAGGCTCTTCAGGGAGCTATGGAAGAAGACCACGTCGCCCGCTCCGAGCCCCAGACGTAACAGGTCGTGGCCGATACTCTCTCGCGTGACCGGCTGTGCCGTCTCTGAGTGCGATCCCATGGCGCTATCCCTATTCCCGGCGGCGGGTGCCGCGCCCTGCCTGACGGCCGCGCTGTCAGCCGCCGAGCCAAGCCAGAGAAGGAACAGGCGAAGCCGAGGGAAAAATGACCAGACGTGCCCGGCCATAGGGAACCGCTGCCGAGTTCAGGCCGGGCTAGTCCGTTGATAGGAGTGGCGGCGATGGCGACGCAGCAGGACTTCGGCATCATTGGTCTCGCCGTGATGGGACAGAACCTGGCGCTCAACGTGGAGAGCAAGGGTTTCCCTGTCGCGGTCTTCAACCGGACAACGGCTCGCACTGAGCAGTTCATGGCCGGGCCTGCGAAGGGGAAGAAGGTCTTCGGCGCGAAGACGATCGCGGAGTTCGTCGGCGCGCTCAGGCGGCCACGCAAGATGATGATCATGGTGAAGGCCGGCCCGCCGGTGGATCAAGTGATCGAGGAGCTGCTGCCTCTCATCGAGAAGGGCGACTTGATCATAGATGGGGGCAACTCCTACTTCGAGGACACCATCCGCCGCAACAAGGCGCTCAGCGAGAAGGGCATCCTCTACATCGGCACCGGCGTCTCCGGGGGTGAGGAGGGCGCGCTGCACGGGCCCAGCATCATGCCCGGCGGGCAGAAGGAGGCCTACGAGCTGGTTGCGCCGATCCTCACGAAGATCGCCGCTCAGGTGAACGGGGAGCCCTGCTGCACCTACATCGGGCCAGATGGGGCGGGGCATTACGTGAAGATGGTGCACAACGGCATCGAGTACGGCGATATGCAGTTGATCGCCGAGGCCTACTTCATCATGAAGAACGCGCTCAACTACGACGCGAGGCGGCTGCACGATGTCTTCGCGGAGTGGAACGAGGGCGAGCTGAACTCCTACCTCGTCGAGATCACCCGCGACATCTTCACCCGGAAGGATGGGGAGACCGGTCAGGCGCTGGTGGAGGTGATTCTCGATAAGGCCGGGCAGAAAGGCACGGGCAAGTGGACCTCGCAGAGTGCGCTCGACCTGGGCGTGGCCGCGCCGACAATCGCCGAGGCAGTGTTCGCCCGCTGTATCTCGGCGATCAAGGATGAGCGCGTCGCCGCCTCGGCGGTCTTACGTGGGCCGAGCACGACCTACGGCGGCGACCAGAAGACATTCATCGAGGCGATCCGGCAGGCGCTCTACGCCTCCAAGATCTGCTCCTATGCCCAGGGCTTCGCGCTGATGCGGGAGGCGGGCAAGGAATACGGCTGGGAGCTGCGCTTCGGCGAGATCGCGAAGATCTGGCGCGGTGGCTGCATCATCCGCGCCCAGTTCCTTCATCGCATTACGGAGGCATACGAGCGCGATCCGAGGCTGGCGAACCTGATGCTCGATCCGTTCTTCAAGAGCGTGCTCGAACGGGCGCAGGAGAGCTGGCGGCATGTGGTCGCCTCTGCCGCGACGCTGGGGTACCCGATTCCCGCATTCAGCTCGGCGCTGGCCTACTTCGACTCCTACCGGCGCGCCTCTCTTCCCGCGAACCTGATCCAGGCGCAGCGCGACTACTTCGGCGCGCACACCTACGAACGCGTGGATAAGCCCGGGACTTTCCATACGGAGTGGACGAAGTAACGGCATCGCACCGCGGAGACGCAGAGAGCGCAGAGGGAACGGCAGTTGGCAGAGCAGCCCCTTCCCTAACAGCACATGGCAACAGGAATCGGATACCAAGGTAGGTTGCTGACGGACGATGAGGTGCGCACGACTGTTCTCGGCGCACTGGGGGGCGTTGACGTGGCCGGCAAGCGGGTGCTGTTGATCATCCCGGATCACACCCGCACGGCGCCGATCGGGCAGTTGTTCGGGCTGATCCATGAGGCGTGGGGCGCGCAGGCGCAGAAGCTCGACTGCCTCGTCGCGCTGGGCACCCATCCGCCGCTGTCGGAGGAGATGATCTGCGCGAGAGTGGGGCTGACGCCGGAGCAGTATCGCTGCGACGTCCCCGGCGTGCGGTTCTTCAACCACCTCTGGAAGGACCCGGACGCGCTGGTGCAGATTGGCGAACTCACCAAGGCCGAGATCGGCGAGATCACGAATGGTCTCTTCGAGTTGGAGGTGCCGATCACCGTCAACCGGATGATCTTCGACTATGACTTGCTGCTGATCGTGGGGCCGGTGTTCCCACACGAGGTGGTCGGCTTCTCCGGCGGCAACAAGTACCTGTTCCCGGGGATCGCGGGACAGCACATCATTGACTTCTTCCACTGGCTGGGCGCGGTGATCACGAACCCGGTCATCAACGGCAGCAAATGGACTCCGGTGCGTAGAGTGGTGGACCGCGCGGCCGCGATGGTGCAGGTGCCGAAGCTGGCGCTGTCGCTGGTGGTGAAAGGCGAGAGTCTGGCCGGCGTGTACTTCGGGACGCCTGAGGAGTCATGGTCGCAGGCGGCCGACCTTTCGGAGAAGCTGCACATCGTCTACAAGGACCACCCTTTCCACACCGTGCTCTCACAGGCGCCGCCGATGTACGACGAGATCTGGACGGCGGGCAAGTGCATGTACAAGCTCGAGCCGGTGGTCGCAGATGGCGGCACGCTCATCATCTACGCCCCACACCTGAAGGAGATCTCCTGCACCCATGGCGCGGTGATCGAGGCGGTCGGCTACCACACCCGCGACTACTTCCTCAAGCAGTGGGACCGGTTCAAGCAGTACCCATGGGGCGTGCTAGCGCATTCGACCCATGTGAAGGGCATCGGTGCCTACAAGAACGGTATCGAGAAGCCGCGGGTGAACGTCGTCCTCGCCACGCAGATTCCGAAGGACGTCTGCGATCGGATCAACCTGGGTTACATGGACCCGGCGACGATCAACCCGCAGGACTACGCCGACCGCGAGGAAGAAGGTGTGCTGTACGTGCCAAAGGCGGGAGAGATACTGTACCGTCTGAAGAATGCCCCGCCGGAGCTGGGAGGGTAACGCCGTCCGTAGATCTCGCAGATGCACTCATCCGTTGGGCACGAGCTCCCGCTACTGCCATTTGTGGAGATGACTTGATGCTATCGTTCCTGCTGAAGTCAACCGATGTCCTCGCTTCGCTTGAGCTCGAGAACGCGACAACGCTCGGCGGCCACATTGCCGCGGCGACGGGCTGGCAGCCGTACGTCACGTCGTTTGTCGCCATCCATGGCACCGTCTTCTTCCTCGCCCGGCGCGGCACAGAGAAGCGGCTGTGCCTGCTCTGGAAGAAGGGCCCGACGCCGGATTCGCTCGCGGGCTTCTGCGGTGAGCGCTTCGCAGCTCGCGTCGGCGGCGTCGAATGCGAGTGCCAGGCCGGGTATCTCGACCACACCAACGCGCTTGGGCTGCGCAGGCACCTTGCGTTCCTCAGGCCGCAGGTGATGGGGGTGCGGCCTGCGTTCGGCGCGGGCGACAGGCTTGGCCTGGCGACACCCGCGCACGTGCGCGCGGTGCGGGGCACCGGGCTGGCGACGTTCTTCGCGCAGCAGTCCATCCGCGAGATGACCCGCACTGGCCGCACACCCGATCAGGTGCTGGACAGCGCGATCTTCGGCGTGTTCCAGGAGGGCTGGCGCGATGGCTTCGGGGCGGATGCCGACCACCTGAAGACAACGGCGGACATAGACGCGACCGCAGCCGCCGGATTCACTATGTTCACCATTGACCCCGGCGACCACGTGGACAACGCCGCTCAGGCGGCCGACATGAGCGTCCTCAAGGACAAGCTCGCGGCCTTGCCCTGGCCGGCGCTGGAGATACACTCCGAAGACCTGTGCCGGCGCTTCATCGGGCAGAGCTGCCGGCTTCCCGATGACAACGTCGTTGCGATGGACGAGGAAGCGTTCTTCCGCGCGGCGGCGAAGTATGGCCGGGCGCTGGCGCACACTGCGGCTATGCACCGCCACCTGGAATCCGTGATGGGATCGCGGCCCTTCGACTCCGCTCAGGGCAGGCCGTTCGAGCTGGAGATGTCGGTGGATGAGACCGCCACACCGACCTCGGTCGCCGAGCACGTCTTCGTGGCGAGCGAGCTGCGGCGGCTCGGCGTGGAATGGGTGAGCCTCGCGCCGCGGTTCGTCGGTGAGTTCGAGAAGGGGGTGGACTACATCGGCGATCTCGCCGAGTTCGAGCGCACCTTCGCCCAGCACGTCGCGGTGGCGCAGCACTTCGGCCCCTACAAGATCAGCATCCACTCGGGCAGCGACAAGTTCTCGATCTACCCGATTGCGGCGCGGCTCGCGGGCGACCTGATCCATCTGAAGACCGCGGGGACGAGCTATCTCGAAGCACTGCGCGCCATCGCCAAGATAGACCCGGCGCTGTTCCGCGAGATCCTCGGCTTCGCCATCGAGCGCTACCCGACGGATCGCGCTTCCTATCACGTCTCGGCGGAGGTGGCGAAGGTCCCCCGACCCGAGGCCCTCGCCGACGACAAGCTGGCAGGCGTGCTCGACCAGTTCGACGGCCGGGAGGTGCTGCACGTCACCTTCGGCTCGGTGCTGACCGCCGAAACGGAGGGCAAACCGCGCTTCAAAGACCGGCTGATGCGGGCGCTTGAGAGCAATGAAGAGGTCCACTACGAAACCGTCCGCGCCCATATCGAGAGGCATGTGCGGCCATTCGCGCGGTGAGACATATCACCCGTGCCAGGTGATAGCACCATGCGAGGACAGACCGTCCGAGTGTTCCCAGATGGACGAGTCTGATTGGGACGAGGATACCTAGCGGGGAGGTGCCTGCGTGTACGCGCTGAACATCGACGAACTCAGAAAATGGAAGTCCATCAACCAACTGGCATACCGGTTCTGGATCAGAGCGTGGGTCGATTCCTTGGATGTTGGGACTCACGTGCACTGGCAACTCTCCGCTCTGTCTGTTCTTAGCCTCGCCTTACTCTGGCAGTTGATCTCCCGTCAGGGAAGGCGCTACACGAACGACCAGCGTGACAGCATAAAGGCAATGGCAAGACGTCGCCGTCCATTCGCCCCTGGGCATGTTGGCAACATGCCTGACTTCAGCGCAAATGACAATGACTGGGGAAGCTTCTTCGCGGAGCAAGTCTCCTCCAAGGATCGCATCCGATCGCAACTGATCGAATGGCACCTTACACAGTTGCCGGGATGCACGGACAATGGGCTCATCTACCGAGCTATGAACGATCTGTTCTCCTGTCTAGCGACCGAGGGATTCTCAACCAATCAGCTGTTTCTGTCTGTCTGCAAGGGAGTGCTCGACCCAGGCAACTACAAGGAGACCGGCCCGGAGCAGAATCTTGCTGGCTTTCTGGAGTCTAAGAGATTATTGGAACCGACGACGTATCTGGCCTACACTAAGCTCGTACCTGTCAGCCCCAGTGATGTCTCCGGAAACCTACTGAGGAAATGGTCGTCCTTCAGACTCCAGCGCGTTGAGGAGTTCAGGAATCAGCAAACCACGGCCGTCTGCGTTGGCAATGAGCCCTTCATAGTAACGAGGAAGACAGTTGTTGGCGGAATCGGTGAGATCCACCGACGCGAGGCACAGCACGTCTACTCCTTACGTCTCCAACGGCACCCTGAGCTTTCCGTGTATGTGCTGCCGTTGCGGTCCTATTTCAAGGCAGACGTGGCG
>Ga0315275_10001958_pt1 | contig 18410 bp, 18 predicted proteins | sample YL17G03_0_MG_FD_205557 | JGI IMG/M metagenome (GOLD analysis project Ga0315275, IMG submission 205557) | Sediment microbial communities from Yellowstone Lake, YNP, Wyoming, USA - YL17G03_0 | ecosystem: Environmental > Aquatic > Freshwater > Lake > Sediment | place: USA: Wyoming | collected...
GGCATGAGCAAGGAGCGCTTCGAGTGGCTGGAGAAGATCGCCGGAGAAACGATCAAGACACCCGGCTCCGAATCGAACGTGAAGGAGATCTTTGACAAGTGCTGGGAACTGCGCAAATCCGGGCAGGACTTGATGATCTTCAACCAGTTTGAAGAGTTTGGCAATTACCTGTGGCATTACGAGATCACCGGTCATGCCATGGAAGAAGTGGTGAAAAAGGCGGCGGGTTCGAAAGGCCGGTACCGGGGAATGGCCTCCGCCACCGGGTCTGCGGGGACGATCGCCAGCGGGGACTATATGAAGCAGGTTTTTCCGGGCAGCGTGATCGTTGCCAGCGAAGCCCTGCAGTGCCCCACCCTGTTGGAAAACGGTTTTGGCGCCCACCGCATCGAGGGCATCGGTGACAAGCACGTGCCGTGGATCCACAACTCGAAGAACACCGACATGATAGTCGCCATCGATGACCAGGCGGTGGTCAACCTGGCACGCCTTTTCAATGAGCCTGCCGGGCGCAAGTACATGGCCTCGAAAGGTGTACCCGAGGCAGTGCTTCAATCACTCGACTTGTTTGGCTTCTCGGGTATTTCCAATTTGCTGAGTGCCATCAAGGCTGCCAAGTACTACGAAATGGGACCGGATGACATCATGGTGACAGTGCTGACCGACTCGATGGAACTCTACCAGTCACGCCTCAAGGAAATGAGGTCGGAGTTCGGAGATTACACTGAAAAGGATGCCGCCTCTGATTTTGCCCGCTACCTTCATGGACAGTCCACGGACAACCTGCTCGAGCTGCGGTATAACGACCGCCGCCGCATCCATAATTTAAAATACTTCACCTGGGTGGAACAGCAAGGCAAGAGCTATGCCGAGATTCAGGAAATGTGGCACGAACCTGATTACTGGACGGTGGTTCAGAAGCAGGCTGATGAGATCGATGAGTTGATCGGGGAGTTCAATAAAGAAGTCGGATTGAACTGACCGGATCGAGCCAACAATCTAAAGCCGGGGAAGTGCAAGCCTGCTGTCCCCGGTTTTTGATTCCCCGGTGATCGGGCTGCATTAAGATCGCATGATAAATGAGTGGATCTTAAGGCGGCATTAATCTCTTTCACGCCTTACCTGGATATAATACGCCGTCTTGGATCAAGAAGAGGAGTCTATACACCGTAAATGGAATTCACGCCGAACATACATATCATCCCCGGGATCACAGCCCATGCCTACCTGCTGGAAGACCCGGATGGGCTGACACTAATCGATACAGGGATACCCGGGAGCGCGAAGGCGATCCTCAGGTACATGAAACGGGTGGGTTATTCTCCAAGGGATCTGAACCGGATCCTGCTCACCCACGCGGATTACGACCATGCCGGCAGCCTGGCTGCCCTGAAAAAGGCGACCGGGGCACGTGTATACGCCAGCGTGTCCGAAGCCAGGGCATTGGCGGGCGGTCATTTTCCGCGTTCTCTGAAAACCGATGAATTTATTCTGAAACCGCTATTCTGGCTGGCTGAAACCCTGGGCAGGATCTCCCCGGCTCATGTGGATGAACACCTGTCCGATGGACAGGTGCTGCCGGTGCTGGGAGGCCTGCGTGCCCTGGATACCAGGGGTCACACACCGGGGCATATCTCCTTCTTCGCCCCGGCAAGAGGCATCCTGTTTTCAGGAGATTCCATTCTGTCAAAAAATAACACGCTGGTCGGTTCGCAAGGACCGGTCACCTGGGACCAGGTTCAGGCGGATGCATCCGTGATCAGGCAGTTGAGCCTGAATGCCCGCATCATCTGCTCGGGTCACGGTTCCGTGCTGATGGACATCCTGGGCAGACTGTTCCCGTTGCAGAAGGAATATAGTTACGCCCCCTCAAGGCTTATCCCGTAATCATCATAAAGAAGATATTCCCGTTCCCGGATGGAATGGAAGGGTGCAAAAATCAGGGAGGTTGTATAATTGCTGAAACCATTCAGGAGGTTCCGGGATGAGCGACAAGATCGAGTTCACCAGCAATTATTCCGACCACAGCACCGATCGCGGTTTCCAGTTCGAGTTCAATTGTGACCGGTGCGGAACGGGGTATCGCACCCGCTTCCAGGCATTTGCAGCCGGGACCATTTCAACCGCCCTGGATACCGCCAGCAGCCTCTTTGGAGGTATTTTCAGCAGCGCCGCCAACGTGGGGGAACAGGTCCGGTCTGCTGCTTGGCAGAAAGCGCGCGATGAAGCCTTCGCCAAGGCGGTTGAGGAAATCAAACCGGATTTCATCCAGTGCCCGCGTTGTTCCACCTGGGTCTGCCGCAAGAGTTGCTGGAATAATCAGCGCGGTCTGTGCAAGAATTGCGCACCCGATATGGGAGTGGAAATGGCTGCAGCCCAGGCCAGCCGTACGGTGGAAGAGATCTGGGCGCATTCGAAAATGGCCGAGGAAGACCGCTCCATGCTGAAGGATGAATCCTGGCGGGCGGGAGTGCGCGCCACCTGCCCGAAATGCAATGCCCCGCTGGCAAATAATGCCAAGTTCTGCCCTGAATGCGGAGCAGCCATCTCAGCGGACAAATTCTGTTCCAATTGCGGCTCAAAGATCAAGCCGGACGCCAAGTTCTGCCCTGATTGCGGCACAAAGCAGGCGTAAAAATTGTAGTGCGGGAAAAAATCCAGTTTATAAACATCGGGATTTATTTGGAAATGAGAATAATAGTATTTGCCATTCTTTTTGGCATACTGGGATACCTTTGCGGCTCGCTGCCGTTCGCCATCTGGGTTACCCGGCTGGTGAAAGGTGTGGATGTGCGCGACTCGGGCTCGAGCCATGCCACCACCACCAACACCATCCGGCAGGCGGGATTCCTGCCCGGTGCGCTGGTCTTTATCCTGGATGTGACCAAGGGTTTCGCACCCACCTGGCTGGCGTTGCATTATGCCCCTGCCGCCTGGATCCCCCCGCTCACCGCTGCGCTTGCGGTCATCGGGCATTGCTGGCCGGTGTTCGCCGGATTTCGCGGCGGTATGGGTCTTGCTCCTGCCAACGGGGCGATGATGGCTGCCGCCCCGATCGTCATTCTCATAACCTACGCCTTGCTGATCGCGCTGACACTGCTCATGCGTCACAGCGCGCGGGCCAGCGTGGTCACCGGGGTACTCTTCGCGCCTCTGCTGTGGCTGGTGGGTTTTCGCGGCGCGGTGATCTGGATAGCCCTGGTTGTGGGACTGGTGATCGCCTTCCGGTTTTTAAGCGATTGGAACCGCAAGTACCGCGAACTCTGGCTGGACCGGGAGAAGAAGCCTGATTAGTTGTTCTGGCTGAAGCATTCTACCTGGAGGTGAATGGCAGCTGCATCCCATTCCATCGGAATAGTATTGGGGGAAATTCGCGTTGAGTCTTTTTCCTTTCTGGTGTAAAGTTAACCCATGCTGACCCCCAGCGCCCTCATCCTCGTTGCCCTGGTCCCTTCGCCGCGAGACATGGAGATTGCGCGCCTGCTGGGCTGGTATCGCATCCCGTTGCGCACCTCACCCAAGGTCATCGCGGTGGATTACCTGGCTTTTTACCAGCCCGGAAGTTTTGGTTCGGGAGCCGGGCGAATCGAGTGGATTGCCCCGGTGCGCGGCCACGAACTGACCACCCGCGCAGAACTGCTGCGGGACGAAACCGACCACCCGCGGGCCGCGGAAGAATATTACAAGATCCAGCTAGGCCCGCTGGAAAAATTAACCCACCCGGTGGTGGCGGAAAAATGGAAGCGTATGACATTCCTTTACACGACTGGTGAATACCTGCTCAAGGCGCGCTCGCTCAACGACCTGGTGGTGCAGGATGACGAGCGCCAATTTCTCTGGCAGTCGCTCCGTGAGCGGGCTGAAAATGATACCCTGTACCAGGTGGAACTGCCCCAGGGAGAACTCCCAGAGGATGTGTTGATTGCCCTGCTTGGAATTCATGAATCCTCAACTCCATTTGATATGGAGGCCGGTGATGATGGCGACTTTGATTAAGAACGGTACCCTGGTCACTGCCGAGGTAACCTTCCCTGCAGATATCCTGGTGGAAGGCGAGTTGATCGTGGAGGTCGGAAAAAACCTGCCAAGTGACGCAGGCGAGGTGGTGGACGCTTCCGGCAAACTGATCTTCCCCGGCGGGGTGGATCCGCACGTTCACCTCGACCTGCCGATGTTTGGCACGGTTTCGTCAGATGACCACTATACCGGTACGAAAGCCGCCGCATTTGGAGGCACCACCACGGTGATCGATTTCATACCGTTCGATTTCCCCAGCCTGGATGAGTCGGTGGAAAAGTGGCACCAAAAGGCAAAAAAAGCCGCCGTGGATTATGCCGCCCATATGAACCTGAGCGGTTTTAATGCAAGCATTGCCGCCGAGATCCCATCCCTGCGGGAGAAGGGCATCACCACCTTGAAAATCTTTACCGCCTATAATGGCCGCCTGCGCATCGACGATGACAGCATCCTGCAGGCATTGACTATTGCGAGGGAGAACGGGATGCTGGTCATGCTCCATGCGGAGGATGGGGATGAGATCGAGACGCTCACTGCGCAGGTGCTGGCTGCCGGTCATACCGACCCGATCTGGCATGCCCGCACCCGTCCCGCGCCGGGAGCCGTTGCCGCAGCAGAGCGGCTCTTCACACTGGCTGCCAGCGTGGATGCGGCACTGTATCTTGTTCACATGACATCCGCTGGCGAGGTGGACCTGCTCTCGACCTGGCGCAAACGCGGTTCCCGGGTGATGGGTGAGACCTGCCCTCAATATCTCTTGTTCAGCGAAGATGAACTTTCCGGCCCGGAGGCCTCAAAATGGATCTGCTCACCGCCCTTGCGCACCGCTGCTGACAATGACCGTCTCTGGGAAGGGCTGGGCGATGGCACCATACAGACCATCGGCACCGATCACTGCCCATTCTTCTACGATGGGACAAAACCTATTCTATATGAAGGGAAGAAGGTAGCCATCCCCGGTAAGGAGCTGGGTACGGGAGATTTCACCAGGATACCCAATGGCCTGCCGGGGGTGGAGGACAGGCTGCCAGCGCTGTGGACCACCGGGGTGGGTTCCGGCAGGATGACCGCCAACCGGTTCGTGGCCCTCACTTCCACCAACCCGGCGAAGATCTTCGGACTTTACCCGCGCAAAGGTGCGCTGCTGCCCGGCTCGGACGCCGATATTGTCATCTGGGACCCTGGGAAAAAAGTGAAATACGGAATTGCGCATTCCCATCAGCGCACGGATTACAATTTATATGAAGGCTGGGATCTGACCGGTATGCCCGAGAAAGTGTTCCTGCGCGGGCAGTGCATTGTGGATGGCGGAAACTGGCTTGGGAAGGCAGGCATGGGTCAGTTCCTGCTTCGCCGACCGGGGGAAATACTCTAGTTTTGGGGAACAATATGGTTGCGAAAGGCATCTTTAGGGTAAGTCTTACTTGTCTTTGAAAGGAGAAAAAGATGAATAAGCGCCTGAAGGCTCTCTTCTCTACCTTGATCATTCCTGTCTTGCTCTTGAATGCCTGCGGACCCGGGAAAGTCAGCATGTCGAGATTTGAACGCGTCTCGAATCCGGATGCAGCCTCTTCCGACATCGAGCAGTTGGTGACCGGGAACACCGCTTTCGCATTCGACCTGTATAAAGCAGTACGCGCCCTGGAGGGGAACATAGTGTACTCTCCGTACAGCATTTCCCTGGCTTTTGCCATGGCTTACGGCGGGGCGAAAGGGGATACGGCTGCCCAGATGGCGGAAACGCTGCAATACACGCTGCCCGGGGAACAATTCCATCCCGCCTTCAACGCGCTCGACCTCGATCTTACCGGTCGTCCTGCCGAGGCTGCTGGCGTGGAGGAGAAAGAGCGATTCCAATTGAATATCGCCAACTCGCTGTGGGGACAGGACGGCTGGCCGTTCCTGCCGGAATATCTCGACCTGCTGGCAATAAATTATGGAGCCGGGATGCGCCTGGTGGATTTCAAGAAGGATCCTGAGGGTGCCCGGCTGCAGATCAACGATTGGATTGCGGACCAGACCAGGAACCGCATCAAGGATATCATCCCACCTGGAGTGCTGGACACGATGACGCGGCTGGTGCTGGCTAATGCCATTTATTTCAAGGCCACCTGGGAATACGAATTCGAAGCCAACTATACCGCGGACAGGCAATTCTCTCTTCTCAACGGCGATATTGTCAGTGTGCCGACGATGCAGATCGGCCATCCGAAGAACCTCTCCTATGCGGCGGGGGATGGATGGCAGGCGGTTACCCTGCCGTATAAAGGCGGTTTGACCGAAATGGTCATCCTGGTACCGGATAACGGGAATTTCGAGGCTTTCGAGTCAGGTCTGACAGCGGAAGAATACGAACAGATCCTCGCCGCGATGGAATTGCAGGATGTGATCTTCTCCATGCCAAAATTTTCATTCGAGACCCGGTATGGACTAAAAGGCATCCTGGCTGGAATGGGGTTGCAGGCGGCATTCGATCCAAATGCAGCGGATTTTTCCGGAATTGACGGTCGGCGCGACCTATATATCGCAGATGCCATCCACAAGGCGTTCATTGCCGTGGATGAAAAAGGCACCGAAGCTGCCGCTGCGACGGCTGTGGTAATGTTGGAAGCATCATTACCGCAAGGTGTCGTACTGACAATCGACCGGCCATTTTTCAATGTGATCCGCGATGTTCCCACAGGGACGATCCTGTTCATGGGGCGGGTGGTGGATCCTCGATAGAATCATCGGCAAAATAAAAAAAAGCCGCCATTTTATTCGATGGCGGCTTTTTGTACTTCACGGCAATAATAATTCCTTCAGCCTCGGATGCTGCGCATACACACCGCGTCGATCGGGGGGCAGCAACGCGGCGATGTGACACATCACTTCGTCCGTATATTTTTGCATGGCAGCATCACGATCCTTGCCGCTGATCTCCTGGGGAAGTGTAAAAGGTGACCCGGCGGTGATCTTCACCTGCAGCCTTTTGAAATGCTTTAAACGATCCGCAACCACGGCATCTTCGGTCCCGGTTACTGCCACGGGCAGGATGGGCACGCCGGCTTTCCATGCCAGGTAGGTTGCGCCCGGCCTGGCTTCCTGCAGGTTGCCCGATTTGGAACGTGTTCCTTCCGGGGTGATGGTGAAAATCTGACCCTGCTGCAACCGGCGCAGGGTCTCGCGAATGGCTCGAATATCCCCATGGTAGCGGTCAACGAACATGCCGTTGGTCACCCTCACCAGCCAGCGAAAAATGGCATATTTTTCATATTTTTCCGCCACGACCATGATAATATCCGGTCGATCGAGGAAGTAATAGGCGAGCGCGGCATCCAACCGCCCGATGTGGTTGGCCGCGATGACGAAACCACCGGTTGGCATGTTCTCAAAGCCTTTGATCTCGAACCGGGCAAGGAGATTAAGGATGGTGCGGACGAAAAACCGGAATACCTGGTGGGTTGATTTTTTCATGATTGGCCTCGTGGATAAAACCCCCTGCGAGCATGAAGGTTAGCCGGGAATCAACCCTGGCTTGCCAACAATTCCTTAAGGCGCGGATGATCTGTGTACACACCGTGCTGTTCGGGCGGCAGCAGGGAGGCGATGCGGCACATGATCTCATCGGTGTCGACCTTCAGCGCTTCATCACGATCCTGCCCTTCGCTCGGAAGGGGCGGCAGGCTGAACGGCGCCCCGATGTTGACGATGACATGCGGTCGATGCAGCCGTTTTAGCTGGTGGAAAAAATCCTCGTCGAAGGTGCCGCTGATCCCGACGGGTGTGAGAGGGTATCCCAGTTTGGCAGCCAGGTAACTGACCCCGGCTTTCCCTTCGATCAGGTGACCGACCTTGGAGCGCGTTCCTTCCGGGGTGATCACCAGGATCTCGCCTTTTTTCATCCGCACGATCACCTCGCGGATGGCTTTCAGGTCTGGATTGAAGCGGTCGACAAAGAGGAAATTCAGGCCGCGCCCGAGCCAGCGCATGATCCATATCTTTTCCCATTTTTCACCCACCAGGAGCACCAGGTTGGTATTGTTGATGATGTAGAACGGCAGAAATGCATCCACCAGGCCGATGTGGTTGGCAGCGATGATGAAGTTGGTGCTGGTGGGAATGTACTGCCTGCCGCGGACATCGACATGGGTCAGCAAACGCAGCAAGAAGCGGATGAGAAAACGGGTGAATTTGAGCCGCATGGGACAATTTTACAACAAAAGAGACCGGACGCTCAGATATACTGGAGGCTTACCCGCGTTGCAGGATGTGGGTAACGATGGTGGCGCCGGAACCACCGATGTTCTGTGCCATGCCGATGCGGGCATCCGCGACCTGGGTCTCGCCGCATTCGCCGCGCAATTGCTGCACCACCTCCGCCATCTGGTAAACCCCGGTGGCGCCGACGGGATGACCGCGTGCCTTCAGCCCGCCACGGGTCATCACCGGGATGCTCCCGGATATCTTAATATTCCCGTCCAACCCAAGACGCGGACCCTGCCCGCGCCCGGCAAACCCGCAGGCTTCCAGCGATAACGCAGACATGATCGTGAACGCATCGTGCAATTCGAATAGGTCGATATCCCCGGGCTGGATGCCTGCCTGCTGGTAGGCATCCTTTGCTGAACGGGATGCCGCCCCAAGGAAAAGAGGTTCGGAGCGGTCATGGAGGGCAATTGTATCGGTGGCAGCGGAGGAGGCACTGATCAGGATGCGCTTCTTGCCTTTGATTGTATCGGCAGGCACGATGTAGAGGGCTGCGGCGCCATCCCCGATGGGGGAGGCGTCCAGTAGATTGATCGGGGTGGCGATCATGGCACTCTTCTCGAAGTCTTCGAGCGTGATCTTCTGGTGCAGGCGGGCGAACGGGTTGTGCATCGCATTGGCATGGGCATTGATGGCAAACGGGGCGAAATCGGCATGCTTCCAACCGTATTCGTGCATGTACCTGCGCATGATCAGTGCGTTCAGACCAACGAACGAGACCCCCATCTCCACTTCGTAATCAGCGTCCGCGGCGGTGGCGAGGGCGGCAGTGACCTCGTGCGGATGGCGGTCGGTCATCTTTTCCACACCCACCACGAGGGCAGAATCGACCTCCGCGGAGGCAACCGCCATCAACCCACAGCGCAGCGCCGCCCCGCCAGACCCGCAGGCGGCTTCCACTTTTACCGCAGGCACCTTCAACCCGGCCCAATCCGCCACCAGCGGTCCAAGGTTATTCTGGCTGTTGAGGATGCCCGACATCATGTTGCCCACGAAGAGCGTACCGGCATCCTCCCGCCCGGCATCGATCAAAGCAGCCCGGATGGCCTCCACGGCGATCTGGCGGATGGATCTTTCCCATTGTTCATCAATTTTGGTCTGGCCGACCCCGATGATGGCGACTGGTCGCATGGAACACCTTTCTCACAACTGCTGACAAGTGATAGGAAAAAATGATTGCGTTTGCTGCACGGATTTTAACTGATGATCCTGTCAGAGGCTATCAAATCTTCCACCGGGCGGATCCAGGTGCATGGATCAACCCTGGCGCGGGCGCGGGTCACGCACCAGCCAGATGAGCAGCCCGGCAAGGACCAGGCCGCCGACAGCCGAGATGGAGAATGTGGTTCCGAAGCCGGCTGTATCCGCGATCCATCCACCAAGCAGGGGGGCGAGGATCGTGAATGGGGCCACCAGGGTATTGGACAGACCGATGTAGGTGGGGCGGGTTTCTTCGGAGCCAAACTCGGTGGTGATGGCCATGCCGATCGTCCAGTAGGCTACATTTGCCAGCCCGGAAAGGATGAAGGCCGGGTACATCCAGCCAAGCGATGGCGCCCACCAGGCCAGCAGGGAACTGAGGCTCACGGCCACCGACCCGGCGATGAGCATGGCGCGGTGACCGAGACGGTCTCCCAGCCAGCCCATCACGGCACTGGCAACCGTCTGGGTGATGGTGAGGGCGGCTGTCAGGAATCCTGCGGTCAGGTCACTCATCTCAAAATGTTGCAGCCCGTAGATGATATAGAATGCAAAGCCCATCGTGGCGAACTGGGAGAGCAAACGTACCAACAGAAAGGCCCGGAAATTCTTATCGCGGCGCAGGATTTCCATTCCACCCTTCCAGGGGGAGGGCATGCTTGCAGGGATCGTCTTTTCGTGATCCACCGGCTCGCGCGTTAAACCCAGGAAGATCATGGAAAACCCCAGAAAGAGGAAGGTCAGGGCAAAACAGATCGCAAAGTTGAGCGGGTCGCGCACCTTCACCAGGATAAACCCGGCTGCGATGGCGGTCACGCTGATGAGTACATTGGCAATGGCAGCCTGTGCGCCAAAGAATGTACCGCGCCAGTCGCCCGGGATGATCTTGGCGATCAGGCTTTGCCAGCCATTGGCGGTAAACCCGGCGCCCAATCCCTGCCAGATGAGGATCAGGAAGGTGAGCACCAGGGCAGCCTTGTTACCAAGGGAAGACATGAAGATGGCAACCAGCACGAGCGCCAGGTAGGGCAGGCGTTCGTGGATGGTGATCCACATCACCATCGGCTTGTAACGCCGCAGGCGCGAGATCGAGTTTGCCATGAACAACTGCGGGAATTGCCACCCGACCGCGTGGATGGCGGGTATCAGGCCGATCAGGACAGCCGAATGGGTCATCCGGCTGACGAAGAGGGTCATGATGGTGCCCATGGAACCGAATCCCCATCCCAGGCCAAAAAAAGCACCGTCCAGCAGATTGACGGTGATATTGTATTTCAAGGTCTTGCGAATGGATTCATCCAGGCTTGGCATCGCGGTCAATTTTACCACTTGACCCGGTGGAGGGCCGCTTTATGGTGCAGGGCACGCTCTGTTTTCACGGAGGGTGTGGCACTCCTTCGAAATACCAGTTGACCTTTTATCTGTGGGATGAATCCCTCGGAGGATGTATAAATCCAATTGACAAACCAGGAAGAAGGAGTAAAATAAAAACGTACGTTCGTTCATTTCAGGATCAAAACCGATGGCAGAAGAGAGATTTTCAAAAGGCGAGCGCACCCATCATGCCATTCTCGAAACCGCTTATGACCTGTTCCTCGAACAGGGGTATGCCGCCACTTCCATGCGCCAGATCGCCTCTGCAGCTGGACTGGCACTCGGCGGTATCTACAATCACTTTGAAAGCAAGGAAGCCATCTTCAGCGAACTCATTGTTGCAAGACACCCCTACCAACAGATCCTGCCCATCCTGCTCAGGACACCAGCCGACGACATGGAATCATTTGTGCGGCAGGCTGCCCGGGCGATGGTGGGCGAGCTGGGCAAACGACCTGATTTCATCAAGTTGATGCTCATTGAGATGGTAGAATTCAACGGCCGCAACCTGCCGAATTTGCTCGAGCAGGTCCTTCCGCAGGTGCTGCCTTTGATCGGGAAATTCAATACACAGAATTTGCGTTCGATCCCGCCTTTCATACTCTTTCGCGCTTTTCTGGGCCTGTTCCTTTCCTTCTATATGTCCGAGTTATTGCTCGCCAATGCCCCGACCGCTTTGATGTCGGAGGATGCCCTCGACCATTTCGTGGAGATCTTCCTTCACGGCGTCCTGATCCCCAAGGAGCCAGCATGAATTCTCGTCTCGCCTCCATCCTGCGCAAGGAATTCATACAGATCACGCGTGATAAGCGCACGCTGGTCATCATCCTGATCATCCCGATCATGCAGCTGTTCCTGCTGGGGTATTCCGCCACCAGTGATGTGCGCAATGTACCCCTGGCGGTCTATGACCAGTGCCGCTGTACAGAGTCACGATCCCTGCAGGAGGCGTACAGCGCCGCTGACTACTTTCAACTGGCATACATGGTGGGATCGGAGGATGAGATCAGGCTGCTGATCGAGCAGGGAAAGGCGCGCGCAGGTCTCATCATCCCACCGGATTACAATACCGCCCTGGCGCAGGGTAAGGCCGAAGTGGCATTCATCCTGGACGGGTCAGATGCCACCGCCGGGTCGACGGCGCTCGCCGCTGCCACGCTCATCGGTCAATCCCATGCCACCCAATTGATGATCCAGCGCCTGGAAAGCCTCGGCGTGGATACCAGCAAATTCCAGCCGCCGCTGCAGGTGCGCACCCGGGTATGGTACAACCCCGACCTGGTGAGTTCCCATTTCATGATCCCGGGTGTGATCGGCATGATCCTGTATGCCATCACTTCCATCCTCACCGCTACCGCCGTGGTGCGCGAGCGCGAGCGCGGCACGATCGAGCAGTTGATCGTCACCCCCATCCGTCCGTGGGAACTGGTGGTCGGAAAGATCCTCCCCTATGCCATCCTGGCTGTCATCAACACCCTTGAAGTGCTGGCGATCGGTCACTGGTGGTTCGGCATGCCTGTACGTGGTGACTTGAGTCTCATCCTGGCTTGTTCTGGACTGCTGGTTTTATCCGGTCTCGGAATCGGATTGTTCGCAAGCACCATTGCCAACACGCAGCAGGAGGCGATGCTGACCGTCTGGATGACCCTGCTGCCCGGCATCTTCCTGTCCGGGTTTTTCTTCCCGCTGGAGGCCATGCCGCAATTCCTGCAATGGATTTCCTATATCATTCCATTACGATACTACCTGGTCATCATCCGCGCCCTGTTGATCAAGGGAGTGGGAGCCGGTCCCATCTGGACGGAAATCCTCGCCCTGGCATTATTTGGCATTGCCATCATGAGCGCGGCATCCGTCCGGTTCCGCAAACGTCTTGATTAAGGAGTCCCTGATGAAACATAAACGTCCTCCAGTTCCTGTGATCGTTATCCTCATCCTGGCTGTTCTGACCGGCGGATATTTCGGAATTCGCGCCCTGATGAACAAGGATGGGAGCGCACTGACCGCCTCCGGGACCATTGAAGCCGTCGAAGTCACCATATCTCCCGAGATCGGCGGCAGGATCGCGGAAGTATTGGTGGAGGAAGGCGCTGTTGTCAAGAGAGGGGATGTCCTCTTCCGCCTCGATGACACTCTCCTCCAGGCGCAGCGGACAGTGGCCGCGACCGCATTGGACCTGGCGCAGGCAACTGCCCGGACAGCCGATGCCGCCCAGGCAACCGCACAGGCCAATTACGACCTGGCAGTGAATGCTGCCCGCCTGGATTCCATCACCGCGCGCACGACCGATTGGCGGAGTGTCAACCCGGCCGGGTATAACCTGCCGGAAGGTTATTTCAGCCACTCTGCCATGCTCACTGCCGCAGGGGCGGAAGTGGACGCAGCCCGTTCGGCGCGCGATACCGTCCAGGGCAGCCTGGATACCTTGCTGGCTGATCCTGTCAACGCGGAACTCAAAGCCACTGAAACGCGCCTGCTGGATGCCCGCGCGGCGGCCTTCGTCGCCCAGGATGTGCTGACGCGCGCCAACGCGACAAATAATTCCGACCTGCGCGATGCCGCGCAGTCTTCCTTCGACGCTGCCCATTCTGAATTGGAAAATGCCCAGGCTGCCTTTGATGATCTGGGCGACACCCCTGCGGCAGCGGAGTTAGCCCGGGTGCGCGCGGACCTGTCCGCTGCCCAGGAGCGGCTGGACTCCGCCCGGGACCGCCTGCTGGGATTGCAGACCGGCGAGGATTCGCCCAAGGTCGCTGCCGCCATGGCCGTCCTGCAGCAGGCAGTGGCGGCTGCAGAACAGGCTCAGCTCGTCATCCTCCAGGCGCAGGCCAACCTGGCGCTGATCGACGCGCAGATTGCCAAGGTGACCATCACCGCCCCCGCGGACGGCGCCATCCTGACAAGTTCCATCCAACCCGGCGAGACCGTGGCCCCCAGCGCTGCAGCGATGAGGCTGGGCCGGCTGGACAGCCTGACCATCACCGTCTATGTTCCTGAAAACCTGTACGGAGAACTCTCCCTCGGTCAATCTGCCAGCGTGACAGTGGACTCCTTCCCCGGTGAAACATTCACTGCAGCGATCAGTCACATCGCCGAACAGGCCGAGTTTACGCCTCGCAATGTCCAGACCGCCGAAGGGCGGGCGAGCACCGTATTCGCTGTGAAACTCAAGGTGGAGGATCCGGGCGGAAAACTCAAACCGGGCATGCCCGCGGACGTGGTGTTCAAGTAATCGCGAAGATTGTCATGAGAAATGACAGGCTGAGCCATGATTCGGGATGAATTCTGGAACAGGATGAAGAATATCCAAAAGATCCATCGATTCCTGTATGCCATCGGGCTGGGAGCGATCATCGGAAAGATCATCCTGCTGCTCACCACCACGGGCAGGAAGAGCGGTCAGAAGCGCGTCACCCCCCTGCAATATGAGCAGATCGAGGGCAACTATTATCTTGGTTCCGCGCGCGGGACGAAGGCGGACTGGTATCGCAACATCGCGGCAGATGCCAGGGTGGAAGTGCGGGTGAAGAACCGCCATTTCATGGCTGTAGCAGAACCGGTCACCGATCCGGTGAAGATCGCAGATTTCCTGGAACTCCGACTCCAGAGACATCCAGCCATGATAGGTCTTTTGATGCAAAAGGTCTACGGCCTGCCAAAACGGCCCAGCCGGGCACAGTTGTTGGATCTGGCTGCAGCAGAGGCAATGGTGATCATCCGACCATCCCAGGAATTATGAGACTGCCGATCAGTACCAGGAAGATGACATGACCGACCCGATTGTTGCCCAACATTTACGAAAAACCTTCGGCTCCACCCTGGCTGTCGATGACCTGAGCCTGAACATCGCCGGCGGCGAGATCTACGGGTTGGTCGGATCGGACGGCGCGGGAAAAACCACCACCATGCGCCTGCTGGTGGGGGCGCTCAGGCCTGATTCGGGCGATGCATTCATCTGCGGCTTCCCGGTCGGTAAACAGCCCGAGCAGGCGCGCGCCCAGCTCGGTTACCTGTCGCAGCGATTTTCACTTTATGAGGACCTGACCGTGCTGGAGAACATCCGATTTTTTGCGGAAATGCGCGGCATGGCGCGGAGGGAATGGCTGCCGCGCTGCATCGAGATCCTCAGTTTTGTCGGCCTGGAACCATTCAAAGACCGGCGGGCAGGTCAGCTTTCCGGCGGGATGCGGCAGAAACTCGGACTTGCTTCTGCGTTGGTCACCCGCCCAAAGGTGCTCCTGCTCGACGAGCCGACCACCGGTGTGGATCCCGTGACACGGCAGGATTTCTGGCAGTTGCTCATCCGGCTGGTTGCGCCCGATTCATTGAATCCTTCTACAGGAGAGACGCACGGCGCGAGTGAACAAGATGTAGCCGTCATCCTTTCCACCCCTTACATGGATGAAGCCGCCCGCTGCAAAAGGGTGGGGTTCATGCGCCTCGGACAGATGATCACAGAAGGTTCACCTTCGCAGTTGCGCGCCTCGCTGGAAGGCAGGATCGTGGAGGTGCAGGGCAGGTCGCTGCCTGCCATGCGAGAGTCGGCAGGGAAGATCAAGGGCGTGGAGGATGTGCGTGCCTTTGGCGATCGGTTGCACATGCGGGTGGCTGCCGGGCAGGCAGAATCTGTGATCAAAGGTTTATACTCATCTGCCTCTGCGAATGGTGATGCCATGCTTACCGCGCGGCTTGTCCCGCCGACGCTGGAAGATGTTTTCATCTCCCTTTCTGAATGAATAGAATCCCATCACACAGCCATTCCTGGAAATGGAAAATATGGACTTTGGTGCCGCATGCCTGAACCCGTTGTGATTTCCGAAAACCTGACCCGCCGATTTGGTGATTTCGTGGCGGTGGACCATGTATCATTCAGCGTGCAGGCCGGGGAGATCGTGGGGTACCTGGGTCCGAACGGCTCGGGAAAAACCACCACCATCCGGATGCTGCTTGGGCTGCTGGCTCCCTCGGAGGGCAGCGCCACCGTGCTTGGTTTCGATGCATTCAGGCAATCGGAACAGGTAAGGGCACAGTCCGGCTACATGTCACAGAAATTTGCCCTGTATGATGACCTGACCGTCTGGGAAAACCTGGTTTTCTACGGCGGCATCTACGGCATCCACGACAAGGTCCGCATCGAGCAGACATTGGAACAGGTGGGGGTCGCAAGCCACGCAAAAGACCAGGCCAAGGCGCTCTCTGCCGGCTGGCGCCAGAGGCTGGCATTGGCGATTGCACTTGTCCACAAACCGAGGCTGCTTTTCCTCGATGAACCCACCTCCGGGGTGGACCCAACGGCGCGGCGCAGTTTCTGGGACTTGATCTATTCATTGGCCGTGGAAGGGGTGACCATCCTCGTAACCACCCATTACATGGATGAAGCCGAATATTGCGGCAGGGTGGGAATCATGAGGGACGGCAGGCTGCTGGCACTTGATTCTCCGGTCAACCTTAAGAAACAGACTATCCCCGGCAATGTATGGGAGGTGCACGCCGAGCCTCTGAATTTTGCCCTCAATACGTGCGAGGCCTGCCCGGGCGTCCTGCGGGTGGGATTGGCAGGTGACCATCTGCGGATGGTCACGGAAAGGGGTATGACCGAGAAGGATATTCTTTCCGGGTTAGCATCTGCCGGGCTGCAGGTGGCAGCCCTGGCGCGCGGCGAACCGACCCTGGAAGACGTGTTTCTTTCCCTGGCAAAGGGTTAGGAATCGGTTGTAATTAAAAGCCGGCGGTTAAGGATTGCAGCGCCTGTTTTCCTGCGCTTGCATGCTTTCCCCGGCTGGGATAGAATATCGCTCGTGATGAGGAGCAATCACGATGAGAATTGAAGTTAAATCCGCCGGTGAGTTGAGCACATTCGAGAAAGCCCGCCAGGACTGTGTGGTGACCAGTTCCCTGTATGCTTACCTGACCGGCACCAAATGGGCGAACGCGGATTGGACCGTCATGGTCTGGGAGGATGAAGACCTGGTAACCAATGTCCACATCATCGAGCGCATCATCCTGGTGGGTGACCAGAAGGTGAAACTGGGGGGTATCGGCAACGTGGCCACCAAGGTGGAATGGCGCAAACGCGGCTACGCCTCGGAGGCGCTCAAAGTGGCAATGGAATTCCTGCATGATCCGCAAAAGGTGGATTTTGGTCTGATGATCGCCACCGAGAAAATGATCCCCAGTTATGAAAAAAGAGGCTGGAAAGTGGTGGCGCAATCCATGCTGATCGAACAACCGGATGGCCCGCAATCCTTCCGCATCCCGGTGATGACTCTGCCGGTGCTGAAACAGGATTGGCCCCAGGGGGAGATCGATTTGTGCGGATTGCCCTGGTGACCCAAGCCCGGCGGCGAGAACCTCCCGGCTATTATTCCCCCACCATCTGGACCACCAGTTCCCGCTGACGCGGGCGGTTGTCAAAATCCGCATAGACCACCTGCTGCCAGGTGCCCAGCGTCAGGGTGGTATTAATAAAGGGTATGCTCAGCGAAGTGCCCAACAGGGACGACCGCATGTGGGCGTATCCATTGCCATCTTGCCAGGTGGCATTGTGGGCATACTCGCGGCCCGCTGGAACGAGCTCCTCGAGCAGGCGCTTCAGATCGGAAACCGCCCCGTGCTCGAACTCGACCGTCGTCAGGGCGCTGGTGGAGGATGGGCAGAAGACGGTCAGCGTGCCATTCTTGAGACCTGATTCAACAACCAGGCGCTTCAACTCCCCCGTGATATCGCAAATATCGGTATTGCCGTGCGTTTTCATGGAAATGGAAGCAGTTCTCACTGGCATCTGGTTCTCCTTGGTGAACCTGGGGAAATCTATTTGCGGATCTTCCTGCCCTGGCGGATCGATTGTTCGCCATATTTCGCCCGCACGTTATCCAGTGCCTCCTGCAGGCGGCGTGATTTCTCTGCATCCGCGCCCCAGAGTTCCAGCTGGCGCAGAGGTGCGCCGAGTCCGCTCACACCCACGCCGATCAGGCGCACGGCTTTTCCCTTTGAGCGCACTTTCCCCAACAGGTTCAGGGCGACGCGGTAAATCTCCTCGCCCTGGTCGGTGGGCTGGGTAAGCCGCACCTGGCGGGTGAGGGTGGTGAAATCGGGCCAGCGCAATTTGATCCTCACCGTTGACCCGGCAATATTCGCCTTTCGCAAGCGGCGACCCACGTGGGCTGCCAGGTCGCGCAGGGCATCGGCGAGCACCTTGTCGTCACGCTCGTCACGGCGGAAGGTGGTTTCCTGGCTGACGGATTTGGCTTCATGCTCATCGCTCACCGGGCTGTCATCCTGGCCGCGGGCGCGGCGCTTCAAGTCACGCCCATTTTCCCCAAACCAGCGGATGAGGTCGGCTTCGGTCTGGCGGGCAATATCCCCGATGGTCTTGATCCCAACACTTGCCAGCCGTGCGGCGGTTTTGGGTCCCACCCCCCAGAGCATGGTGGCGGCAAGCGGTTCCAGGAAGGCAGTTTCCTCCCCCGCCGGAACGATGGTGATGGCATTGGGGGGCTGATCTTTGAGGGCGGTCTTCTTCCCGACCTCGGTGGCTATCTTGGCAACCAGTTTATTCGCTGCCACGCCCA
>Ga0315275_10001959_pt1 | contig 18407 bp, 20 predicted proteins | sample YL17G03_0_MG_FD_205557 | JGI IMG/M metagenome (GOLD analysis project Ga0315275, IMG submission 205557) | Sediment microbial communities from Yellowstone Lake, YNP, Wyoming, USA - YL17G03_0 | ecosystem: Environmental > Aquatic > Freshwater > Lake > Sediment | place: USA: Wyoming | collected...
CCCGTTTGGAGGTTTTTCCTGCCTGTATTCATAGGAAAGGCAATCAAATACGGGCTTACGGCATACCTTGGGCTCTCAATCTGGGCCTGGGCGACAGGAGGGTAACACTATCATTTTTAAACACTTCCATCCACAGTATATCACATGACACCACCAACTCAAAAGATTCCTATCAAAAGCACAAGGCAGATGGTAGATCACATTACGATAGTTCACAGGCCTACAGCAAAGGCACCCAGCCCAAGGCCTATTTCTCCGGCTTCCCAGCCTCCGTTGGTCGATTCCGGTTCCGTAATAACGTCAATGAAGGACTTGGAGGCCCTTAAGGATGATCCCAGGTACAGGGAGGCCTTCGCGCTTTCCCAGTCCCAGGTCCAGACAATGAAGCAGGCAAAGCCAGAAGCCAGGGACAGGGACTGGAATGTCTATGTGAACGCAAAGATGTCTGTCCTTAGGGACCTTGCATCAAAGTGCGCAACCAGCCCTGCAGAAAGCGAGGCAGTCATGAAGGTATTCATGATCCTTGCAGGCAGGGTCAGCCAGAACTTCTACAACGAGCCCAGGTTCGTCCAGTTCGTCTCAACATGCTACAACATACACCTGATCAACGGGGCAGACCAGAGGCTTAAGGTCGCGACATTCAACGCCCTTTCGCAGATAATCTCCAATCCGAACTTTGAGCCCACAATGATAGCGAAGCTTGAGGAAATGACGAATGTTCCGGAAGATCTGCTGGAAGAGGATGGAAAGGTAATGACAAAGAGCGGAGCGGCTCTCATAGGCGAGATGAGGCATTTTCATAGCCACCTGTCAAAGAAGAAGGAAATCACAAAGCGCACATACATAGAGCTGATCGAGCTTGCCGAGATATTGAGGTATATGGACAAGGAGCTCAAGGACTTTGCGGCGAGCGAGGCCGAGCATCCTGTCGACCGTTTCGAGGCGGCCGCGCGCATAAGGGGCAAGCTTTCGCACCTGATGACTTCTGCGATACCGGACGTTATCAACAGGCTCTGAATCCCATTGGCCAGCCATATCTTTTTTTGCCTGGCCAAAACAAAGTTGTGACATTCTCCCAGCACTAAAGCACTGGGCTTCTCGCTTCAATGTCGATTTGTTGATCGACTCCGCGAGCGTTACTTCCCGCCTGTCCGGCGGTAGCTCTGTTGAGTATGACAAGCCTGCAACCAGCGCTTTCAGCCTTGAAGCAGGCCCTAATCTGTTTTGGTGAATGGCCGCTTATAAATATGGGCAGACCCCGCTGCCAGAGGTTTCCTTGCATATTTAGACATACGGACATGTTTTGTCGTATTTTCTTAATTAGAGCAGATCAATTCATTCATGGATTAAAACCCCGGGATTCCTTGACCATTGACTTTAAAAACTGATTATCCTCTATTTTTCAGCACAAGCCAAGGTAGCTCAGTTGGCTTAGAGCGCTAGACTCATAAAACGTAAAAAACAGTGATTTGCGCTTTGGGTTATCTAGAGGTCGGGGGTTCGATCCCCCCCCTTGGCAAAGACCTTTTCTTTTTAGAAAAAAGAAAACGTCTAGGAAAAGAAAAACTACATTTGTCTTTGCGAAGAAAAAGCCCATGGGAAAAAAGAAAACGTCTACGTAAAAGAAAACTATTTTTGCAATTCTCCCTTAAGGTCTCAACCCTCCTTTTTTAGGAAAGGGCCCCTGGGTTCAAAAGAAAGCATTTTGAAAAAGTCTTCACCCCAAAAGAAGCTATTTTAGAAAAAGAAAAGCTTCTGCGGAAAGAAAAAACCAAATTCATTTTACTCTGAAATCATACTATTTTTTAAATTCTTTCATATTTAAATATGATTTGTGAATATTATGGGTACGACACATGAAGTTTATGAAAGAGGACAGCTAGTGATTCCAAAATATATCCGCGACATGCTTGGTTGGGAACGGGGCACTGCCATTTCTTTTATGGTAGAAGGCGAGCGCGTTGTTCTGCAGAAAGCGGAAAGCACGGGCGCTGGATTCAGGAAACTGGCTGAAGAGCTGAAAATAACTGAGAAGGAGATCGATTCCATGACCTGCAATCACAGGAAATACGCGAAAAGATTTCTCATAAGGGAGTGATAACATGTTCATTGATTCAAACATATTCCTGTACGCCATTTCCATCGGAGGAAAAAAAGAAGAAAGATGCAGGTCTTTTCTTGACAAAATAGCAAGGGGGGAACAGAATTCTTCAACATCGGCTCTTGTCCTGGACGAGGTCGCATGGATCATCTCAGAGAAGAAGGGGGAAGAGGCAGCCGTAAAGGCGTGGGAAAAGATAATGGCAATCCCAAACCTTAAGATTGTCGGGATAAATGAAGACGTTGCCCGCCTTGTGCCTTCATTTCTCAGGCAGGGTCTGGATCCCCGCGATGCGATCCATGCCGCCACGATGAAATTCTATGGCATACAGACGATACTCAGCTATGACCGCCATTTCGACTTGCTAAAAGGTTTTTCAAGGCAAGAGCCCTGAATCAAACTTTTACATATTTCCATTCATCCGTTTGATTCCGGATGCCATTTTCTTGACTTGTTCAAAGGTATAAAATTTTCCTGCCATGTATTCCGCCCTTGCATGCCCAATATCCCTCTTTGTTTTTTCATTCACTTCCATGGTGTCTTCCACCAAATTCCAGATGATTTCTTCGTAACTTTCACTGCCATGACGCTTTTTGTCAAGCTCCTTTTTGAGTATTTGACTTATGCGGATCAGTTTCATCACATAATATCATTCATCGGTATATTATTTGAATGTTTGCTGTCAAGGGCTTTGGTTTTTTATTCCCTTTGTCATTTAGTAAAACCATGCAGGAAAGGAAGCCGCTTCAAGCAAATGCATCTGCAAAAAAACAGGTTAAATCAAAGATAGATATTGCCAAAAGCGAGAAGCCTGCTTTATCAAAAAAGGAGCAGGAGCGGCTAAATCAGGCGCTTATGGATGCTGCCTTTAATGGCAAAAACACAACTATAATGAGGCTCATCAAGGCCGGAGCTGACATTGCCGCAAAAAACAGGCATGGCAAGACCGCCCTGCACCATGCAGCATGGAAAATGCCCGTCCAAACCTGCGCCCTGCTTATAGAGCAATACGCGAAAGCAGGCGGAGACATAAGGAAGCTGATCACCGCAAAAGACAGCGACGGCTGGATGGCCCTGCATCTTGCCACAACGAACAAGAACACCAAAACCGCGCAGTTCCTCAAATCAATAGAATCGCTTGCAAATATATTGGATAAGGAAGAGTCCAATGCCTTTTATTCCAGCTTTGCAGAGTGCACCTCAGGATGACTTTTTAAATCGAAACGCTCAATTCTAGCAATATGGCAAGCATAGAAAACTGCATAAAATGCGGGGCGAAGAAGGGATCAAAGCCCTTTCTGGGACTGCTCTGCATTGACTGCTACACTCCCAAGATCGAGGTTCCAAACTCGTTGTCCTTCGAGTTCTGCGGAAGGTGTGACAAGGTCAAGCAGGGCAAGGACTGGAAGAAGGTAAGCCTATGGGAGCTTGGGGACCAGTTTGGCAGGAAAATCAAGGGAAAGGACGCGCTTGACTCCTTTGTTGACATCGGGAAAGCCGAGGCAATAGTCAACCTGGAAACAGACCAGGGAAAGTTCCCCCTCAAATTCCCCATAAGGATAAACAAATTAAAGAGCCTTTGCGACGACTGCAGGAAGATGGCAGGCGGGTATTTTGAGGCAATCATCCAATTGAGGGGAAGGCCTGAAAGGGTGAGGAGATGGAAGAAAGAACTGAGCGAGGAGCTTCTGAAATACACCTTCATTGCAGGGATCGAGGACCTGAAGGAAGGGGTTGACATCAAGGTCGGCTCATCGAAGCAGGCGCTGTCCCTTATAAAGGACCTTGGGTTCAGGGACTATTTAATAAGCAAGAAGCTTTGGGGCCTGAAGCAGGGGAAGAGGGTCTACAGGACTACCTTTGCCTTGAGATTCGACTGAATTTCAATCGCCAGGGGGAATCAGGAAAAGAAGCGTTTGCAAGATTTTCCATGGAAAGATTTATAAGACTTATCTTACTAATAAGATTAAGGTGAAAAAATGGCCGAAATAATCGAAATGGGAAAGATAAGCTCAAGGGGGCAGATTGCCATACCAGTGGAGATAAGGGAGGAGATGAAGCTTGAGGAAGGGTCAAAGGTTTTGTTCTTCCTGGACGAGGATACTTTGCTCATAAAAAAAGTCAATGCCCAGACATGGGAACAGATTACAAAACCATTGAGGCAACTGAAAAAGAAGCTGCCGCAAAAGGATGTGACCAGACTAATCCATGGGATGAGGCAATGCTGAAAGTAACGCTGGATACGAACGTCCTTGTATCCGGCACATTTTGGGAAGGGGAAGCATATAGGATAATTCAGATGGTGGAGAGCGGGAAAATCCGCTGTTTTGTTTCCAAGGAAATATTGGATGAATACAGCAGGGTGCTGCACAGCAGGGAGATTATTGAAAAGGCAGATGAGCATCACTTGGCGATAAAGTCGGCAATCATCAAAATGATCGAAATCTGCCAGATTGTGGAGCCCAAATCAAAGGTTTCTGCTGTAAAGGACGATCCTGACGACAACAAGATATTGGAATGCGCATTGGAGGCTAAAGCGGATTATATAGTAACTTATGACAACCATATCCTAAAGATGGGCGAATTCGAAGGGATAAAAACCATATCCCCCACAAAATTCATACGGTTGTTTGAGAAATAGACTCTGGGGCCTGAAGCAGGGGAAGAGGGTCTACAGGACTACCTTTGCCTTGAGATTCGACTGAATTACATCTATTCCAAGGCTTTTTGCAGCCTTTTCAAGGTGGTCGCCATTTCCGTCAAAGAACATAACTCTCTTGGCCTTGCTTTGGCCCAGATACTCAACAGCGTCGTAATAGTCAGAATGGTCGCTCAATGGGAATGACATGTCAACATCAAGCCTGTATCTCTGGCTCCAGCCTGTAACAGCGACAGAATGGCATGGCTTCTTGTGCGCATGCTCAAGCCTCTGGGCCAGCTCCCTGTTGACTTTCCCTGTCGAAAGGACTGCAACGAAGCTGTCCTTTATCATGCCTTCAGCCTCGTCAGTCCCTATCTTCACAGCCTCCAACTTATGGCCCAATTCATTGTATTTCTCAACAACCTCGTAGATTCCAGAGCCGACTATTGGCACAATATCCAGATAGTCATTGAGAACCTTTATTATCTCCTGGGACTTTCCCATCCTATAGGCCCCGATCACCATATTGGAGTCCCTTTTGTTCCTTATCCAGGAGCTCAAATCATCATAAACGTCAAATGGCTTGGGAAACCGGAATGAAGGGTCCCCATATATGGCCTCAAGCATCAGGAAGTCGGTCTCAAGCACCTCAGCGCCTTTGCCGAAGATGCTTTCATTGAGCCTGTAGTCCCCCGTATATACAGAGGTTTCCTCGCCATCCTCGACCTTTATCTGCCTTGCCCCCACAATATGTCCAGCGTCGTGGAGCGTCACTCCCCCAGGAATCTCTATCTCGTGCTTAAGGCCAGCCAAGATCGCGGTTTCCTTGCTGGATATGAGCTTGTTTATCCCCTTCAGGTTCTTGAGATGGTCAGCATGGGCATGGGAAATGAAGGTGAAATCCCCTGACCCGTGGTCAAGGCCTATTTCATGCTCTCCAAGGCTCAATTTCAGGGGGTCCATCGATAACATTGAAAAACAAACCCTTAAAAACACAACTCTCTAAAAAATAGACAGAGGGATGGTATAAATGGCAGAAGCAAAAATATTGGACACATACAACTATAAAAGTGAGGGAATCCCTGTAGTGATTACAGTATCAAGGTCTTCAAGCGATTTTGTTCCGCTTTATGACATGAAGATACCCGGCATATCCGAGGCCACGAAGATCATGCTTGAGACGAAGCTCAAGGCAGACCTTATGTCCAGGATTGAGATAGACATCATGGATATTCTTGACCCGAAGAAGGCGGAATTCCTAAAGGAGAAATTCTACGAGGTTTCAAGAAGCATTCTGCAGGCAAACTTCCCTTCCTTAACTAAAGACAAAGAGGACATATTAGCCACCTACCTGGTCCAGCACACGCTGGGACTGGGGCCATTGGAAGTCATTTTATCCGATGAGATGCTCGAGGAAATGGTGCTCAACGGCGCAACAGAGCCTGTCTGGGTCTACCACAAGAAGTTCGGATGGTGCAAAACCAATGTCAAGATAAAGGACGAGGAAACCATACTCAATTATTCATCCCTCATAGCAAGGAAGATCGGAAGGCAGATAAACATACTCAACCCATTGCTTGACGCTCACATCAGCACAGGGGACAGGGTCAACTCGACGCTTTTCCCGATCTCCTCGATGGGAAACACAATAACGATCAGGAAATTCGCGAAGAACCCCTGGACAGTCTCAAACATCATAGCCAACGGGACATCATCGCCTGAGATAATGGCTTTAATTTGGCTTTCGATGCAGCACGAGCTTTCATTGCTTGTGTCAGGAGGAACAGGGTCAGGAAAGACATCTTTCCTGAATGCGATAGCAGGATTCATCCCTGCGAACCAGAGGGTGATCAGCATTGAGGACACAAGGGAGCTCACGCTTCCGAAGTTCCTGCAATGGGTGCCTTTAGTTACGAGAGAAGCAAACCCCGAAGGAAAGGGGGAAATCAGCATGCTTGACCTTCTGGTCAACTCCTTGAGGATGAGGCCGGACAGGATCATCGTCGGGGAAGTCAGGAGGCAGAGGGAAGCCGAGATCCTCTTCGAGGCGATGCACACCGGGCACTCTGTTTATGCGACGCTTCACGCAGATGACGCGAACCAGACGATCTCAAGATTGACGACACCGCCCATCAATTTGCCCAAGGAAGTCCTTGACGCTTTGGCAGGGGTCGTTGTCCAGCTGAGGCACAGGAGGTTCAACATAAGGAGGACATTCGAGTTTGCGGAGGTGCTGAAGATGGGCGAGCTCAACACAGTATACAGGTGGGACAGCAAGAAGGATTCCATCAACAAGATCGGGGACATGACAAGGATACCTGACATACTTGAGCTTTACGCAGGGCTCTCTCCAAAGGAGATCTCCCAGGACCTCAAGGAAAAGGTGACAGTGCTCAACTGGATGGTCGCAAGCAAGTTCTTCGACGTTGACCAGGTTGGACTGCTGGTTTCAAGCTATTATGACGATCCTGACAGGGTCCTTGCAGCAGCATCCAAGAACACAAAATGGGATTTCGGTTCCTGAGAGGGTAATAAATGGAAAAGGACGAGCTGAAGGCCAGGCTTAACGACATCATGAAGAATGCCACAGCCGCCACCATCGATGAAAACCCGGATCTTCCGCGGTATTCAATGCTGACAACATACCCAGGAGGGGTTTTCAAGGCCTCTGACCTTTACTTATGGTTGGATAGGCTGCTCAAGATCTCCAGGGTAAGGACGATAAGGGAATCGCCTACGGGGTTTGCGGCAAAGGCCGCGGTCTCGATTCCTGTTGCAGGAACCAAGCAGGTTTCGAAGCCAACCGCGCCCACAAAGGAGGCGGTGATGGCCGCATTGAAGAAGAAAAAGGCGGAAAAGGCGATGGAGATGCCTGTTGCAATCCAAAAGCCAATCGCCATTTTAAAGCCCAAGGAGGCCATTGTCTCAAAGCCGGCCCCAAAGGCGGCTGAAGAGCAGGAAGAAATGGAGGTAGAGGAAGCCCCTGCCCCAAAGCCGGTTCCAAAGGAAGAGACGGAGATCGAGGCTCCAAGGGAGGAGCGCGAAGAGATAGAGTCAAGGGGGGAAATAGGGACTCCGATCTCATTGGAGGACATGAAGAGGAAGGACGAGGAAGAGACTTTGGTAAGAAAGCCCTCTGGAACAGCAGTGGGCAGCCCATACATCGATTCCCATGTCAATCCAAGGATAGAGCTTCCTGAAATAGTCACTGAGGACATCGAGTCAAGGTCAACAAGCGATATCAACAACATAAGCGAAAGCATCGGCTCCGAGGTTTACCAGGACAAGATCGAGATAACAAGGAGATTGCTGGAGCTCACAAAGCTCAAGATAAGCGAGAAGAGCCTTGAGAACAAGAAGAAGATAGATTCAGAGATAATGCTCCTGAAGGACAGGATGAAAATGGACAAGGCAAAGACAACCTCAGACCTTCCTTCGATGGTCCTGAGCCACATTTCAGCCGAGCTGGACTCCACAGCCAGCAACCTGGAATATTCCATAGACTCAAGCCTGAAGGATCTCAAGTCAAAATACGAAAGCGCAAAGTCGGGAGTAAGCGACGACCCTGCCCTGCTTGCGAAGATAGACACGCAGTTCATCAAGGACTCGAATGTCTTGGCAGAGGAAACATCAGAGTCGATATCAAGGTCAAAGGATTTCCTGATAAGCCTGCATTCGAAGGAGATAGACAAGGCGACTGCAAAAGGGATATTCTCAAAGGAAAAGGGGGATCTCGAGAAGTCAAAGATAGCCAAGGACTATCATCTGAGGTTCAATGCCCTTCTCTCGAAGGCTGACCAGATAAGGCAGGTCAAGCAGGAAGCAGTCAGCAAAAGCTCGTTCTCCGAGACGATAAAGGAGATAACTGCCATGAGGGAGGCGGAGCTGCTCCATGAGCTGAGCGCAAGGGACAGGAAATCGTTCCTGCTCTACATAAAAGGCGAACTTTCTAAAACTGATGCTATTATAATGGCTAAGAGGGGAATAGCAAAGGAGAAGGAAGTTCCGGAAGATGCTGTAAACCAGTTTTTCCCAATAGGTGGTAACAAATGAAAAGATTGCCGATAATATCGAACGTTTCGGATTCAATGATCCCGTATTTGCCGGGGCTTGGAAGAAGGCTTGCTATGGCTGATGACAGCAGGAACCCAAACGAGTTCATGGACTGGGTCCTTGAATGCAGCGCCGGGCTGTCATTATTGACCACGATCCTGGCAACGATGCTAGTCATAACCTATGGCCTGAGCATAGCCTTGCCGCTGGTGACATTGATGGTCACATTCACGCTGTTCTTCTACTACTTCTTCAGCCATCCTGAGCTCAAGATAATAAAGAAGAGGAAGGACATAGACAACGAGATAATATTCGCATCAAAGCATATCATCGTCGAGATCTCATCCGGAGTCCCGCTGTTTGACGCCCTTGTCGGCGCATCAGAGGGCTACGGGAAGGTCAGCGACGAGATAAAGATAATAGTTCAGAGGGTCTCATTCGGGGAGCCCCTGACCCATGTTTTAAGAGATACGGCGGAAAAGACGCCTTCTCCCTCCTTCAGGAGGATACTTGTCCAGATAGCGAACTCAGTCGTTTCCGGAGCGAATGTCGCAAGGTCATTGGAGGCGACAGTCGACCAGATCTCAAAGGAGCAGGTGCTTGAGGTCAAGGAATACGGGCAGAAGCTCAATCCGATGATAATGTTCTACCTGATGATAGCGGTCATATTCCCGTCATTGGGAATGGTGTTTGTGATGATACTGCTTTCCTTCGTCGGAAAGAACATACAGATACCATTGATATACATGGTGCTTATAGCGCTGGTCCTGGGCTTGGTGCAATACATGTTCCTGGCTTTCGTCAAAAGCTCAAGGCCGAAATACGCATTCTTAGGGTGATCACGATGTTTCAACCATTACTACATTTAGGAAAGCAATTCCCGAAATCCGTGGAGAGGAAAGCCGACACGATGATGAACGAGGCAGGGAGCGAATATCCCGGAGCCTATTTCATAGGCCTTTGCGCAGTCATCCTTGCGATGGTCCTGATAATAACGCTGGTGCTTTGCTTCTTCCCTGCAGGGAATCCTCTGAACCAGTTCATCAAGGAGCTGGCCTTCAGCATGAGCGTGAAGAGCTATTCATTGGTGATGCCCATAGTGGCGCTTGCCTTCTCTGCGGCTGTCCTGTTCTTCTCTTGGACAATGATAATGACTTATTATATGTTCAAGGCGGATGCAAGGAGGGCCGCAATAGAGAACGTGCTTCCTGAGTTCCTTTCAATGGTCTCCTCCAACGTAAGGGGAGGGATGCCCATAGACCAGGCACTCTGGAATTCCGCAAAGCCTGAGTTCGGGATACTTGCAGAGGAAGTGAGGAGGGCAATCAAGGAATCCTATTCAGGAAAGACCTTGAATGATGCCTTGGATGACTTGGCAAACAGGTTCGGGTCAAAGCTTTTCAAGAGGTTCATAGAGATCTTGAAGCAGGCAATCTCAAGCGGAGCCGAAGTCGGGATAGTGCTTGAGAAGCTGAGCGAGGAGATGAGGGAAGTGATGATAGTCAGGAAGGACATAAGGGCGATGCTCATCGTCTATGTCATCTTCCTGTTCTTTGCGGCAGCGTTCGGGGTTCCGTTCCTTCTGGCCGTTTCGAACAAGCTTGTTGAGACTTTGACTGTCGCCTTCTCGATGGTGGACACTTCAGGCGCATCAACGGAAATGGCGCAAGGCTCGTTCCTGGGCAATTTCTACCTTGGAAAGCCGCCCATCTCGCCATTGGAGTTCTATTACTTCTCCCTCATAACGATATTCATAACCAACTTCATAACAGCATACATAATAGGCGCGGCATACACCGGGAATGAGAATGACGGGATAAAGTTCTTCATCTTCATGGTGATAATAGCGTATTTGATTTTCTTTGCAGGCATGAGCCTGGTTTCAACCCTGTTTACGGGTTTCGGAATATAACATTTAGAGGTGTAAAAAGATGAAAGGCAATAAAAAAGGACAGGCGGCTCTTGAGTACCTTATGACGTACGGATGGGCCATATTGGTGATAGTGATAGTTCTAGGGATCTTACTGCTGTTGTTCACGAACATGTCAAGGGTGGAAAAGTGCTTGGTAACTCCACAAGGATTCACATGCGGAAACGCGAACCCGATCATTGCGGCTCCAGCCAACGGAGGAGATCTTTCTGCATACATAAAGTTCCAGAACGGGCAGGCAGACTCTGTAAAGATAACAAGAGTCCTGTGCATAAAGGGAGCAGAGCCTTCTGACATGACTGTGTTCAACGGAAAGGGAGATCTATCTTCGATGGTAGAGGTACTTCCAGGATCCTCATACACGGGAAATTCGGTGCCTTGCTATGATTCAACAGGAACACTTGCAAAGAGCAACGTGAACCAGCCATTTACTGGCGTAGTCTTGGTTTACTACAAGCTTGGCGATGACATAGGAGGAGATGCCCCTTCAAGGAAGGCAATAATGAGCATTTCGTCAACTGTGACGCAGGCAAGCTAATTTCCTTTAATTTTTTATTTTATTTCTTTTTACTTAATTTCTGAACTGAAAATAGGAAGATTACCTTTGGCAGTGACCCCTCTATAGCTTTAAATATGAAAGAAACTCATTCAAATTCAGTATGAAATACATCTACATCGATGAAAGCGGAGACTTGGGATTCAGCGAAAAAAGCAGCAGATATTTCATCATAGCATGCGCGGTAATTGATGACGACAAGACACACATCCAATTCAAAAGAATTCCGAAGAAAGTGAAGATAAAGAAAATTGACAAGAAAACAAGGAAAAATGCCGAAATAAAGTTTTCCAATTCGTCGCCGCACATAAGGAAATTTTTCCTGGAAGCTGCAAACAGGCTTCCCATAAGGATATATGCACTGATACTAAATAAAAAGCATGCCCGCCAGAAGATAGTATCCAACATACCTGTGCTATACAATTATCTTATAGGCGTCCTTTTGGAGAATGCATCTTATGATCAACTGATGAAGGGAAAGTTGACAATATGCCTGGATAGATGCATGTCAAGGGACCAGATAGGCAATTTCGAGATGTATGCGAAAACCGAATTCCTGAAAAAATTCAATAATTTTCCGGATTTTAGCATAACCCATGAGTCATCATCCAGCAATGAATGCCTGCAGGTCGTTGATTTCATATGCAGCGCTTTCGGATATAAATACAACAGAATGGGCCTTAGGAAAGGATGCGACGAGTATACAAAGATATTCCAGGGAAAAATAGCGCTTGAATACAGGGATTTCTTTAAGGAAAAATAAAGCGAACCACATTTACTTGTCCTAAGCCCCATTCCTGGGCCGTCATCCTTTCAATGCGACTTACTCGCTTGATCTATTATCCCCGTAAGCATATAAAAATATATCCTTTTGGCCGTGCGTGCGGTATCCCAAAATATTTCCTCTCTGTAAAAAGGAGTTAGCCTATCAAAATCATCTTTTATTCCCCGATCTTGTTGTTCTTGTTCATCCAGTTCAGCATCAGCTGCATGAGGTCTTCCCCGACTATCTGGCCTATTGAGCCCTTTGCCGCCTCGTATTCGTTGAAGTTCTTGCTGTCATCCTTCCTTACCAGCTTCCCGTATGCCAAGATCGGGACAGGGTGCCCGCTATGGCCTTTCATCATGCACGGCGTGCTGTGGTCTGCAGTTATCACGATAAGGTCAAAGTTGTCAGAGACCATCGGAATGATGTCCTTGTCAACCTTTTCTATTATTCCCTTCTTTCCTTCATGGTTTCCGTCATGGCCGAAGCTGTCCCCTGCCTTCACATGCAGGAAAACAAGGTCATGGGTTTTTGAGGCCTGGACTGCGGCCCTTGCCTTGCTGAAATAATCTGAATACCTATCTCCCGTAGCCCCACTGACATGGACAACATCCATCCCTATGAATGACGCAATCCCTTTGTATAGGGATCCTCCTGCGACGCATGCGGCCTTTATCCCGTGCCTTTCCTGGAATGTTTCGACTTTGAAGTATTCTCCTCCTCCCCTGCACAAAATGATGTTTGCTGGAGGCAGGCCTTTCCTTATCCTATCAAGGTTTTCAGGAGCGTTGCTAAGTTTCTTGTGAACTTCATTTGTAAGGGCATTCAATATCCTTGCTGTCTTTTTAGCCTCTGCGCTTGTGTCAAGAGGCTCTGACAATTTTACTTTTATTCCTGCATCATGAGGGTCGGTGTCCGAGACCCTTCCGCTCAGCCTGTCTCCCCTCAGAATCAAAACCCCCCTGTGCTCGGCCGTTTGCCTGAAGATTATTTTTGTCTTTTCTATTTCCATTCCGTTGATGTCCTTTTCCAGCTTCTTTGCAGACGCGCTTTCAATCCTCCCTGCCCTCCTGTCCTTTATTTTCATTCCCCTGTCGGCTGTTGCGAAATTGACCCTGAAGCAAACGTCCCCTGGCATAAGGTGGATGCCTTCTGTCCCAAGGGCCTCGAAAGGACCTCTTCCAGGATACTCGGACAGTATGTCATATCCGAAGATTGCCAGATGCGCGGTGTCGCTTCCTGGCTTTATGCCTCTTCCAAGGGTGTGCATAAGCCCAAGGGAGCCTTCTCTTGCCAGCCTGTCCATATTAGGCTTCTTTGCAGCCTCCAAAGGAGTCGGCCTGTTGTTTTCCCTTATGTCCCCGATCCCGTCCATTATCATCAATAAGGATTTCATGGTCATTGCCCCTTTGCTATCTGGCCAAATATCCTGTATGGCTTGGATGTCTTGGATTTCGCCATTGCGAAAACGATGTGCGTTATCCTCATTCCCTCGGAAATCCTGTAATTATAAGGAGAATTGTTGAGTATTTCCAAAACCTGGTGGTTGCTTATGCCCGGCTGGACGAATGAGGATGTTATGTGTATTGACAGCCCCATCCTCGCGAACCTGCTCCTGCCTTCCAGAATGCCCACAATGTTATCCGCCAGCGTTATCTTCTCCTTTGTTATGCCAAGGCACATCTGCTGGGGCTTCAAAACTATTGACTTTGCCTTTTTCTCCTGCATGATGTCTTGCCATCCCCTTTTTGAAAGGTCAATGGTCTCTCCTTTCCTGTCCTTGAAGAACCACCACCTGTTGTCAAGGGTCAAATCCACGCTTCCTGGTCCGATGTTCTTTTCTGAAAACGGCTCTATCCTGATTTCTCTTTTCCTTATAGCTTTCTTGATATCCACATCAGTGAGGAACATAAGGGCATTTCACTCCCCGGATTTTTAATGATATGCTTGCTTGCCTTTCATCCTGATTTTTTATGTTTTTTATGATGGACAATTGTAGTTGTTTCCGAATGCAAAAACGGATATCTATATAAATACTCTATTCGATCTATTATCGATGAATGCGCGTCTGCCCTTCCTAGCCTTGCTCCTGTTTTCATTGTGCTGCGTTTCAATCGCGGCCAGGCAGGATTGGTCGATAAGCGGGACAGTGACAGACCATCTGACGTCCATGTCGTCCATCGTGGGGATGGGCTCCATAATCGGCATGATACTTGCAGTCATTGCATATTACATAGCGATAACCACTGAGGACGAAAGGGGCAAGTCAGGGGCAATAGGCGAGATAAAGTCAACCCTGATCAACATCTTCCTTTTTGCCATCGTCATTGGCATGATACTTTCCATAGACAGCAGCCTGTTCCTTGTGCTGACAGGGCAGAGCAACGGCACGCTGATAACGGAAACAACAAGGATTTACGAAAACAACATAAACAGCCTGACTGACGTTGCGATCAAGGCCGTTGACTTCCACACCTATGTTTCCCAGCTTGAGATCCACAGCTCTTCAATCTCCACATCAATCCCCCTGCCGTGGGGGTTCAGCCTGAGCCTAAACACAGGGAAAGTGACCTCAATCCCTGTTTTCGGAAGGCTGGACGGGGTCCTGATGTCTTTCATAACCACAGTCTTCAGCATTTCAAGCCAGCAGGCCATAATGGTAAACATAATGAGGTTCTTCGTGACCATCTCCTGCTCACTGCTCCTTCCGCTGGGGTTCTTCCTAAGGGCGATCCCATACCTAAGGAGGGTCGGATCAACGCTTGTCAGCATAGGCATAGCCCTGATCATGGTATATCCAATATCCCTTTATGTCCTCGGAAGCATTTTCTTTGGAGTCCAGGATGCGGCCATAGTCAAGGAGTTTGACGGCAAGTATTTTGACCCAGCATCCATCTATTCGGAGTTCCGCGCCATTCTCAAGGAAAGGGCAGACAAGCTGGTCGGATTGGCAGTGACATACGGAGGGATCGGCACCCTCAAGACAGTCTCTGATGTTTACATCAAGGGATCCATAGGGATAATGCTGATGGTCCTAAGCTTCATACCTGTGACAGCGGCCTTTGAAAAAGCCCTTGAGCCGATAATGAGCATCGTGATCATGCTGGTTGACATACTGCTGTCCCTGGTTGCGACTGGCGTGCTCCATGGGATATACGAGATCATGTCGCAGATCCTCGTCAACTACATGGTCAACAATGGCGGGGTCGAGTATGCAGTGGCCCTCGGCATGGACCTGGCGACATACGGAACGATAGTGAACATGACGCACATACTGATCCTTGCATCAGTAGTGCTAAGCGTGATGGGGTTCATAAGGGCCCTTGCAGTGCTCCTCGGAGGAGAATTCTTCCTTTACGGTGTCCAAGATTATATCTAGGGCCGCGCTTCTTGCGCTTCTGCTGATAACATCTTCATTCGCTGCACAGGTAGGGATAAACGCCACTGACTTTGACATGGTGATGGACGGGGTTGACGGCCAGGGCGGCATGAAGCCATATATCTTCATAATCATCATGGTCAGCATCATGCTTCTCACGATCTATCTTCTATATGGATACATAACCAAGAATGACAAGGAGATCCTCAATGCAAAGAACGAGCTTGGCCAGGTCCTGGTAACCTGCGTCATCATAATGTTCGCATATGTCTTCATGATAGGCATAAACTCCATGTTCACCTATGAGTTCAAGCACAGCATGAACATGAGCGAGATAAAGGATCCTGCATTGGCAGCATCAGTGAACACCATCTCAAGCACCAGCCAGTTCAACACATTGGAGTTCGATTCCCTTTTTGAGCAGTCAAGGAAAACAATCGAATCAGGGTATGACAGGATAGTCAGGTATAGGACAGACGCGGCTGTTCCGACCACCCTTCCAAGGATAGTCTGGGCAGATCTTCCATCCCTTATAATCTGCGGCTCGATGTCGGCGCCCTTCATAATCCTGCCTGTCTCCTTCGGCCCAGGAACGTTCCTTGACGGCCTGCTCAACTGCGGGATGACAATATCCTCGTTCAGCCTGAGGCTTGAGGCTTACAAGGACACGTTCGCGACAGTGCTTGAGATGGAGATAAGCAGCCTTTTCTCCCCTCTTTTCAACGTAATGTCCTTCATGATGGTCATAGGCAAGTTCTTCATAGACAAGGTGTTCATATATTTCTTCCTTGCCGGCATAATACTGAGGCTGCCGCCATGGACAAGGAAGGCTGGCGACCTGCTGATCTTAGTGTCATTCGTGGGATACACGATCTTCCCGTTCCTTTATGCAGTCTTCCTGGGCGCGGTCGAAAGCGTTGGCATAGGTGACATATGCGACGGCCTGGGGGATACGGCGAGCTTCGAGCCGTTCGGCAGCTGCAGCGGCGACACAGGCGTCATGATGCTGGGGAAATACGCCATAATAAGCAGTTTCGTGACATCTGTCATACTTGGGTTGGTGCTTTCCCTGCTGAACAACTTCAAGAAAGTGTTTGAGATGATCGAATGAGAAAGGAGATGCTGGTCCTGCTGCTGATGGTTTCCTTCGCAAGCGCACTCAGCGTAAGCAACATCAGCGTTGGCACGGAGAAGCTGGAGTCTGCCACGCTCTCAGACAACATCTCAGATCTTTTCGGGAAGAATCTGGCAGGAGAATACAATTGGATCAAGGTCTCCCTGCTCCTGATCGTGATATCCCTCATAGCAAATGCGATGATATACATGATAGCCAAGGCATTCCAGCTGACTTACCTTGAGAGCGGGTTCAAGCTTGAGATGAGGGAGGCGTTCTTCAATGTCATGATAATCGTGTTCTTCGGTGCCCTGACAATCTTCCTGGATACGGCCATGTCCGCCCCGCTGATGTGCGAAACCCACACCAACTGCATCGTGGACACCTCAATAAATTACGTGGACAAGCTCATAGACGCGTCAAAGCTCGAGATCTCAAAGACCGAGAAGGACGTGATGAAGGCGACGATGACCAGGAGCGTGGGAGGAACAGTCGGATGGAGCGGGATAACCGTCGGGTATGCCTATGACTGGGCAGGGATAAATAGGGTCAACACCATCGAGCCCAGCGAAAAGGTCGGACTCTATCAGCAGGCAGTGATGAACCTTATGGTGATCAAGGTCTTCCTGATGTTCTTCGCATATTACATCGGGCCGATGCTCATAGTCTTCGGTATAATGTTCAAGTGCCTTTTTGTGACAAGGAGGCTTGGATCCACAATGATAGCACTGGGCGTTGCCGCCTCCATAGTCCTGCCTCTCACCATAATAAGCATCCTGGTCGCAAACGGGGAGGTCAAGGTGCCGGGCGCCGCATACATAACCAACAAGGACTGCCCTGAGGAATGCATGAAGACAGTTGGGGGGTTCAACTCAACATCCTCGCTGGACACGTCGCAAATACTGGAAATGGCTAAAACGGACAGCTCGATCACGATAGACCAGGTGAGCAGGCTGATAAACGGCTCAACCGCGAGCCTTACGATAAGCGGCCTCGGCCCGGTCTTCTCCTGCGAAAGCTATAATATCATCATAAGGAACTCGCTCAATGCGACCTATCGCGAGAACGCCGTTCTTGCCAGCAGGATGGACAATGAAAATTACACGGTCACAGTCGACTGTCCATCCCTCTGCAGGAACCTTCCATATCCATATGACATGCCAGAATGCAGGGATGCGGAGCTGGCCTGCAGGAGGATGCAGATTCAGGCCCCGAAATGCTTCAAGGGCAACTTTGGGTTCGAGAACCTCAATTATACAGTAGTGTATGACGGGACCCCGGTGAACTTGAGCAAGGCCCTTGCTAACAGCAACTGCTTCAGGGTCACGCCACTGTCAATAGTGGCGAAGGAGGATCCGCTAAGGTTCTGCCCGTCAAAATGCAGGTTCTTCTATTCTGACGGCTCAACGCCGTGTCCATTTACAGAATATAACTGCTCGGAGATATACGTCAGCGCGGCAGGAGTCGAGCACACAAACCAGATAGAGGCGAAGATAACAGGCATTTATACCAGCATAAAGACAAGCCTTTCAAGCACCACTGTAGACACGAATGCCCTAGTGACAGAATCAAATAAGATTGCGTTCCCGATATACGAGGTTGACAATCCAGGATGCCTGAACGTGATGAAGCTTCCTGAAAACATGAGGTATGTGCCAAACGCGCTTGACTGCAGCGCATGCCAGGACGAAGGGGGCAACAAGCCTGGCGCGAAGACGCAGGAGGGAAAGATGCTGGCCTATTCAATAATCCTGAGCACATTTTCAATAGCGATAACACTTGCGGCTGCGGTCGCGCTGTCCATGGGCATAGAGGGGGAGATGTTCATCCCAGGCCTCAACAGGGTGAAATGATGGACTGCTTCACA
>Ga0315275_10001964_pt1 | contig 18400 bp, 17 predicted proteins | sample YL17G03_0_MG_FD_205557 | JGI IMG/M metagenome (GOLD analysis project Ga0315275, IMG submission 205557) | Sediment microbial communities from Yellowstone Lake, YNP, Wyoming, USA - YL17G03_0 | ecosystem: Environmental > Aquatic > Freshwater > Lake > Sediment | place: USA: Wyoming | collected...
ACCGCCGCAAGGTACCTCATGAATGGCGCTCCATCTATATTCGTATAAACGAATATAGTCAGGGAAAGTTTCACTGTCAATAGCTACATTGCCATGCACAGGTTTCTTTGAGGTTCCGTTGCGGTCTGCTGACGGTGGTCTTGCGAAATCCTGCCGGCAATGTGCCAGCCTGCTTCGTATGCAGATTCCCCAGGAGAACCAGATGATCACCAGACTCATCATGATGCTTACGCTTGCGACATCATTGCTTGAAGCCCAGTCAAGCGAACATGCCACGTACAAGCGTCCGGATGCGATGTCGCTTTCGGGACAATGGCAGATTTGTCTGGTGAAACCGCTCAAGGAGGTCTTGACAACGAGGGCGGGGACGTTCGACCCACCGACTGTCAGCACCGAGGTGCTGGATGCGATTCCCGCATCGGCAGTCCCGAACCCCTACGGGGCCCTGCCACCAAATCCCCGGTGGCAACCGGTTACCGTGCCCGATGCATGGGAGCTGGTTGCAGGCATTGAGTACAACGATGCAGGCTGGTACCGGAAGAACGTCACAATCCCCCAAACGTCGTTCACGCCGGGATCGCATCTCTGGATCGAATTCGACGCCGTCGCGACGCTGGCAGGGGTCTGGCTCAATGGCACGTGGCTGGGGGGCCATTCAGGAGATTTCGCGCGTTGGCGCGTGGAGGCGACGAATGCAGCCCGCGCCGGCCAGAACGAGCTTCTTGTGTATGTCGATGAGCTTCCCGGACACTTGATGCAGGGCTTTCTCTGTGCTGTTGCACCTCATCACGGTGGGATCTGGCAGGATGTCCGTCTGTACCAAACGGGGACGGTCTCGCTCGAGACCGATGCGATTCGTGTTCAGGCAGATCCGCTCACCGGCCGGGTGACTGTCCGGATTGAAAGTGGACACAGTCCTGCTTCCGTGCGCCCGAGGGTGACACTCCACAGCTATAATCCCGCGGCCGGCAAGGCCGTGCGCAGACGCATTGTGCCCGGCACTGCGATACCAGCATCGCAGGTTTCACGGGACAGTTCAGGATGGACGTTCTCCGCGACAATCCCCTCTCGCAAGGTCTGGTCTCCGGAGCATCCCTCCCTGTATCTTGCCGAGGTGGCTCTCTCCTCATCAGGCATCATCGAACATCTGTACCAGACGTTCGGGTTCCGGACGGTACAGATCCACGGAAGCACGCTGCTTCTGAACGGATCACCGTTGTATCTCCGGAGTATCCTCACATGGGGCTATTATCCTCGTCGTGTCGCGCCGCTACCCACACCGGAACTTGTGCGTACGGAGTTCGCCTACCTCCGTTCCCTCGGGTTCAACGCCCAGACGGCCTGTCTCATTGTGATGCCTGATTTCTACTACGATATTGCCGACGAAATGGGCTTCCTCATCTGGCAGGAGTATCCCACCTGGCATAACGAGTTCGTGCCCGCGCACCTTCCCATGTACCACACCATGTTCCCTGCCCTGATGCGGCGCGATCGCAATCATCCCTCCATCACCCTCCGGAGTATCTCCGTGGAAGCAGGCGTGAAGGACAAAGGAGTCATGGCGGAACTTGTTGGGATGGGGCGAGATATGACTGATACTCCCATACAGGACAACGGGTCATGGATCTGGCTGAGCGATCTGGCCAACACCGACTGGTACGGAGAGAACAACTACTGGAACAACGATCAATGGGCACGCTACTACTTGCAGCGGTTCCCTTCGCAACTCGATACCCTCCCGCCAAAGCCATTCATCCCGAGCGAGACTGTTGCAGGCACGGTATGGCCCGACCTTGAAGCGTTGAAGAAAGTACGCGCAGACACACCTCTGTCTGACGGCCTGTGCGGAACGGATGACGCACGACGTGGCCAACAGCAGCCCTATTGGTTCCCCGCTGCCTATCAGATATGCCTGCAGGTGGAACGGAGGTTGCGCGAACGGTATGCGCCTCTCCTTCCGGCGAGCGCCGACATCATCCGTGACTACCTGCTCCCCCAGAGCCGCGCGTATGCCCTCGCATTCCGCCGGTTCCAGAGTCAGCTGCTGAGAGCGGATTCACGGTATGCCGGTTTCACTATGTTCCTTGTCCGCAACACCCCGAATGTGCAATGCGGCCTGATCGACGACACCGGTGCGGAGCTGTACACACCGGAGCAATGGTCCTGGTTCAGCGACCAAACCACATCGCCGGTCTCTGTCGAGCGCGCCAGACAGCTGTCCCGGAACGTCTCGTTGCCGGACAGTGTGCCGGAACTACAGCTCTGGGACACTTCGTGGTCCGGACCGACCTCCGCAACGGCATTGTTACTCTACACGGAAGGCGGCTATGCGGACCTTGCTTCGGTTTTCCGATCCTGGCCCGGGGCGACGATGTTCAAGGAAGACGATGTCCCCGCGATGGAATCGCGGCCCGAGAAACCGATACTCGCCACCACCGCGCTCACGCACGCCATGGTCTCCTACATTGAGAACGGCGGGATCGTGTTTGTGTTCACGCACCAATTCCCCGGTGGACTCGGGAGCGAACAGAAGATGTTCTGGGGCGCGGCAGTGTTCGCGCCGCCGGTGGGCGTGTTCGACGCCCGGGAGACCGAGCGGCTCCTCAAACTCCACCAGTTCGATTTGACCTGCAACCTCAGTCAGGCGATCCCGACAGGAGCCATGGGCATTGACAGCGTTGTCGATCCGATCCTTCGGCTCTATGAACTTCACGGACTCGATACCGTTATCACGAGCGACGTTGTCTTCGCTTCCCGCTGCGGAAAGGGGATGCTCGTTGCCACCGCTCTCGATCACCATACACGCGGCGGCCAATGGGTGCTTGCGAAGCTGGTGAACTGGGCGTCGGAGTGGCAAGCAGGCCCGCCAGAAAGATGGCAAGCAGGCCGGCAGCAGGCATTCCCGGCAACGGCGATCCCGCCCGATTCGCTGCGCGCCCGGTGCGTGGAGCGAAGCGGGAGCGTCGTTTCCCTCCTTGCGGATTGGCGATTCGCAATAGATCAGGAGCGCCGAGGCGAGGACCTGCGATGGTATGATCCGGCCTTGAACGATACTGGCTGGGCAGTTTTGCAGGCGGCTGCCACATGGGAAAGCCAGGGGTTCAACTATGATGGGATGGCCTGGTATCGCCGCCGCTTTGCGATTCCTGCCTCAGCGGAAGGACGCCGTGTTGTCCTGGTGTCCGAAGGGATCAACGATGGGTACAACATCTGGATCAACGGACGATTTGTTGCGACGTACGGGAGCTTCACTGATCCGGCGAAGAACAGCTATCAGACAAAAACGGAAACCGACATCACATCATTCGTCACGGTCGGCGACTCGAATACAATCGCACTGCAGATTGTGGACATCAGCGGTGTCGGAGGAATCGGAAGGCCGATCTATATCCTGATTGAGTAGGCCGTCCAGGGGGTAATAGCTGTTCCGCAGAAACGAAGATCCGCGCGCTGGTGCCTGAAAGATACCGAACGCCGTTGTCCATATTCCGAACGGCAAAGAGTCCCGCGGGGGGCGTTGCCCGGGCCCTTGCGGTTGGGAAGAATTTCAGGGCAAACAACTACAAGCGGTTGACGATGATGTCAGGGGCTTGGTAATCCGGAAATGAGCAAGGCTCCCGGAGCGGGAGCCTTGCTCAGATGCTGTCGCATCGTTATGCTGCGAGCGCCTCGACGGCGACTTTCGTCAGCTCGTTCGGGGTAAAAGGTTTCGGGAGGAAATCAAACGCCCCGAGCCTTGTCGCTTCAATCGCGGTCTCGATCGTGCCGTGGCCGGTCACGATGATCACCGGCAGGTCAGGCCACTGGGTCCTGATGGACTTCAGTACTTCCATTCCGCTTCGTTTCGGCATCTTCAGATCGAGGAGCACCAGATCGTAGGTGTTGAGACTCATCTTCAGCATCGCCGCATCGACGTCAAATACCTCTTCCACTGCGCAACTCTGCTTTGAGAGGATTTTTCGAACGCTGTGGCAGACAACCGGCTCGTCATCGACAACCAGGACGGTGTATTTTGCGCTGGCATCCCTGCCGTAGAGCGCTGCAAGCGGTATGTCGGAGCGCGTCATGCAATTGATGTAGTCGGGTCCCGTCACTCGCTCAACTTCAGCAATACTGAACGGCATGTCGACATCGATGATATCATCGTTCAGCCGTTTCACACGGGTAATGCTCTTTGCGCGAGCCTTCTCCTTCTTCGCCAGCGGGCACTCGCCTGTGCATTCCCGCTCTTCAAGGACGAGCCTGCGGCACTCACGCTGCCCCGTCTGGCAGTATGCCTTGTCGGCGACCTTCTTCGGGATCGGGATATCGGTATGCGTCAAGGACTCGACATATCGTTCCGATGTGTATTTTGCGACCTCCTTTGCACTGAAGGGCATGTCCACATCGATGACATCGTCCGTGGATTCTTCCGACGGCGGCTCCGGTGGCGGCGTTCGTTTCGCCCTGATGACCCTGTCTGCGAGCGTACGTTGGGTCACCTGGGTGAGTTCGTCCGGTGTGAAGGGTTTCGGGAGGTACGCCGCAGCACCGAGCCGCGTGGCCTTCACCGCGGATTCAATCGATGCGTACCCTGTGATCATGATGACGTCAAGTTCGGGGTAGTGGTCCCTGATGATCTGCAGAAGCTCCATGCCGCTCGTGCCTGGAATCATCAGGTCAGTGATGACGAGATCAAACGTCATCTCCTTTATCATCGTGACGGCATCGTCAACGTTGAGTGCCTGCGAGACGCTGTATCCTTTACGTGTCAGAACCTTCTTTATGCTCTGGCACACGTTCTCTTCATCGTCAACAACCAGGATCTTTTCTGTTATCATTGTCAGGACCTTTTCAAAGTATGGAAAACCGTTGAGTTCGAATCTGCTCCGTAAGAGAGCAACGGGCGTGCCAGAGGGTACTCGCAGCTCTCTGGCGGCCGGCATTGCGTTGACCTGCAAGGACTTAGCGTCTTGAGTGCTGGTGTTACGGTGATGCGACTGCTACGGTGAAGGCAGGAGGCTCGAAGGTGGAAAACCGTTGAAAACAGGGAGAATTGCGAAGAACTGCGGTTCATGCCCTGCACAAAACACATATGCAGGTGCATGAATTCTTATGCAGGGGGGGTCTGTTTCTTGATACCGTACTTCCTCATGAGTGCCTGAAAGTTCGATCGTTGCATATTGACTTCCCGGGCTGCTCTGGAGATGTTCCAGTCGTTTCGTATCAGCGCTTCTTCCAGGAACACCTTCTCGATTTCCTGGACGGACGACTCCCGGATCTTTCTCTTCAGGTCCTTCAGCTCGTCGCTGGTCTTCGGTATCATTGACCGCAGCGAGGAATCCGTCTTGTAGAGCGCCGCCGAAACGTGAACGGGCTCGATCTCGTCCCCCTCGACCAGGATCGTCAGCCTCTCCACCGCGTGCTCGAGCTCTCTCACATTTCCCGGCCAGTGGTAGTTCATGAGCAGTTCCATGGCCTCCGCGCCGACCCGCGGCAGGCGTCGGTCGACTGACAGGGAGTATTGACGCAGGAAATGAAGCACAAGCTCCGGGATGTCCTCCCGTCTCTCGCGGAGTGCCGGCAGCCGCAGCGGAAAAACATTGAGCCTGTAGTAGAGATCTTCTCTGAACTTTCCCGCGCTGACAAGCTCCTTCAGGTTCTGGTTGGTGGCAAAGATCAATCGCAGGTCAACCTTTGTCACCGTTGTGCTCCCAACGGGGAGGAATTCCTTCTCTTGAAGGACGCGCAACAGACGGGACTGTGTTTCGAGCGGGAGATTCCCGATTTCATCAAGAAAGATAGTGCCGTGGTTCGCAGCTTGAAACACACCCGGCTTGTCTGTGGTCGCGCCGGTGAAGGAGCCTTTGACGTGGCCGAACAGCTCGTTCTCGAGCAGCGAACTGGAAAGGGTGGAAATGTCAATGGCGAAGAACATGTTGTCCTTGCGCTTGCTCCGCTGATGGATGGCTTTCGCGGTCAGGTCCTTGCCCGTACCGCTCTCGCCGATGATCAGGACGGTGCTCTCCGTTGGCCCCACTTTCTCGATCAGCCGGAACACGTCCCTCATGACCGGACTGGTCCCGATCATGCCCTCAAACCTGTCTGGTCCGGTCTCTTCATAGTCGGGCTCTGACATCCTCAGGAGTTTTCTTTTTTCGAGTGCCCGGTCGAGCACGGCAATCAACTCGCCTGCGGTGAACGGCTTGGGCAGGAAGTCGAATGCCCCTGATCGCATTGTCTCGATTGCCGATGCGATGGTCGCGTAGCCGGTGATGACAACGACCACCGTCGTCGGATACTTTTCCTTGACAGCCTGCAGAACCTCGAGCCCCCCCATGTCCATCATCTTGAGGTCGGTAAACACGACATCAAAGGTGTCCGATTCCAGTGTCCGGAGGGCATCGCGTCCGGACGTCGCCACCGCCGTGGAATGTCCTGCACGCCGGAACACCTTCTCGCAACTCTTGCAGATGACCGGTTCGTCGTCAACGATCAGAATATGCGCTTTCATGCGCTTTCCCCCGCAGGCTCGTTCGTGGCGATGGGGAGGTCGATGGTAAAGGTGGATCCTTTGCCAACGATGCTGTCGACGCTGATTTCTCCGCCGTGCTGCTCAACGATCCCGTAGCTGATCGAAAGGCCGAGTCCCGTGCCGTGTTCCTTTGTCGTATAGAAGGGGTCGAAGATTTTTTCACGCATGGCGTCAGGGATCCCCGGTCCTGTATCGGCAAAGCTCACAACGACCGACGTGCCGTCCTGCGACAGGGCATTACGTATCGTCAGGCTCCCTCCTTTGGTCATCGCCTCTGCAGCGTTCAGGATGATGTTGATAAAGACCTGCTGGATCTGGTCCGGGTCCACCAGCAGATCAGGGATTCCATCACTCAGGTGCCTGGTGATCGTGATATTGCGGAACGATGTCTGGTTGCGCACGAGAAGCACGATGTTATCAATCAACGCATTGATGCTCGCCATGCGCTTCTGGGGTTTTGTCTGCTTTGCAAAATCCAGGAGGCGCTTCACGATTTCACGGCAGCGGATGGTTTCCTTTACCATGACATCGACGTCTTCCCGCCGTGGGTCGTCTTTATCGAGGTCTTCGAGCAGGAGGCTGCTGTTGGTGAGGATGCCCGTCAGCGGGTTATTGATTTCGTGGGCCACGCCTGCGGCAAGCTTTCCCAGCGATGCGAGCTTCTCGGAGCGGAACAGTTGCGAGTGGATCTTCTTCATCTCCTCGGCGCGCTCATTGACCTTCTTCTCCAGCGTGTTTGCCCATTCCTCCAGCTCGCGTTTCTCAAAATCCAGCTGTTTTGCCATCTCGTCCAGCGAGGTGGCGAGATGTTCAATTTCCTGGGGTCCCTTGGCAATGAACTCGTGTTTGTAGTCTCCTGCGGCAATCTTTCTGGCGATCTCCTCGAGCTTCCGCAGGGGAAGCGACAGACGCCGGGCAAGAACGATTGACACGGAGACAATGAGGAGGATCCCCAGAAGCGCGATGCCAAGGAAGGTCATCAAGGCTTTCTGAAGAACGTCATCGAACGGTTGCTTCAGGACGCCGACGTACAGGATGCCGATGATATCGCCCATCGGGTCTCTGATGGGCTCGTACGCGGCGAGATAGATTGCGTTCACCACAAAGGCCTCGCCGACCCAGCGTTTGCCCTGGCTGAGGACGGCATCATTGACTTCGTCTGACACGAGGGTCCCCAGAGCCCGGGTGCCGTCCTGGTTCTTGACATTCGTTGAAATCCGCAGGTCTCCTTGGAAGATCGTGGCGGTTCCGATTTCCTTCCCTTCGTACACCTGTCCCTCGTGGACAATCTCGTTGATCTTGTCGACGATGTCGAAGTTCCGGTTCAACAGGATGCCACCGATGAGGACGCCAAGGAATTCGTCGTTGTCGTCGAACAGAGGCACTGCTGATTTGAGCATCATGCCGGATGTCTCGAGGTGGTCCTTCCTCGGCTTTGCCTTTGGCGTCGGCATCACTTCCATCGAGGCCTGGACTGCAAGGTCGGTAGATTCCTTCAGCAACTCCTCGCTGGAGACGATGTCGGTCCCGATCAGGGGTTGACGTGCCTTGACCACCTGGTCGACAAACCTGTCATCCAGAAGGTTGTCGCCGAACAGGGCCGGGTTGCGTCCGCGAGAAATCACGGTGCCCCGGCTGTCGACAACCGTCAGAACGTCGAGCTTTTCACGACGGAGCGTCTTCTCGAGATCCCCGGTGAGGAATTGTCTGTCTCGATTGCGGACAGCATTCTTGATGAGCGAGCGGACGGCTGTCAATCGGGTGACGCTGTGGATCTGGGAGAGTTTGTTTCTGTAGATCTCCCGTGCCGAGTTCAGGTCGGAGATCGTCTTCGTTTCTGCACGGGTGAAGATCTGGTCAGAAATGATCTTCATCCCCGCATAGGCGGTGATGATTGCCGGAACGAGTATGGCTATGGAGAAGGCGAGGATCAGCTGGGACTGAATGGTTTTCAATTTTTGCGGGCCAAGGCTGTTCATTGTGTTATCGAATATGATCAAAAGGCTTGAGCATATCAAATCCTTCTGTCCGGCGAGTCGTGCGAGGGAATCGAGCAAGACGTGTAGTTTTCATTATGGCCGGGATAGATCCTGATGAGTTTATCAACACAAATTTCACTTTTTAAACAGCATGAAGAACGGAAACAGCCTCTTTTTCCCATCAAAGTCGCAATATTTGCACTTGCACAATATTTGCATATAGATAACAAGGAAAACTCGCGTGAAAGGAGAGCGCGTGGAGACATCCGACTCGAAAAACGGGCTTGAACTGCTCAGGTTGACTCGGCGGTGCCGCAGCATTGACAAGTACGTCTCCGCCAGCACTGGGCTGACAGTCGACGAGATGCACTGCCTCAGCACGCTCTTCTCCGAGCGCCCTCCTTCCGTCAAGAGGCTCAGCGAGTTGATCAATGTGAACCCGACCCGCACATCAAAAATACTGAGAGAGCTCGAGCAGAGGGGATTCGTTACACGGACGTCGGATGCGATTGACCACCGCAAGGAACAGGTGATTCTCACCGACACGGGCTGCGAGACGGTCAGGACAATCCTTTCGCTCTTTGATGAGGTCGGGAGCGAGCTCCTCGGAAGTTGGCGAACGGAAGGCGGGACGGATTTCTCCTGGCTCGTGCGGACGTTTGCTCACACGGAACACGATCGTGCCTGATCTTCACCGACCCTACAACGGGAAGTCGCTCACGATCATCGGCCTGGGAAATGAGCTGCTCTCGGATGACGGCGCCGGAATCAGGGTCGTACGCGAACTGAAGAAACGGCTTGGTGCCGATGCCATCACGTTCCACGAACTGTCAGTCGGAGGTCTGCAGCTGCTCGACTATATCGTGGGCCATGACCACTGCATAATTGTTGACGCAGTGGTCACAGGAACCCATCCACCTGGCACGATGCTTCGCTTCGTTCAAACGGCCGATAGTGAACCGGTCAGGCTTTCGTCATCGCATCAGGTCGATCTGACGCAGGTGGTGTCGCTTGCACAACTGTTCGGAGCCGATATTCCGCGCAGGCTGGTAGTGTATGGAATAGAGGCGGGTGACATTACCACGTTTCGGGATGGATGCACGGAGGAAGTTTCCCGGGCCATTCCGAGACTTGTTGAGGCAATCTGTAGTGATGTTGAGGAGGAGAGCCTTGCGTGTGGCACGCCCGCCGGCGCGTGGCAGCTCATTCCCGATGTTGTTCCAGAGTGATTCACGACGGAGTATCCATGACACATTCCACTCTTGCTCTCCCCGGTCTCATGACCCAGTCGGAAGCCGAGCTGCGCCAGGCCTTTCTCAGGCAAGTGGACATCATTCCTGCCGGCGAAAACATCAAACGCTGCATCCAGTGCGGTACCTGCACGGGATCGTGTCCGGTGAGCTATGCGATGGATCTTTCTCCCCGCCAGCTGATCGCCCTCTTCCGTGCCGGAGAGATGGAAACCATCATGAAGAGCAGGACGATCTGGATCTGCGCATCGTGCTACGCCTGTACGACACGGTGTCCATCCGGGATCAAGATCACCGACATCGTCTATGCCTTGAAACGTCTGGCGATAGAAAAGGATCGAAAGCCCGGCGCACCGCAGGTGCGGCTCCTGGCAACCCTCTTTGTCCAGAACCTCATGAAGTATGGCAGGCTCCATGAAGGCACCCTGATCCGGAAATACTACATGAAGACCGGAATCACCAGACTGCTGGGGTTCGTTCCTCTCGCGTTGAGGTTGCACCGGACGAAACGCCTGGCGTTGTTCCCGAAGAGGATCAAAGCCTATACCTCGCTGTCCCGCATTATCCGGAAAGCACAGGAAATTGAAATGCGCACGGCGCCGGAGCCGCTTCCCTACTCACCGGAGTTCGTCGGCTACCGGGGGCTTGGCGACCTAAAACTCGAATCCAGAAAAGGAGAATGACCGTGAAATACGCGTATTATCCTGGCTGCAGCCTTGAGAAGACGCAACGGGGCTACGACGAATCGGTTCGGGAGGTGTTCAAGGCGCTCGAACAGGAGCTCATTGACATCGACGACTGGAACTGCTGTGGGGCAACGGTCTACATGTCGGTGAAGGAAACGGTGTCCCTGGCCGTGTCAGCACGAAACCTCGCCATCGCCGAGACCATGGGCCTCGACGTGCTTGCGCCGTGCAGCTCCTGTTTCACGGTGCTGTCCAAAACCAACCGTATCCTGAATCAGATTCCCGAGTTGCAGAAGGACGTCAACGAGGCCCTTGCTGAAGGCGGATTGACATACAGCGGACGGACCCGGGTGCGTCATCCTCTCGACGTTCTGATGAACGACATCGGTCTCGAAGCGATACGCACGCGGCTGCGCCGAAATCTGAACGGCCTGAACATTGCGCCCTACTACGGATGCCAGATAGTCCGGCCGGACAAAACGTTCGACGATCGTGAAGATCCGGCTCTCCTTGACAGAATGTTCCGCGCGTGCGGGGGCAAGGTCGTCTATTTCCCCATGAAAGTGCGGTGCTGCGGGGGCATGCTGATGACGACGTTCGAGGAGACGGCGCTGAAACTGAACAAGGAACTGCTCCAATGCGCACAGGAAAACGGTGCCGACGTTATCGTGACGACGTGCCCTCTGTGCCATTTCAATCTCGAAGCGTATCAAGACAGAATCAATGATGCCTACGGGACCGCGTTCGCCATGCCCATCCTGTACTTCACGCAGCTGCTCGGGATTGCGCTCGGCCTCCCGTCGAAGAGCATCGGACTGGATTCTCTTTTCCTTCCCCTTGGGGAAAAGATCACCTCGCTAGCGGAGGCAACCTATGCCTGAGAACCTCAAGCCGTCGAACGGGGACGGACAGATAAAGATCGGGGTGTACATCTGCCACTGCGGTGTCAATATCGCATCAACCGTCAATGTGGCGGCAGTGCGTGATTTCATCGCGGCCCAGCCGGGTGTTGTGATCGCGCGTGACTACAAGTTCATGTGTTCCGATCCCGGTCAGGACTTTATCAAACAGGACGTCAAAAATCTGGGTGTCAACCGGGTCGTGGTCGCGGCCTGCTCACCGCTGATGCACGAGTTGACCTTTCGCATGGCCGCTGAATCGGCCGGTCTGAACCGGTACCTCGTGCAGATCGCGAACATCAGAGAGCACTGTTCCTGGGTGCATGACGACCGTGACCAGGCGACGGCGAAAGCATGCGCACTGGTCAATGCCGCGGTGAGGCGGGTCGCGCTGCATCAGCCGCTCGAGATCACGCGGAAACCCCTCAACAAGGCAACGCTGATCGTCGGTGGAGGAATCGCGGGCATCCAGGCCGCCCTGGAAATCGCCAATGCCGGCCACCACGTGTACCTCGTGGATAAAGAGCCGACGATCGGAGGAAGAATGGGGCAGTTCGACAAGACGTTTCCCACGCTTGACTGCGCCGCGTGCATTCTGACGCCGAAAATGGTCTCGGTCGGCCACCGGAAGGACATCACGCTTCTGACGTATGCCGAAGTCGAAAGTGTCTCCGGATACATCGGCAGCTTCAAGATCCGCATCCGGAAAAAGGCCCGGTACGTCGACCCCGACAAGTGCACAGGGTGCGGACAGTGCTGGAGCAACTGCCCCGCAACCCGGATTCCGTCCGGGCGAGCGATTGTCATCGGCGATCAGCTCGTCAACCAATTGTCAACCCGACCCAAGGAGTAGAGACAAACGTCATGCTGCTTTCGAATATTCGGGATCTGCTCTGCTGCCAGGTGTTTTCGGGGGAGGAATTCCTCGACCGGCCGGTGAGGTACGGCTGTGCCTCCGACCTCATGAGCGACGTGCTTGCCTTTTCGCGGGCGGGCGCGCTCTTGATGACAGGACTGGTGAACGTGCAGACCGTGCAGACCGCGTACATAGCGGAAATCAACGGGATTGTTTTCGTGAGGGGGAAGAAGCCGGACAAGAGTGTCATTGCGTGTGCACAGGAAAAGGAGATTCCGCTCCTGGGATCGCCGTATTCCATGTACGAGGGCTGCGGCATTCTCTACAAGGCGGGAATCCCCTCAACAATGCAACCGGCAACGGATATCCTATCACCGAAAACTCCATAAATGGCCGTGGCAATGGAACGACCGTTGTCGCGCTCGTTCACCGTGCGAGGGAAGGATTTCCTTGAAGCGGGCAGCGTTTCCACTGAGATCAAGAGCCTGCTCAAAGAGCTCGGTGTTGACACTTCCATTGTCCGACGGGTTGCCATTGCTGCGTACGAAGCTGAGATGAACATCGTCATGTATGCGGTGGAGGCAACCGTGACAGTCGAGATGACACCCGAGGTGATCACGATCGTGGCCGACGATCGTGGTCCGGGTATTCCGGATGTCGAGCTCGCGATGCAGGAAGGATATTCCACCGCGACGCGGGAGATGAGGGAAATGGGTTTCGGTGCGGGCATGGGCCTGGCGAATATCAAGAAGAATGCGGATGCGTTCACGATTACCTCGACGGTAGGCAGGGGAACGAGGCTAGAGATTTCGGTCCTTATCAACTAAGCCGATGGAAGAAGAATTCCGGTCCATACTGATCAACAACGAGCAATGCGCGGGCCGCATGAGGTGCCTGCGCGCATGTCCCACGCAAGCCCTCCGGGTGCGCAAGGGGAAGGCCGTGCTGCTGAAGGACCGTTGTATCGACTGCGGGGAATGCGTTCGCGTCTGCCCCACGCATGCGTTTGTCCCCCAGACAGGCTCGTTCAGCGACCTGTCAACATTCAAGTACAAGATCGCATTACCTTCGCCGGTCTTCTACTCCCAGTTCGGGAAGGACGCCCGGCCTTCGGCAATTCTTGGGGCACTCAAGACGATAGGATTTGATGAAGCCTATGATGTTACCTGTGCCTCGGAATCCGTCAGCATCGCGATTCAGGAGTATCTCGACTCGAATGAGAGCCCGCGGCCACTCATTTCCCCCTTCTGTCCCGCCATCGTGCGACTGATCCAGGTTCGCTATCCCAATCTGCTCGAGAACCTGATTCCCATTGAATCCCCCATGGAAATCGCCGCACGGGAAGCGAAACGCATTGCGATGCAGACCCTGGGTCTGAAGGAACATGAGATCGGGGCGATCTATCTCACCCCCTGCCCGGCAAAAATGATTGCCTTGAAGAACCCGCCGCGGAAGAAACATTCGTTCCTAGACGGCGTGATCCCGATTTCGCAGATCTTTCCGACGGTGATGCGGGCAGTGTCACACGCTGATGCCTCGAACGGAAAGCCTGACGTTCGCGGGCTCGGCCTCGGATGGCCCATCCTCGGTGGGCAGGTGGCGTGCCTGAAAGCGGAGGAGCGAATTGCCATTGCCGGCTTGACGGATGTGATGAGGGTCTTCGATGAGATCGAGAATGGCAAGCTCAAAGACATCCAGTACATCGAATGCCACTCATGCCCGACTGCCTGCGTGGGGGGCTCACTCACGGTGGAGAACCCGTACATCGCGCGCGGCCGGGTGCTCCGCATGGTTGAGAAGTACGGATCGGAACCATGCCAGGACCGGCAGAAAATCCAGGACTTGTACAGGAACAACTTCTTCTCGTTGGTCGGAACCATCTCACCCAGTCCCGTTCAGCCGCTGGACGATGATATCTCGCGCGCCATCAACAAGATGCAGCGCCGCAACCAGATCTACGACATGCTGCCCAAAATTGACTGCGGTGCCTGCGGGGCTCCGACCTGCATGACATTTGCCGCGGATGTCGTGAAGGGTGATGCAGACGCCGACGAGTGTGTGTTCCTTGCCATGAAGACCTTCGAGTCGATCTCGAAGAACCTGCTGGACGTCATTGAACAACACAGCAAGAAGACACGCGGTCATCCCGAAAGACGCGATCATGACACTGAGGGAAGTTGTTGAGAAGCTTCATCTTTCTGTTCGATGCGGCGAACACCAGCTCGAGCAGCGGGTCACCGGAGGATATGCGGGGGACCTGTTGAGCGATGTGATCGCCAACAGCAAGGCTGGATCGGTCTGGATTACCATGCAGGTACACGTGAACATCGTTGCGGTCGCTGTGCTCAAGGATCTTGCGGGGATCATCATCGTGCAGGGCAGACAGCCTGCCGACGATACGCTGAAGAAGGCGGGTGAGCAACACGTGCCGATTCTCGTCGGTGATCTCCCGGCATTCGAAACAGCCGGCAACCTTGCGGCGCTGCTTGCAGGCAGCTCCTAGCCATGCTGCGCCGCGTCCGGGCAGATTTGCACGTTCATACGTGCCTTTCTCCGTGCGGCGACTTGTCGATGTCGCCGTTGAAAATCACCGCGGCGGCCCGTACCCGGAACATCGGGATCGTGGCTATTTGTGACCACAACTCGGCCGAGAACGCGCCCGCCGTCATGCGAGCCGCCGGGACCTCGGACGTCGTCGTGCTGCCGGGAATGGAAGTGTGCACACGAGAAGAGATTCATGTCCTCGCAATCTTTGGAAGTCTCGAGGCGGCGTTTGCTCTGCAGGCAGAGGTGTACGACCACCTCCCGGGCAAGAATGACCCCGATGTCTTCGGCCTGCAAGTGGTCGCCAATGAATTCGATGAAGTCATTGCATTTCAGGACAAACTGTTGATAGGAGCCGTCGACTTGCCGGTCGATCGTGTCGTGAACGAGATTCATCGTCTGGGAGGCATAGCGATAGCCGCTCATGTCGACAGGGAGAGCTACAGTGTGGTCAGCCAGCTCGGGTTCATCCCCGAAACGCCGGAATTTGATGCGCTCGAACTGACATGCCACATCCGGGATCGCGACGCACGGGATCGATTCGGAGGCCCCGCGGTACACACCTGTATCAGAAACTCCGATGCTCATGTGCTCGACGATCTCGGGAAGAACATCAGCGAGTACCTCCTGGAACGGCCGGCATTCGATGAGATCCGGATGGCACTCGGCGGTGTCGACGGACGAACGGTGTGCGGAGCGTCATGATGGAAGACCTCTCGCTCCACATCCTGGATGTCGCGGAGAACTCAATTGCCGCAGGAGCGCGTAACCTCAGCATCACGGTCAGCGAAGATGCCCGGCAGGACCTGCTGGTCGTCGAGATCGAAGATGACGGAAAGGGAATGGACGCGGAGGCTGTGCAAAAGGCTGCCGACCCCTTCTTCACGAGCCGGACGACACGGAGGGTTGGTTTGGGTCTGGCCCTTCTGCGGGAGGCAGCAGAGGCGGCGAACGGGTCGATGCACATCCGCTCGACCCCGGGGTCCGGGACGACCGTCAGCGCCACGTTCCAACTCAGTCACATCGACCGGAAGCCTCTCGGACGGATGGCCGAGACTATTATCGCGCTGATCGCGACATCTGCTGAGATCGATCTACGATATGCACATACAATCGACGGGAAAACGGTCGACTTTGATACGAAAGAGATACGGGCGCATCTGGGCGGTATGCCGCTGAACTCCGTCGCGGCACTCAGTGCGATCCGGGACCATCTGACCCAGGAAGAACATACTCTGGCACAGTAAGGTACGGGAGAACCAATGGACGCAAAAGTTCTTGAGACCATCCTCCGGAGACATCCGCAGGATCCGAGTTCGATCATCCAGGTCATGCTGGACATCCAGAATGAGCTCTACTACCTGCCGCGGGACGTTCTTGACTACGTCTCTAACTATCTTCATGTGCCGCCAAGCAGGACGTACAACCTTGCGACCTTCTACAAGGCATTCAGTCTCAAGCCCAAAGGCAAATACCCGATCTCCGTCTGCACCGGGACCGCATGCCACGTTCAAGGGGCGGTCAAGATCATGGATCAGATTCAGCGCGAGCTGGGCATCAAAGAAGGTGAAACGACTGCGGACAAGAAGTATAGCGTGGAAAGCGTGAGGTGCCTGGGGTGCTGTGGCCTCGCGCCCGTTGTCACGATCGGGAAGAACCTCCACGGAAGACTCCCGCCTTCGAAAGTGTCCAAAATCCTCAAGCAGTATCAGTAGGAGGGAATGACGATGGGTAAGATGACGATCGAAGACCTGGCAAAGATCCGCGATGCGGCGCGCTACAAAATTGCCCTGCGGCAGGGGGCGGGCCGGGTAAAAATCAACGTCCATATGGGAACCTGCGGCATCGCCGCCGGTGCGAGACAAATCCTGACCGCCGTGATGAAAGAAATCGAGACGAGGAAACTCCAGGATGTGATCGTCACGAACTCCGGCTGCGCAGGGTTGTGCAGCCAGGAACCGATGATGACAGTCGAGGTTCTGGGCGAGCCGGCGCCCGTGAAGTACGTGTACATGACAACGGACAAGGTGAAGAAGATTGTCGAGTCGCATGTCCTGAAGGGACAGGCCGTGAGAGAGTATGCCCTTGCCCTCGGGAGTGAGACAACCCGTTAACGATTCTGTGGTTACGAAGGAGACGCTCACATGGCGTATCGAACGTACTTGATGGTGTGCGCAGGCACGGGCTGTGTCGCCAACCAATCGATGAAGGTCAAAGAGAGGCTGGAAAACGAAATCCGGAAGCGGGGCCTGCAGGATGAAGTGAGTGTCGTAACAACCGGCTGTAATGGGTTCTGTGCCGTGGGCCCTCTGATGGTCGTTCAACCCGACGGGATCTTCTACCAGCTCCTGAAGGAGACGGACATCGCGTACCTGGTGGAGGAGCACTTCATTAAAGGCCGACCGGTACAAGAGCTGCTGTATACGCCCCCCAAGGAGAAGGTGCCGATCCCGAAGATGTCGGACATCCCCTTCTTTGCAGACCAGACACTCATCGTTCTGCGCAATCGCGGACTCATCAATCCGGAGATCATCGACGAGTATATCGCGCGGGGTGGGTATGAAGCGCTCGCGAAAGTCCTGACAACGATGACGCCGGACGATGTTATTCGCGAGATCAAGGCCTCCGGGCTGCGCGGCCGCGGGGGTGGGGGATTCCCGACGGGGGTGAAATGGGAAACCTGCAAGCATGCTCCCGGAGACGTTCGCTACGTCATCTGCAACGCGGATGAAGGCGACCCGGGCGCATTCATGGACCGCAGCACCATCGAGTCCGATCCGCACGCGGTGATTGAAGGGATGCTGATCGGGGCGTACGCCATCGGGTCCTCGGAGGGGTACGTATACATACGGAACGAGTACCCGATCGCGCTCGAGCGCCTGCAGATTGCCATCGGACAGGCACGCGAGTACGGGTTGCTGGGGACAGGGATCTTCGGCAAAGACTTCACCTTCGACCTCAGAGTTGTGCGGGGCGCCGGGGCTTTCGTCTGCGGTGAGTCAACAGCCCTGATGGCGTCCATCGAAGGAAGGCCCGGCGAACCGCGGGCGAAATACGTCCACACGGTCGAGCGGGGGCTGTGGGACAAGCCCACCTGCTTGAACAACGTTGAAACCTGGGCGAACGTCCCGCAGATCATGACCAGGGGAGCGCAGTGGTTCGCGAGCATCGGGACCGGAGATGTGTCGGCCGATCCGTGGGGCGGAAGCAAAGGGACGAAGGTCTTCTCCCTTTCGGGAAAAGTCAACAACACCGGCCTCATCGAAGTCCCGATGGGCATCACGCTGAGGAAGATCATCTTCGATATCGGAGGCGGCATCAAGGACGGTAAGAAATTCAAGGCGGTGCAGACCGGCGGCCCCTCAGGGGGATTCATACCCGAAAGCCTGCTCGATCTGCCGGTCGACTATGAAGAGCTGACCAAGGTCGGTTCCATGATGGGCTCGGGGGGGATGGTGGTGACCGACGAGAGCAACTGCATGGTTGACATGGCAAAGTACTTCCTCTCATTCACCCAGACGGAGTCGTGCGGGAAATGCGTCCCGTGCCGCGAGGGCACCAAGCGCATGCTGGATATCCTCGAGAAGATTACGGCAGGGGAGGGAACAGAGGAGGACCTCGTGCTCCTCGAGGAACTGTCAAACATGGTCGTGGAATCCTCGCTCTGTGCGC
>Ga0315275_10001966_pt1 | contig 18392 bp, 15 predicted proteins | sample YL17G03_0_MG_FD_205557 | JGI IMG/M metagenome (GOLD analysis project Ga0315275, IMG submission 205557) | Sediment microbial communities from Yellowstone Lake, YNP, Wyoming, USA - YL17G03_0 | ecosystem: Environmental > Aquatic > Freshwater > Lake > Sediment | place: USA: Wyoming | collected...
TAAGGTCATCTGACTTTTTCTCAGAGAGAATTCTTTTAATATATTCCTGAAGAAGCGAAGAAGATCTCATTTACTTAAGTATAATGAAACATCACCAAATATAATGTTCTCTAGTTATTTTAATTTCTTCATTCTTCTTGCAACTTCAAAACGAACATCAGAATTTTTATCATTCATCATTTTTGGAAGATGTTCTCTGGCGAAGGCTCCGCCTACGCTTCCAATTCTTTCTACAACTTGATAACGAACTTCCCAATTTTTATCATTCATCATCTTTGGAAGATGTTCTCTGGCGAAGGCTCCGCCTACGCTTCCAATTCTTTCTACAACTTGCGAACGAACCCAATAATTTTTATCATTCATCATCTTTGGAAGATGTTCTTTTCCAATTCTTTCTGCAACATAAAAACGAACATCAGAATTTTTATCATTTATCAAACTTAAAACTTCTTCTTCTGAGGCAAAACCAAATTTTAATTTAGATATTAAATCCATGGGTCTTTTTGGGGCATCTTGTTTAGAGGTTTTTAAAAACTTTTCAAGACCCTTTGGAATTTTAATTTGTTCGTCTTCGGCGTCGAAGATATCTGTTTCTATGACTTTATTTTTTTTGTCCCGCTGAATTGCAAAGGCAAGTTTTGATAAAGAATTCTTTTGATCTAAATTTTTATTGATCAAAAAGTAGAAAACAACGTTATTATTTGAATATTCTTCAAAATATTTGGCATCACGCATCGTGATGCACCACTTTGTCCCGGCGCCATAAGTCACAGAAGCATCTTTATTTTTGATGTACAAAAGCACATATTGATCATCTTCGAATAATTTTTCAGAACCTTCGGATTTAGTTTCTTTTCTTAGTTCCGTTTTTGATTTTGAACCGATTTCTTTTAGTTCATTTTCGAGATCTTTTAAAGTTTTATAAGAATTAATATCTTTTGATTGAAATTTTGAGGAATTCTTATCATAGAATTTAATCGTGGGGATTAAATCATTAATACTAAAATCCTGTGTTAACTGTTTAACACACCATTCAAGATACTTTGGATGAACTGATTTTTCAAGTTCGTCAATTTCGTTTGATAAGTTTGGAAACTTGATCTTGAGATCATCTGACTTTTTCTCAGAGAGAATTCTTTTAATATATTCCTGAAGAAGTGAAGAAGATCTCATTTACTTAAATATGTCATATATATTATTAATATGAAAATTAAAACATCAACACTTAAAAAATTGATTAAAGAAGTATTGCTTGAAATAAGTTCACCACCCCCAGTTCCACCTCAGGCAAACAAAACAGTCTCTCCCGAGTCAACAATTTATATGTTTTTAACATCGCCCGGCAAGCCCACTGATTGTAGGGCCGCTCGTGATGCATTCGATAAAATTCAAGCAAACCTATCTTCAGGTGATCGTAGAGATCTTGATCATGTTATTATGATGGTTGATAGTGGTTTTTCTGGCGACGTCGATGTAGCCGGTGCCAAAGAGATTCTTAAAAAATCAAAAGCTAAAACACGCTAACATAATAATTAAGTTTGATATACTTTAGCTATCATCATCATATTGGTGTATAGTTACGAGAAGAACTATAATGACATTTATTAGCGTTAAACCAAGTGACATTGAATCATTTACGATTGTAACAAATCCACGCCGCTCATTCACGTCAAGTTCACTTGGTGTAACGGGTTCTGTAAATGTATATGCAAGACGTTCGCATACTGAAAAAGATATGCTTATAAGTCCTGCCTTTTTAGATGTGATTCACGGTGATAATGACATAAATTCTGAATTATATACATTGCAATCATCTGGTCGAACAGTTAGAAACGCTCTTAGTCGTTCATTATCTGACACTTTTGGTCCAATGATGGAAAGTTATTTACGTAAAGTAAATTCTTCATCAATAAACCTTAGAAAACAAAAAGTAATTGATATTAAACGTTTTACACCTTCATATATGTTTACAAAAAACACAATGAAGAAATTAGTCGTCAAAGATATTTTGATGAAACATTACAAAACATCTTATCCATCGGCGCACTGGGCATATACAAACTACAATTCATTAAATTTTTTCACGGCATCAAATCTTCCAACATCATCTGTTTTATTATATCCAAATATTCAAACAGACGATGCAACTTTTCATGAAGGTTATGTTAGTGGTGCATATTCATTATCAGGTGCCTTTAGTTTTGATTTTTATATAAACCCCAGATATCAACAAAATGAACCAGACAAAGAATTCAAAGCAGGAACGATTTTTCATTTATCATCAAGTTATGCCGTCTCTCTTGTTTCCGGTTCTGCAAAAGATCATAATGGAAAGTCAGTTGGATTTAGACTTAAACTTCAACTTAGTCACAGTGCTGATGTAAAACCCTCATTGGCAACTAATGGAAATTATCCAAATGATCTAATATTTTTATCTGATGATAATTCACTATCGTGGAATCACTGGCATCATGTAGTTATAAGATGGGGAACTAATCTTGTTAATAATGGCACCGGCTCATTTAATATTGATAGTGTTGATAAGGGAACGTTTGTTGTCCCATCATCATCAATAACGCCCAGATTATTTAATGCAGCAACTTTTGCAAATCCTGATGTATTGTGCATAGGTAATTACTATGAAGGAAACAATACAGGCGTAAATTCTCAAGCATATTTTTTTGCTAATGATCCATCACAACGCGATGGATTACAACAATTAATTAATGATGTTGGCGGCATTGATGAACCAACATATTATTCGTTTAATCATCCTCTTAATGCCGAACTTCACGATCTTTCAATAAAACGATATCATATGTCAGATCTGGATGTTGAAGTCTCGGCGTCTGTCGGTCCAAAATCTCTTGATAATTGGACGGCTTTCTATCTTCCAGTATTTTTTGTTCAAGATTCACCATTTAGAAAATTTGTTGGTAGTTATGGTGGAATTTTACAAACACCATTTTTTGAAGTCGATGGTGTTACAGATGATCCATTCAATGTTGCAATGTCGTTTGGCGTTGCTGGCCATTATATTAATATAGAAAATTATTTACGTGATTTTGCTTCAAACGTTTTCCCAAGAACGCATCATATGACCGGCACGGCCATTCCGTATTCAACAACGGCCCAACCCGCAAACGATTTTCTATACGCTGACCCTTTTGTTTGTCGTAGAAATTTATTGATTATGCCTTGTGATGATGGATTATTTGTACCATCATATGAGTTATTAGCGTCAGAAAGTATAAATTCAAGTTATGTTGATGATCTTGGCGTTGAAGATTTAAGTCTTATTCATCTTGATGGTTTATTGTCAACATCGTCACTAATTTTTGGGGAAGATTTTACTTCAACATCATCTGGACAAACGTTTATAAACGAAGCCGTTGGATTTACACCCGAAAATCCTGGCTCAGCGCCTGGTGGATCTTATCGAAATTATATTAAAAACTTAAATCTCACAGTTCTTTCTGGTACATTTGATGCCGGAGTTCAAACAGGCGCACCATTAACGATTTATCAAAGAACCAAAGACTCATCTTCTAATCAGGTTACATTTTTTGATGTAAGTAATCTTTATTATGGAATGAGAATATTACCTGGAACGTTTGAAATGTACGATTCAAATCTATCAGGATCAAATGGTTCTATTGGAATAAAATTAAAAGACGATGGAAACGGTAACATTTATCGTGCTGATTGTTTAACAAGTGCATCAACGTGGAACTCAGTTGGAAATATATTTTATCATGAAGGAATAATTGTTATTAAGAGTCCTCACTTATTCTTTTATGGAAAAGAGCAATTTGAAATATCTCTAAAAGGTGAACAAAATATTCACTCAATGAAACTTGAGATTTTGGCCGAATCATCACACCTCAATTCCTCGTCCAATCCATCATTTATAAACCTTCCAGCCTCTGGATACGTAACCGACAAAGATCCAAATTATGTTTACATTACAAATATTAATTTTCATGATGAAAATATGAATGTTGTTATGAAGACTCAACTTGCACAACCCATTCTTAAAAGACATACAGACAAGATTTTATTTAAAGTTGGTATGGATTTTTAAATTAAATGAAAAAAACAAAAAAGAAGCGCAAACGTCATTATCATACTGGCGAATATGTTTCAATCAAATCTGGACAAATATGTAAATTTCGTTCAGGTTGGGAAAAATCATATATGGAATTTTTGGATATGTCTTTGGACGTAATTTCATGGGAATATGAAAGTATTGTTATTCCTTATGTTGCAAATAAAAAAACAGGAAAATTACGAAAATATTATCCCGATTTTTTCGTAACAAAAGAAAATGATAAATTTCTAATAGAAATTAAACCTTCACGCAGAATTCACCAAGCAAAGGTTATGAAAAAAATTAGTGCGGCGAATGATTGGTGTAACGTAAATAACGTTAAACTTTTAATTGTTACAGAGTATGAACTTAAGGTTCTTGGGCTTCTGAAATAATTTACTTAATTGTTCTAATATGATATTGTTATTATGTCATGGCAACTATCTTCGGTCTTGATATTTCAACGTCTATCACCGGCATCGCTATCCTAAAAGGAGAGACAATTATTGCCATTGATCATATTGATTTTAAAAAATGTAATAACATTTGGGAGAAAACAGATGTTGTCAAAAACAAAATCGATAATTTATCAAAACAATTTAATCTTTTCCCGGGTGAAGTCACCATCGCCGTCGAACAACCACTAATGGGATTTCAAGCAGGAATGTCAAGTGCTCAAACGATAACAACGTTAACACAATTCAATGGCATCGTTTCTTATATTGCCAGAGACAAATTTAAAATTAATCCTGAATTTGTAAGTGCAGCCCATGCAAGAAAAGTGTGTGGAATGAAGATGCAAAAAACAAAAGTTGCAGGCATGTCTCATAAAGAACAAGTTTTTAAATACATGTCAGAAAACGATCTAAAACATATTGTTTGGCCAACAAAAAAGAAATCCGATAAGCTTGTTGAATGGTCAAGAGATTGCACCGACGCTTATGTTATTGCCCGGGCATTCTATTTGATGAACAAATAAAGATTTATGGTTACAATATTACTGTGATATATTCGATAACTGATAAAATTGGATTTATAGAATCAATTTTTGGAACTGGAAAACTTGCGCGAAATTCAAAAAATTTCGATGTTAGATGTCCAATTTGTGATCCAAAAGATTTATCAAAACGAAAATTAGCAATTCGCGTCGCTGACGACGCGCTCCATTGTTGGACGTGCGGATATAAGGCACATACCCTTGCTCCACTAATTAGAAAATTTGGTACAAATCATAAATTAATTGAATATAGGGATAAGTACGCCCCGATAGATTTAAATGGAAAATCAAAAAATATTTCATTTAACGCCCCGGAAGAAAAATTATCTTTACCAAACGGTCTTAAAATGTTACCCTTCACTCCCCAAAACGATCCTGATGTGAGGCACGCTTATCAGTACTTAAAATCTCGTAACATATCTAAAGAAGATATTTGGTATTATAAACTTTGCATATCAGATGAATTTCGCTGGCGTCGCCGCATTATTATGCCATCATTTAATTCTATAGGTGAACTAAATTATTTTGTTGGCCGGGCCATTGATACAAAAAGAAAACCTAAATATGACAATCCTGATGTAGATAAATTACCAATCATATTTAATGAACTAAATATAGACTGGTCTAAACAACTTGTATTATGTGAAGGTCCTTTTGATTTAATGAAATGCACTCAAAATGCCACATCATTATTAGGATCAGATTTAAATGAACAATCGGCTTTATTCAATAAAATTTTACTAAATTCAACACCGATTGCTTTGGCTCTCGATGGTGATATGTGGATTAAGAAAACACCTAGGATTGTTTCAAAATTAGTAGAATATGATATAGATGTTGTCGTAGTTGATGTAAGGCAATGGGATGATCCCGGTCGAATGACTAAAGATGAATTTAAAGTAGCATTAGCTTCGGCGAAACATCTGGAATGGACGGATACATTTAAAGATAGGTTGTTTAAAGTGTCACAAACGTCTATGTCGGTGTAACTTGTAAAGTTATCAAGTAGGGTATAGAATTAATTATGAGTTGTAAGATAGCACATATTGCCGATATTCATATTCGTACTCAAAGTCGTCATGATGAGATTAGGATAGTTTTTTCTGAATTTGTTAAACAATGTAAACAACAAAAAATTGATCACATTTATATTGGTGGCGACATATATCATACAAAAACACAAGGAATATCTCCTGAATATATTGATTTAATGCACTGGTGGTTATCTGAATTAACGTCATATGGTGCTCAAGTTCATATGATTTTAGGTAATCATGACGGTGCCCTTACTAATCTTTCTAGACAAGATGCTATTACCCCTATAGTCAATGCCGTGAATAATCCAAATGTTCATCTTTATAAAAATAGTGGTGTTTATGAATTTACCCCCGGTTACACATTTTGTGTTTTTAGTTTATTTGATGAAGAAAATTGGTCAAAAGTTGAACCAATGCCCGGAAAGATTAATATAGCATGTTATCACGGTCCAGTTGATGGTTCGTCAACTGAAACAGATTGGGCGATTGAAAGTACGATTACTTCTAAGTTTTTTGACAAATATGATTTTGCCTTTTTAGGTGATATTCATCGTACACAATTTTTAGATTATCGTGATGTTGAAATAGAAATAAATGAAGAAGATCTACATCTTTATGAAGGTGCGGAAATTGTATCGTGAAAAATTGTTTAGTTTGTCATAAGTTGCTTAAAAATACAAAAAATTATTGTAATCGAACTTGTTATTTGTTAAAACCCCAAAAAATCAAAATAGAAAAACGTAATTGTTTAAAATGTAATATTGAATTTGAGTTTCGTTCCAATTTGAAAAGAAAATATTGTACTCGATTATGTAAAGATTTACACCAAAAAGAAATATACAAAAATACGGGAAATCCATTATATGGGAAAAAGTGGTCTGTTGTAACACGAAATAAATTTAATATTTCAATACAAATTTATTGGAGTAATGAAAATAATCGAACTAAACATAAAAAACTTTTACATGATATTTCAAAAGAAAAAGGTTGTTGGTTTGGGACAAGTGATTTATCTTGTGAAAAAAGATTAAATACGTATATTAAAAAATATGGTGTTTCTCATCCTTGGAAAAATCCTGAAATACGAAAAAAATGTGAAGATACAACGTTTTCATTATATAAAAAACATTCATGGGATATTGCAAAAAGCAAAACAAAAAAGAGAAATACTGACATTGAAATCATTATGTCTAATTTATTATCTCTTTTAGGTGTTTCATATATTAAATGTTATAATATTGTTATTGATAATGACAAACGAGAATACGATTTTTATTTACCTGATTTTAATATTTTGATTGAGTGTGATGGCGATTATTTTCATGCAAATAATAACAAATATGATCAAACAAAATTAAGTAAAACACAATTAAATACTATTAAAAATGATAAATTTAAAAATAATTTAGCACAAAATGGAAAATATAAATTACTAAGATTTTGGGGAACAGAAATTAAAAATAAAAATTTTATTATCGTTTTGAAAGATAAAATATGGGAAAAATAAAAATTCGTGTCAAGAAACCATGGATAGGATATCCAGGTTCTACAATTCAACAAAATTATAGCGAATCGCTTGATCATGGTTATTTGTTGTGGGACATTGAAAATCGTGAAAAATTTGATGTATCATTTGTTAAATTAACAAACCCAAAACCTTACGTCACAATTGATTGGTGCGGCACCGTCGAAAAGACAGTCAAATATGCATCACAATTTCCAAAACAATCACGATTTAGAATTAAAAGTGTTTCACAAATATCACAACGAGATGTTTATGAAATTATTGAAGAATTAAAACAAACGTGTCTTGCTACTGAGGTTACATTTAAAAATGATCAAAAAATTAATAAAGATATTATTACTACGAATAAAGCGACGTTAGATAAATCTGATTTACGTAACTCTGACGTAGTTTTATCACTATTAAAAGATCATTATTCTTTACAGGTAATAAATGAAAACGTAACTCAACAAATTAATGAACAACTTAAAAACTATCTTGTTTCATCTATAACAAAGGAAGAGGTTGTTCGTAATACACAATGGTTTATTAGACATTTGGCATTTGATAATATGTTTTCTTATGGTTTAAAAAACTCAATAAACTTCGATTCGCTTAAGGGTGTTGTAGGTATTTTTGGTCCTAATCGCATCGGAAAATCATCAATTGTTGGAACTATTATGTATAGTTTGTTTAACACCACCGATCGTGGTCCAACTAAAAATCTCAACGTCTGTAATGCCAGAAAACCATTTTGTTATACAAAAATGATTATAAACGTTAATGGCGTCGATTACGTAATTGAACGTCAAACAACAAAAAACGAAAACAAACAAGGTATAATCAGTGCATCAACATCACTGAATGTTTGTAAAATAGACAACCAAGGTAACGTTATCGATCTTGTTGGTGAACAACGAACTGATACAGAAAAAGTAATAAGGGGTCTCATAGGTACTGCAGATGATTTTTTGCTTACTTCAATTGCGTCACAAGGTGAAATGAATCAATTCATTTCACAAGGATCAACAAAACGTCGACAAATTTTATCACGATTTTTAGATCTTGATATTTTCGATAAAATGTATGATCAATCAAATAAAGATCTTGGTTATTTAAAGGGTCAATTACGAAATTATACCGATAGAGACTGGGTTGCCATTGCCGATAATTACAAAACTCTTTTACAAGAAATTACGAACAAAATAGAAGAATGTGTTATAACAAATAACAAATATAATGCAAGATTAGATGAGCTCAAAAGTAAGTTGGCATCACATAATGACTACAAACCAGTTACAAAACTAAGCGTTACAACACAACAAGATCTTGTTAATAATACAAAGAAAAAACATGATGAAATTGTAATTAGGCTTGAAAATGTAAAAACTGAAATTAACAAAATTGATGAAAAAATTAAAACATTAGATGATCTTAAGTCACAATATGATTTAGTTACATCAAAAAAGAGATTTGATGAATTTAAAATAATGACATCAACTGTTACAGAATTAAATCATCTTCATGAAAAAGAACTTTTAACATTAAAATTACAAGAACGTTCATTAAAAATTCTTGATGAAGTACCATGTGATGATAAATTTCCAACTTGCAAATTTATAAAAGATGCTCATTCAAATAAGTTACTTGTTGATGATCAACGTAAAAAAACGTTGAATTCATTAAAGAAACTCAACGAATCAGTTAAAACATTAAATGATCTTAGCGCGGAAGACGTTAAAGGAAAATTAGAAAAAATTGAAAAAATATATGACTTACATTCAAAACTTAGTATTGATTTATCTCGTTTTCAACTTGATTTAGTAAAAATTGAATTAGAACACACAATTAAGCTTGAGTTGCTAACATCTTCAACAATTAAATTAAATGAACTTGAAGAGGCTCTAAAAAATGATGAAAATGCAGAAGTGGTTTCCATTAGGGCAGAAATAGATGATTTAGTATCGGCCTCACGTGGGCTTGATGATGAAAAAATGAAGCTGGCCTCAAGTAAAGGTCATCTATTTTCAGATATCACAAAAACCAACGCTGACAGACTCGCTCGCGACAATTTATTAGAAAAAATGAAAGCATATGAATTAATTTCAGGTGCCTTTTCAAAACGTGGAATTCCTAGTTCAATTATTTCATCTCAGTTACCAATTATCAATATAGAAATAGCAAAAATATTACAAGGAATAGTAGATTTTACAGTTGAACTTGAAACTGACGAAGAATCTGAGTCAATGGAGGTTTTTATTAATTACGGCGACGGTAAACGGTTAATTGAACTTTCATCAGGAATGGAAAAAATTATTTCTTCAATTGCAATTAGAACAGCACTGATTAATATTTCATCTCTTCCAAAAACTGATTTATTAGTAATCGATGAAGGATTTGGCACTCTTGACGAATCAGGAATTGAATCATGTAATCGTTTGTTATCATCTCTAAAACGATACTTTAAAACAATATTAGTAATAAGTCATATTGACGGCGTAAAAGATGCCGTTGACAACGTTATAGAAATATCTAAAATTGAAAAAGATGCTAAGGTTGTATATGAATGATGCTTCATGGAAACCTTACATAGACAATAGGGTGATTACGTATCACAAAGATGGTTTTGCCATAATCGTACCAATTGACAAAATAGAACCAATACCTATATTTTGTGATATATGTAAATATGTATTACGATCTTATGATGATGAAACATCATACAGAGAATTGGGATGTTGTAATAGGTGTGCTATGCAATGGGCACACTCAAGACGAGAGTTATGGGCCTCAGGTTGGAGACCAACAGATAAACAAGTGGAAGAATTTGAAAAGTTAAGACTACCTATGATGGTAACTATGAACGTTGACTAATATTTAGTTATGGAGCCAAACACATGCCTGATAAAATAATTGATCTTTCTGCACTAGGACAAAGTATTGATAATTCGTGGGGTCGTTCATCGACGCCCAAAACAGCATCTTATTCAGTGAAATTTAGTCTTGGCGGAAATCGTTTAATTGCATCTTATCAAGCTGTAGTTAATTTTGGAACAGAGCAAGAAATGATTATTATGAAAAGACGTTATTCAGAAGAGTCAGTTTCTATAATTAATGCAGTTTTAAAAACAGTCAAAGTAAATTACAAAAAATTATCTGGTGATTCACTAACAACAAAAGAAGCTTCATCTTCAGATTCATTAGAGATTATTGGTTTCAACGTACACAACCCAAAAAGAACTGCTTATTACAGAAGAAAAAGCGTGTTTGATTTGGGATAATATGGACGTATATACAAGAAGAGATCAAGTAAACGAAATTCTTGCCTGTGGTAAGGATGCAGTTTATTTTATGCGTAATTATGCTAAGATTCAACATCCTAAACGTGGATTAATACCCTTTGAAACGTTTACATATCAAGATGATTGTGTTAAGGCATTTGATGAGCATCGCTTCAACGTAGTGCTAAAAGCAAGACAGTTAGGTTTGTCAACTGTGACAGCAGCATATGCAACCTGGCTTGCAATTTTTCATAAAGATAAAAACATACTTGTTATTGCTACAAAGCTCACTACGGCAATGAATTTTATTAAAAAGGTGCGCACCATCCTAGATGGTTTGCCTAAATGGTTGTTACTAACGAAATTTGAACCAACAAAACAATCTATATCGTTTTCAAATGGTTCAGTTGTTACAGCTATTCCCACATCTCCTGACGCCGGTCGTTCAGAAGCATTATCATTATTGATCGTCGATGAAGCTGCGTTCATTAGAGACTTTGAAGATATTTGGACTGGACTATATCCTACATTATCAACTGGCGGAGCTGCAATAATTTTATCGACGCCAAACGGTGTCGGCGGACAATATTACAAATTGTGGAGTGAAGCCGAAAGCGGTGTTAATGAATTTAATCCAATTAAATTAATGTGGGATGTTCATCCTGAATGTGATCAAGCATGGTTTGATAAGGAAACAAAAAATTTACCAAAACGTAAAATTGCCCAAGAGTATGAATGTGACTTCGTATCATCTGGCGATACGTTTTTACAACCTGAAGATCTTGAACATTTAAGAAAATTAATCAAACAACCTATTGAAAAAACTGGACCTCAAATGAATGTTTGGATTTGGAAAAAACCAGAACCATTACAAAAATATGTTATTTCTGCTGACGTATCTCGTGGTGATTCAAATGATTATTCAACTTTTCATATTATAAATTATAATTCTTGTGAAATTGTTGCTGAATATATGGGAAAAATACCTCCAGATAAACTTGCCGATCTTTTGGCCGAGTATGGAAAAATGTATAATACAGCCTTATTGTGCCCGGAGCAAAATACATTTGGTTATTTTACAGCGATAAAACTAAGAGATGCCGGCTACCCTAGTTTATATTATGAAGGATCATCAGGCGACTTGTTTGAACACAAACAAAGCAATCCAGACATAGTACCAGGATTTTCAACACAAAAGAAATCTCGAGAACAAATTTTAGCAAAATTAGAAGAATTAATAAGAAACAAAATATTATTATCATCTTCGCAAAGACTATACAATCAACTTCAGGCGTTCGTCTGGAACGGAAGTAAAGCACAGGCATCAAAAGATGCTCATGACGATTTAGTAATTTCTATTGCAATTGGCACCTGGTTAACAAATGGAAATACAACAAATATAACGCAGGGATCTGCTCTTGCACATGCTATATTAAAGGCTACGTGCGTCATTCGTCGAGGTCCTTCAGATCTACCTGGAAATTTGAATGAAGCCCAGGCATTGGTAAATCCCAATATTAGGGGAGCCAATTCAAATAAAAATAAAAGACCTAACGATAAACAAAATTCTCGTAATTTTGATATTACAGACTATAGTTGGTTACTACGTTGATATGTATTATGTTATTGGAGAGTTACAAATGAAAGATAAACAAAAAATTGATATCGTTAATCTTCGAGAAATGATTAAAACAGAAATCAATGTTCTCAATGAACAATTAGATCACAATGGGATCCGCGATGTCGTAACCCACGCCAGCAAATTTTTAGCAGAATTAGAAAAGTTTCAAGATAATGCCACTGGCACAATGCTAAATGCTGTTACGCCACAAATTACTAAACTTGCTGTAACCCTTGAAGACATGGTAAGTACCCCTGGATCATATGTTGATCAACCTAAAAGAGTTCAACAAAGAGTATCACTTAAACCAGCGAAAAAGAATAAAAAATAATATACGAACTGCATAAATATATTATTATTTTGAGAGAGCCTTCTTCCTAAATGAAGAGGCAATAAATGAGTAAAATTATACCAATTGAAACAATCGTTAATCGACTATCATTAGTCCATTGTGATGTTGTAACAATTGATGAAAAAACATATATGGGTTCTTCTAAAAAGGCTATCTTTACAGATAAAGATTTTGGCATTTGGAGTGCTTATGTTTCAAATGTATTGTGTGGGCATAACCATCCAGCTCGTGGCAAGCTAAAAACTAAGTCTACGTGTATTAAGCGTTATGGATGTACTTCGCCATTAGGCAATAACGTAATTAAAGAAAAGTCTAAATTAACAAATATTGCTAGATATGGGACACAAAACCCAGCGCAATGTGATATTATACAAAATAAAATTAAAGCAACTATGCTTATACGCCATGGCGTTGATAATCCTGCAAAAAGTAAAGAAATTCAGCGTCGTAAATTATTAACAATGAAATCTAAATACGGTGTTTTTTATCCGTTGCAATCAAAAGAAATTTTTGATAAAATGACAAAAACAAACATAAAACGTTATGGTGTTAAAAATGTAATGCAGTTGCAACAAACCAAAACAAAACTAGAAAATACGTGTTTGTTACGATATGGGGTTAAAAACCCATCCCAATCTATTAATATTCATAATAAAACAATTAAATCAATACGAAAATCAAAAATAATCAAACACTGGAAATCCAATGAGGATTTATATTGTGTTGGATCATATGAACTTGCGACAATTAATTGGTTAAATAAAAACAAAATTAATTTTATGTGGCAAGTTCCATTTAAGATATCTTCATTTAATAACACAATTAATGAAAAAACATATATTATAGATTTATTTCTTAGTGATATTGATACGTATGTTGAAATAAAAGGTTACTGGATGCAAGAAATATCTTATAATAAGTGGTGTTGGTTTCATACTACGTACCCAAATTCCGAACTATGGACATACGATATATTGAAAAATAAAGGAATTTTATAATCATGGCAAAAGATAATAAACCCCAAGATCTTTTTAGGCGATTAACACGATTATTTCGTAGTGGTCCTGTAGTTAAACGTAAGATTAAAACAGCGGATACGGCAATAAACGTTGTAGATAGAACTAAATCATCAGGAACGTTATTATTTCAAAAGAGTTCTGCTCCCACTTACGCCACTATCACTGCAAACGCCTATAATCTTTCTGAGCGCCTTATGAGGTACCAAGACTTCCAGGAAATGGAGCTCACACCAGAAATCAGTGCAGCATTAGACATATACGCAGATGAAACTGTAGCACAAGATGATACTGGAAAAGTTTTACATGTTTTTTCAGATAATGAAAAAATTAGAGAATTAATTGAAGATTTATTTTATAATACACTCAACGTTGAATTCAATTTAAGATCCTGGGTAAGAAACTTAGTTAAGTACGGAGATTTCTTTTTATACAATGACGTGTCCCCTGACCAAGGTGTGATCAGCGCATTCCCAGTCCCAGTCAATGAGATTGAACGTGAAGAAAATTATGATCGAGACGATCCAATGGCGGTAAGATATCGTTGGGTCTCGCTCGGCAATCGTGTTTTAGAAAATTGGGAAATTACACACTTTAGATTATTGGGAAACGATATGTTTCTACCTTATGGTTCTTCTATCATTGAACCAGCTCGTAGAATTTGGCGTCAATTAATCTTAATTGAAGATGCCATGTTGGTTTATAGAGTCGTCCGAGCCCCCGAGCGCCGCGTATTTTATATCGATGTCGCCAACGTACCTCCTGAAGATGTGCCAAGTTATGTTGAAGAACAAAGAAAAAACTTACGAACAAATCAAGTAATTGATCAGACAACTGGTAGGGTTGATTTACGCTACAACCCAATGCCCGTTCACTGGAATAGTCAAGTTCCCCTACTTGATGGAAGAGTTATTTCAATCAAAGACTTGTCTCAAGAGCTCGAGACAAACCCAGAAAAAGAACATTGGGTTTACTCGGTTCAAGATAAAACAAATAAACTAGTGCCTGGTAAGGTGACATGGTGTGGTAAAAACTATACAGCTAAACATTTAATTAAGGTTTGGTTGGATAACAATAGCTTTATAACTGTGGCCCCTGAACATCCATTTGTAATGCGTGATGGATCAAGTAAAAGAGCTGATGAACTTAAACCAAACGATAGTTTAATGCCTCTTTATAGAAAATTATCAAACAAAGAAGACAATGATTCAATTATCGGTTATGAAAAAACCTATGATCCTTTTACTAATAAATTTGTGTTAACACACATGATTGAAAGAAATAAATCTAGTGCTGGTGAAGAAATTATTCGACTTAATGATTTAGATCTACAAGGTTTCCGCCAACAATATCTTCCAGGAAATGTCAGATACGCTGCCCAACAGTTAAATCACAAAGTATCACAAATTGAAAATTTATTTGAACAATCAGAAGACGTCTATTGTATGACCGTTATGGGTCCAAATGAAGAAAATGATAGACACAACTTTGCTTTATGTGGATTAAACGTTGGTGGTGATCATACATTTGATGGCGTTTTTGTAAAAAATTCAATCGATGAAGATTATTTTATTCCTGTTCGTGGTGGTGAATCAGGTACAAAGATTGACACCCTTGCCGGTGGCCAAAATACTGCCGCTGTTGAAGACGTGGCATATATTCAAAAGAAATTATTCGCTGCACTCAAGGTGCCCAGGGCATATTTGGGATATGACGAGATGTTAAGTTGTTTAGTCCCGAATACGCGTGTACCTTTGTTGGACGGTCGTACATTGTCAATTGAACAAATCGCCCAAGAACGTGCATTAGGAATTCAGCATTGGGTATATTCTTATGATAAATTATCTGGTAAGATTGTCCCTGGTAAAGTAATTCAAGCTGGCCCGACACGTCCAAATGCCGAACTGGTTCGCGTTACGCTTGATAATGGGGTAACAGTTGATTGTACACCTGATCATAAATGGATGACTCGCGAGGCTGTTTGGTGCGAAGCCAAAGATTTAGTTAAAGATCAATCAATGATGCCATTATATCGTAAACAAGTGAGTTTAAATGGGGGTAATGATTATGAAAAAATATACGATCCAGGAACAAATGAGTGGGTATGGACTCATCGAGCTGTTTTTGATCGTGCTTTGAACGTTGCTAAAAAATGTGAATCTATTACTGAACACAAAAACGTTATTCATCATATTGATTTTAATCGATTTAATAATGAACCAACAAACCTCATAAAGATGGGATTTGAACATCATCGAGCATATCATGCAAAACATTTAAATGTTATTCGAGAAAAAACACTAAAATTAGGTGGGTATAATGGACTAAACAATGGGTGGGCTAAAAAATGTAAAGAAAAAGTTGCTCATTTATGGGATATTAATAAACTAATTACTCATTGTATTAATAACAATAATCAAAATAAACGTTCACTAATTAGTTCATATGGGTTATCTGAAACACAATTGCATCATTTATTATTAGAAAATAATATAACGTATGCTGATTTTTCAACAAAATATATGGGAGGATATAGACTTGCTCGTAAAGGAATTGGGGGATATAAGATTACAACATATAGACGAGAGGGTTCATTTGCAACTAAGTACAAAGATGAAGGATTGAGTTTAAATATTGAAGTATCTTGTAAACATTGTAACAGAAAATTTCAAACTAGTCGTAGAGTACCAGCAAAATTTTGTAATAACAATTGTTATACAATTTTTGGTAGAGGAAATAGATCTCGATTAAATCATAAAATTGTTTCTGTTGAAAAACTATCTGAACGTCAACAAACTTGGTGTATTAGCGTAGAGACTTACGAAAATTTTGCAATAGAGAATAGTGTAATCATTTCAAATAGTAAGGCGACGCTTGCTCAAGAAGATATACGATTTTCTCGTACAATTAACGTAATTCAAAAGACAATGTTGGCCGAATTAAATAAACTAGCAATCATTCATTTATATTCACATGGATATGAAAATGAAGATCTACAAAATTTCACATTAAGATTATCAAATCCGTCAACGGTTGCCCAACAACAAAAACTTGAATTATGGCGTTCAAGATTTGAAATTGGTGGTGCAATGCCTATAGATATGGGAAGTAAAGCTTTTGTTAGAAAAAAGATTTGGGGTTTAAGCGATGATGAATGTGAAGATTTAGACTTACAACGTCTTAATGAAAAATTAATCGATGCTCAAATTGAAGCAGCAACTGGCGGAGCAGATGGAGATACTGGCAATGGTGAAGATATTGGAGACGATTTGTTCGGCGGTGGTGATGAAGAATCAGCACCAGCAAAAGATGAAGAACCTGTATCACCACCCGGTCCAGAAACCGCAGGCGAAGAACCAGAAGAAGAAACTGAGCCGGGCGTAAGTTTGCTAACGTCTAGTGATGATAACGATTCAGACGAATCATTTGAACTTGACATGAGCCTTAAAGGAACTGATTTTCCAATAAAACCCCAAACGCAACTTCAAAAATCATTATACAATCGTTCTCGTAGGCGTACTCATGGCCCTTCCAAAACGCACATGCCAGATTTTCATAAAATGACATCAACTCATAATTCGCTAAAAGATCCCTTTGACAGTGAATGGATCAAGTCAGTTGTATCTAATCCATTGGGCGAAACAACAAATATTCCTCGAAAGATAAAATTATCAACTGATATGAAATCAACGTTGTCACGAATGAAAGCATCATTGGGCTTCCGCCGTTCAGGTTCACAACAAGAAGTATTATCAGAGTCAAATGATCATGATTTACAATCAGAGATAGATTTTGAAATAAATAATGAAGAAGATCAATGATACATGTGTATTGAACTATATTTAATCGAAATCGTTATTAAAAATTAAAAACGAATTAAGGGATTTTGCAAAATGTCAAAATTACATCAGAAAAAAAGAAATGCTGGACTACTATATGAATTTTTAGTTCACTGTATTTCAAGATCACTTGTTGAAAACGATCAAAAGAAATCAACAACGGCATTGAAAATATTGAGAAAATATTTTAGACCCGGTACGGAGTTACACAAAGAGTTTAGATTAATAAATGCATTAATCAAAACAACTGTTAGTTCAGAACTAGTTGCGTCTTCAATTATAACTGAAGCGAAAACTGCCGCAAGATTACATAATATTAAAGAACTTGATCGAGAAAAATCTTTATTAATTAGAAATATTAATCATATTATTAATGATGAAAATTTCTATGATCAACAGATTAATGAATATAAGATGTATGCAACTGTACAAACATTAATTAATGATTGGCGAGACGATAATCGTGATCTTGGTAGGTTGGCATTGTATGAAGATCAACTAAACAAGTGGTTGGTTACAGAAAAACAGAAACAAATTGATCATACTATAACTGAAGCATCACCCGGAACGTCAAGACTTTTGATGAAAGTCATGATGAAAAAATTAAATGAAAAATATTCCGGTTCACTAAGTCCAGAACAAAAATCTATTATTA
>Ga0315275_10001968_pt1 | contig 18384 bp, 20 predicted proteins | sample YL17G03_0_MG_FD_205557 | JGI IMG/M metagenome (GOLD analysis project Ga0315275, IMG submission 205557) | Sediment microbial communities from Yellowstone Lake, YNP, Wyoming, USA - YL17G03_0 | ecosystem: Environmental > Aquatic > Freshwater > Lake > Sediment | place: USA: Wyoming | collected...
ATACCCCGCATGCTGACTTCAGTGCAAACAAGACCAAAGGGATCACACCTTTTGCCGTGAAGTTTACCGATCTGTCAACAGGGAGCCCAACACAGTGGGCATGGGATTTCGGTGACGGGGGGACCTCCAGCGAGCAGAATCCCATTCATATCTACACGACATCTGGCAGTTCTTCGACAAGCAGGTATACAGTAACTCTTACTGCGACAAATGCCAACGGTTTTGATGACGAGAAGAACGTGGATTACATCACGGTAACACAGATACCAATCGCAGAATTCACGGTAGACAGCCGGCAGGGCAAGGCACCATTTATCGTGAAATTCCATGATCTCAGTGCCGGGAATCCGACCACGTGGCTGTGGGAATTCGGGGATGGCTCCACATCATCAGAACAGAACCCGACCCACCTGTACCCGTTTGAGGGATCCTATGATGTACGGCTTTCTGTATCGAACCAGTTTGGTACAGATACGATCTTTAAGACGGGAACCACATCCCAGCGGGGAAAAGCTGCACCGGTTCCCTTAACTACGACTGTGACAACGACAGCCCCTGTAACAGCGGTTACGACAATAATAACAACAACCGCGCCAACGACGATTCCGTCAACTACACAAGCACCGGTATCCCCGTTTGTAGCGGTCATTGCATCGGTGATCGGATTACTGGCGATTGCAGTCGCAAAACAGAAATAATTACATTTTTTTCGCGCAGGAAATATCTTTTCAGATGGTGAATCTTTTTCTTTCTGATGATTCCCCCTGGATGAGGATACATTCAGATGACATGAAGGCATGAGAATTTATCTGGATAACCAATCCGGACAAATAAAAGATCAAAAAAGATCGAACTACCGTCTTCAGATGGTGATGATGGTAATCACCGATCAGATTTTTAACCGACAGGTTTCTGGTTTACCTTGCTGATGATCACTTCAGCAGATGTCCATGGTCATCAATCTCGCCGCGGTAAATCCTGGTACTGGAAATCCAGCGTCCATCTTCGGCAAGAACACAGCTGATCTGGTGGATATCCACTTTCTTTTTACCTTTTTCGCGCCGTAGTTTATTGATCTCGACAGCAACCGGGAGCGTCTCCTCAGACACGATAAGAGCATCAAAGTCCGCATCGATGGCAGAACCGTACCGATCAGCCAGAGGTTCGACCGCCCATCTGGTTGAATGGATATTTGTAAGAATAAATCGTTCGAGGTCAAATTTACGTGAAGCGAACGGGCGGACCGGGTGGATTTTACGACTTGCAAATGAATCGCTTGTAAGACCAATCACCACATCACCATCAGGTCCGGCAAGTTCAAATGATCTGGTCAGGAGACGTTTATGCCCGTCATGAAGGGGGTCAAACGTGCCCCCTACCATAACCTTCATACTCTTTGATTCTTAATTTCCTATGTTATTATGCATATGGATCTCAACGTCTCCGGCCAGCCGCTTTTTGTGGCCGGCAATGCAACGGTCATCGGCGATATAACGTTCGGGAACCAGGTTGGTATCTGGTTTGGCGCCGTGATCCGGGCCGACAGGGACCGGATCACGATCGGGGACAGGTCAAATATCCAGGATAATTGCGTCGTACATACAAGCAAGGGATTTCCGGTCACTATAGGAAATGATGTATCGGTAGGGCATGGCGCGATCCTGCATGGTTGTACGATTCATGATCGGGTATTGATCGGCATGGGTGCAGTTGTGCTCAACGGTGCGAAGGTGGGCGACGGTTCAATTATTGGCGCAGGTGCAGTAATCACGGAAGGGAAGGAGATCCCCCCGAACTCGGTGGTTGTCGGTGTACCGGGCAAGATCGTCAAACAGACGGATGCAGACCAGCAGCAGCATATCCTTAACAATGCTGTCTCCTACGTCGAGCTCGCAAGGGAGTATGTCCACCATGGGTGATGTAGTTGTCATAGGTGCCGGGATTGCCGGAATCCAGGCTGCACTGGATATTGCCGATCACGGGATCCAGGTGCATCTGATTGAACGTGAACCGACCATCGGCGGGCACATGGCACAACTGGATAAAACATTTCCGACAAATGACTGCTCAATGTGTATTCTCTCTCCCAAAATGGTTGATGTTGAGCGTCATCCGCGAATTACCATTCATACCTGCTCCGAAGTTGAGAAAATAGAAGGTGAAATTGGACATTTCGTTGTTACAATAAAAAAATTCCCGAGATTTATTGATGAGTCTGCCTGCAACGGATGCGGCGATTGCGTACTGATCTGTCCGGTGGAGGTTTACAACCGATTCGATGCCGGAATCGGCGTGAGAAAAGCAATCTACAAACCGCATCCTCAGGCAGTACCGGATATAGTTGTCAAGGATCCGGACCACTGTATAGAATGCGGCCTGTGTTATGATGTCTGTGGACCGGATGCGATCAAACGGGAAGATGAAGAACAGATAGTAACACTACAGGCATCCAGTATTGTAATCGCCACAGGGTACGCGATATTTGATGCATGCAATAAGAAGCAGTTTGGCCATCTTGCGCTTCCCGATGTAATCACAAGCCTCGAACTGGAAAGGATGATGAATGCAGGCGGACCGACCGGGGGAAAAATCAAGCGACTGAGCGATGGCAGAATGCCGGAGAGTATCATTTTCATCCAGTGCGTGGGATCCCGGGATACTACCATCAACCGTCCCTATTGTTCCTGTGTCTGTTGCATGCAGGCAATAAAAAATGCGATGCTGATTAAGGAAAAAAATCCAAAAACAGATGTGATCATCTGTTATATGGACATACGTTCCTACGGTAAGGGGTATGAAGAATATTTTGAGCGCGCAAAGAACATGGGAGTCAGATTCCTTCGGGGAATGCCTTCAGATGTGATTGCTGACAACAGTGGCATGAGCCTGCAGGTTGAAAATTCTGAGACTTCTGAAGTTCAGGTACTCCACCCGGATCTTGTTGTGCTGTCGGTAGGTATCGGGCCGGCCGAAAAATTTGGACAGATTGCAGAACAGTCCAAAATCCCCCTTGAAGATACCGGGTTCATCAAACCGGTTCATGATGCCTTAGATACGGTCGCTACGCTGTGTCCCGGGATCTATGTCGCAGGCACCGCATCAGCACCACGGGATATTCCTGACAGTGTCGCATCCGGTGAATCTGCAGCAATGCGGGCTTTCATAGATGCAATCAGGACGCGATCCGAGTGAACGAGACTGCCACCCTGTGGTGGGATAAGGAAACGGGCAGCCTCCGCTATATTGACCAGACACTCCTTCCCGTGAAATACACGATAGTCGAATGCCGGAGCGTAGAACAACTGGCAAGAGCGATAAGACGACTTGAGATACGCGGCGCACCCGCACTTGGTGTCGCAGGCGCGTATGGAGTTGCGCTGGCAGCTCAGGTCTGCCTGAAAAAAAATCTCTATGCATTTTTATCCGATGTGCACAGGGACGCTGAGATCCTTCGGGTAACCCGCCCGACGGCTGTCAACCTCGGCTGGGGGATCGACAGGGTATTGGATAAAATGGCATGTGCAGATGATATTACGTCAGCACGCTCAGTTTCACTTGAGGAGGCAGAAACGATAGCACGTGAAGATACTGCATGCTGCCACGCAATTGGTGAACATGGTGCTGACCTTCTTCCTGACAAATGTACCGTATTAACGCACTGCAATGCCGGATCACTTGCCTGTTCTTCATGGGGTACAGCACTGGGAGTGATCCGGTCGGCCATCGATAACGGTAAAGAGGTTAATGTGTACGCGTGTGAGACCCGCCCGTTACTCCAGGGCTCCAGGCTTACCGCCTGGGAACTTGTAAGGGACGGAATTAATGTAACGGTGATTACGGATTCTGCCGCGGCTCACCTGATGCGCAAAAACACCATAGATGTTGTTCTTGTTGGAGCAGATCGGATCACCTGCGACGTGGTTTTTAACAAGATCGGCACGTATATGCACGCTGTCTGCGCCCGCTATCACAAAATCCCGTTCTATGTTGCTGCACCACTCTCAACATTTGATACCGGAAAAAAGGAACAGGATGTAATTATCGAGGAACGCGGCAGAGAAGAAGTAACGAAAATTGACAGCCGTTGTGTCGTTCCTGATGCTGCCGGAGTAAAAAATTATGCTTTCGATGCAACCCCGATGGATCTTGTCACAGCGATTATCACCGAACGGGGAGTTTTGCGCCAGCCTGTTAATACCGACTTAATCTTATCCTTGAAGAGCATAAAATAGTCCGCAAGAGCACACCTTCACAGAAATGAATTTCGATTTTATTACCTGGAAAGACCTGATGTATCTTATCGGGGAAGCCACGGTTATTATCGTTCTCGGAGCCCTGCTTACAGCATTTATTCTCGTCATCATTTCCATTTATTCCATCAGGAAGGGCAGACTGTATTTTCCTACGCTGGTCAGGTCCGGGCTCGTGTTCCTCGAGGGGTTAATGAAAGCGTTCTTCCGGCTCCTTGGTCTTGAAGAACGTGAAATGCTCTCATTTTTTATAAAACTCCACAATGCGATGAATATTACAGAATTCGAACGCATTCCGGTCTCTGAACGGGCTGTCTTCATACCCCAGTGCCTGCGCTCCTCAAAATGTCCCGCACATCTCACGCCGGAAGGGCTGAAGTGCCGTAACTGCGGACAGTGTACTGTTGGTGAAGCCCGGATTTTGCTCGAAAAGTTGGGCTACCGGATCTTTATCGTCCCAGGCTCTTCCTTTATCAAGCGGATGGTGAAGAAATATCACCCGAAAGCGATTATTGGAGTTGGCTGCCTGTCTGAAGTGAAAGAAGGTATCGATATGGCAGACAAGATAGGTCTCGTTGCAATGGGGGTTGTTACGATGAAAGAAGGGTGTGTCGAAACGCTCGTCAACTGGGCGGATATTTACGAAGTGGCGATTCTCGGGGTTGATTCAAAATTACTCCCCGAGGACCTTCATATTTTTACCCAATAATTTTCCGCTCTTAATCCTGCCGTGTATAATGATTGTATCTTTGCTCGTTACATCTCCAACATGGACTCCGGTACGCAGGATAACCTTTCCTCCTGCAGAAACTGAGTGAACAATGGCATTATCCAGGATTGTGACATCACCATGTGCCACCAGGGGACCCTTGATTCTTGAATGGCTTCCGATGACAGCATTCCAGCAGTTCACATCGAGTGCAACGCTGGACCCCGGGCCCAGTTCAAGGGTTCCTGTGACGGTAAGTCGTCCCCAGAAATGAGTGCGTGCAGGAACAATGAAATTCCCGTCAATCTTCACATTCCCTTCGAAATACGCCCCTTTTTGTGCATAGAATGTATCGCCATTCCGCGTGACTTTCGGCATACTCCCTCAGGGTAATTGAGGAATGATCAGGGGATATACTTGTTGCTTGGCTGAATATTTCTCCACGAAAAAAATCCCACTTATATAAAAACTGCAGAAAGCGTGAATACAACGAGGGATGCAAACATACCGGCTTTTAAGATAGATGACGCATTTGATGCCTTTAAACAGGAGGAGGTTTCACATTGAAGTCCGCGAAAGGCGGCAAAGATGATGATTACATCGACCACGATGATTCCTGATAGATACCATCCACCCCACCAGAAATAAGGAATAAAACTTGCTGCGACGGAAAAAAAAGTGATTACAAGCGCGATTTCTGTTGTTTTTTTAATACCGATCCGGATTGGTACTGTATCTGCCCCTCCGGCCAAATCGCCCTCAATATCTTCGGCATCTTTGAGCAGTTCCCTTGATACCATGGCAAAAAAGGTGATAACTGCAATCGGGATTATATGGATAAGTCCTGTCCACCCGTTGAACGCCCCCCCGAATAAAAAGATGCTTGCAGACAAGTAGGCAACTGTAATATTGCCGAGCAATGGTGTACTTTTGAGTTTTGCGGCATAGCCAATCAGAAGAAACGAATTTATGATCGCTATACCGATGCATAATGAATTAGTAAAAAAACTCACGAGAATACCAGTGAGGAAGAGCGTAATGGCAAATCCCCGTGCAGCACCCCTGCTGACTTTTCCGGAAGGGATAGGGCGATCAGGGCGGTTTATAACATCAATTTTAGCATCGAAAAAATCATTGATGACGTTCCCGGCGGCAGTGATCAATGCAACGACAGCAAAGAGAAGGAGGGTTTCAGGAATTACCGTGCCGGTGTCAATTAAATAGGCGACGATTGCTGCAAGACCGGCCACACATGAATTCGTCGGGCGGGTGATCGTCAGAAAACCTGAGAGCCTCATTGATTATCAGATCTGACAGAAGACGTATTAAAATGCACTAAAAATAGCAAATATTTGTCATTTACGACGGGCGAGGGGGGATTTGAACCCCCGGCATTCAGCTTAGGAGGCTGACGCTATGTCCGGGCTAAGCCACTCGCCCTGCCCATATCCATTGTGGAGGAATATGTATAAGTTTTACGCGCTGCAACAATACTCTCGCAATGGATTTAATGGGGACTACGGAAGGAAAAACAACGTTTTTTGTTCCCGTCCAGGATGTGACGACTCAGTTTCCTCCCGGGAGCGCGCCAATCTTTTTCAACCGGCGTATGGAACTGAACCGTGATGCCACTATCCTGCTTGTCTCGATACTCAAACCCTCAGATTACCTCGATGCAATGGGTGCTTCCGGTGTCCGTGGTTTAAGGGTGGCAAATGAGTGCCAGATTCCTGTCACCATTAACGACCGTAACCCGCAGGGAATCGAACTGATCGCGTATAATGCCAGCCAGGCAAACCTGCCGGTCGAAATTGTACAGAGGGATGCGAGCGCCCTGCTTTCTGAAAGATCTTTTGACGCCGTGGATCTTGATCCCTTCGGGACTCCGGCGATGATTATTGATGCCGCAGTCAGGGGGACACGTCGGTTTTTGTTTGTGACTGCAACAGATACCGCCCCCTTATGCGGAGCTCACCTGAAGGCTGGCAGACGCCGGTACTTTGCACAACCGATGAATACTGAATATCACGGGGAAGTCGGGCTACGGATCCTGCTCGGGTTTGTCGTCCGTGAAACCGTGAAATACGATCGCGGGATTGAACCTATCTTCTGCTATGCCCGGGAGCATTTTGTACGGCTCCATCTCCGTTTGGTTCGCGGAGCCCATGCAGCTGATGAGACCCTGAAAAGGATCGGTTACATCCTCCAATGCCCGAAGTGCCCCTATCGCATCGAACATCATGCAATGTTTCCTGAAGTACTATCCTGCCCACACTGTGATGTACACCTCTATCCGATTGGGCCTCTCTGGCTCGGCAGTATCCGGCATGAAGAAACTCTGCTGCAGATGAGGGAACAGCTTGAGGCGATGGTACTTGGAACAAGAAAAGACCTGGCAAAACTAATCGATCTCTGCCTGGAAGAATTGCCGACATCAAGCCATTATGACTACCATCGGATCGCAAAAATAGCTGGCTGCTCGCCACCCGGTATCGACAAAGTGATCGCCTGCATTCTTGCTTCAGGGTATCCTGCGACACGGACGCATTTCTCGGGGTACGGTATCAAAACAGAGGCGCCCCTGCCGGTGATCATGAATGCCGTCAGTGCTCTACAATGATCGTGAGCAGATCCCCATCAATGAGTCTGTGGGGCAGGCCTACTCTCTGGCCCGGGTGTTTGACTGACTTCCCCCATACCCGTGCATACCGGAACCGGTAAACAAAGTCACGGTGGAGTTTCGTACAGACATCCTGCACCGTACTTCCCGTCCTGACAATAAGAGGTTCCTCCAAATCCGCATCGCCACCGTGAGGTTTTAAGTAGACCCGGATAAAACCGAGGCAATCATAGATTGAATCCTTGACTTCCTCCATATGATAGCCAGCTGCAGCCGAGATCATGAGCGGGGGGCTGCCGAATCGTTCAGAAATATCATGCTCGATCTCAAGATACCTTTCCTTGTCGACCAGGTCGACCTTGTTCACCGCAATGAACGCCGGTACGTAAACACGGTTCCCCTGTATGGCATCAATCAGGTCATCCTGGGTTGCACCACCTCTGACAAGCACGTCCGCATTCATCATCTTGCTCTCGGAAAGAATAGACCGTACTTCTTCAATATCAAGGTTGAGGGTTCCGACAGCATGAAGCCGGACACCTCCGTGTGAGGACTTTTTGATAGTGATATCCGGTTTTCTGACATTGATCCGTATACCTGCATCGTACAGTTCTTTTATGAGCACGTCGAAATGCAGCTCGTTGAACACATCCACGAGAATAATGATGATATCAGCGCCACGGACAACACCTATCACTTCTTTTCCCCGCCCCTTGCCCATCGCTGCGCCGGCGATAAGTCCCGGCATATCGAGAAGCTGAATCTTCGCACCCTTGTGCTCGAGAGCACCAGGTACAACCGTAAGTGTTGTGAATTCATAGGCAGCGACAGCGCTGTCTGTGCCGGTGAGTTTGTTGAGGAGCGTACTTTTACCGGTTGAAGGGAACCCCACAAGAACAGCAGTCGCATCACCGGATTTCTTGACCGAGAATCCTTCTCCCCCCCCGCTGGATTTCATCGCACGGTTGACTGCTTCATCCCGAAGTCGTGCGATTTTCGCCTTTATCCTGCCTATATGCTTGGAAGTAGCCTTGTTGTACGGAGTTTTGGTCAGCTCCGCCTCCAGTTCCTGGATCTGTTCCTCAAGGCCACTCATTCCTATATTAATCGCCGCATGTCCGAGATATAGTTGTTTATGGAGAACCGTGGGGGGATCTTCATCCCGATACGACGTAACAGGATTGAAGTTTTTGTCATCAACATGTTTAAGTAAAAATATGGCCCATGTTATTGAGCAATTGCGCTGCTATAGTGTAGTCCGGCCAATCATGCGAGCCTCTCACGCTCGCGACTGGGGTTCGAATCCCCATAGCAGCATCTTATCACTGATGGTCCAATGCTCTAAATTTTAACCTGATAGTAACGGATTAGGTTTGAAGTAATCCATTATATCCAATGCAAATGATGGATACCAATTTCCGGATAAACCTTACGTACAAAGGCGATCTGGATAACCAGGCATACTTCGATATGGCGATTCATACCTCACAACAGGAACCGGATATTCTTCTTGAACAACTGCTTCCACCCGAGATACATGCATGACCCATACGAATTATCTGTGAACCTTGTGCAATAGCTGCAGAGAAGGCGCAATCTGTCAAACACAAAACATAAGCATATTAAAACACTATGAGGGGGTAAAGGTATTCAATGCCTGTAGGAAAGGAAGGAAAACGATGGTGACACTAACTACAGAAATGAAAGAAGTATTTGCGAAGAATAAACCCTATGCCATTGCCACAGCATCTAAAAATGGAATCCCTAACGTTGTACCGATGAGCACGGTGCAGATTGTTGCTGATGACACAATCTGGATTGGTGACAACTACATGGTAAAGACGCTCGCAAATGTAAGGGAAAATCCCCATATGGCACTCTATATATGGGATCCTGAAAAGAAGCGTTGTTTCCAAATCAAGGGAACTATAACTGTGAAAAATAGTGGTCCAGATTATGAAAAGATCAAGGCGCAGATAAAAGCAAAAGGCCCCCATTATCCTGCAAAGGGATTGCTGATCCTAAAAATCACGGAAGTATTCGATTGTACACCCGGACCAAATGCTGGGAAGAAAGTTGAATAAAATTTTTTTATTTTTCATTTATAACTGTAACGTGCCACAATTAATGTCCGTTTTGTTGACAGAGTTTATGTCCGCTTTTACCCTCAAATACCCGTACGGTGGCCCTTAATGAGGGCAAAGTCAGCAACTTTTATCTTATTATCATATGTAAGTGCATTTTTGCAAGCCATCAGATGTGATATCATTTTTTAAGAAAAGGGAGGTTCGATATTTTTTTATTCGATTTTCTCAGCTACTGTCTTTGCTAATTCTTTAAGATTCTCATAATCTGTGAAAGTTCCCGACATCCTTAAAGATTCAAATACGTCTTGTTTTACAAAGTCAATTGCATATAATTTTGAATTATCTAATTTGTTTGTTATACGGTAAGCTTGGGATTGATCACCAATATTTGGATTAGAAAGATCATCTATCGTATAAGAATTATTTGCAGTATATTTTGTAGATTCATCCCTCTGTAGTGATAAAGTTTTATTTATATTTTCAATTGGATATATTGAAATACCTTGTTCTATTGATGTTACTTCTAGATTATTTAAATCGACTTGGACGAATTTTACTCTATACCCTTTTTTCCATCCCAAATCAAGTGCAGATTTTACAACATCAGATTTTACTTGTTCAGACCGTTCTTTAATTTGATAATTTTCTGGAAGCTCATCAGATTGCAATGCCATCTCGGATGGTTCGATAGTTGATAATTTAATTTCAGGAGTGGATGGAGCTTTCGATGTACATCCAACAATACAAACTAAAAGAATTATTAATCCTATAGTAAGGATATTGTAAATATATTTCATACCCGTCCCTTTCATTTGAGTGACCATATATTTTTCTTAGTTAGTGGATGTGCCCGGCCAAATAGTCATGAAACCATGCACCGCTGCCATATCAGCAGACAAAAGAGAAAGTGCAATCATGGCATGCAATTCCCTGGCAGTTTTGCCCGGTCTGTAGTCTGATGTTGTTGGATTAATTCCGTTGGGTCTTCCCACTTACAAAGGAATAAAATATATCAGTGGTTGAGCAATTAAAAAATAAAGAATACAAAAAACCCCGAAAGCAATAATTATAACAATTACAATTTGCTCCCATAAGGGCAATTCTGCAAATAAACCGAAGATACCACCACCGCCATACCTAACAATACTATTTCGGGTAATTATCGCTTGCGATTTTAACCTGTAGCTCATTTTTGGTAGTGTAAGTTGCGGAGCTTTTTTCGATTTTAATGCCCTGCCACATTGAATCATACCAGACCATGTACTAACTGCCAACAGAACGCGAATATGAATGCCCGTGCAACGTCTGTAGAGAAAAGGGGGGGATTTAGGTTTGTTTTTTGAGTGCAATTTCCCGATTCTTTTTCGCGTCGACGTTATTGGGATTGATAGTAATTGCCTTGTCAAATGAGGCAACCGCTTCTGCAAACCGACCGAGATTATGTAGTGCGATTCCTCGGTTGCTCCATGCATCAGTGTCTTTTGGGTTGAGGGAAAGCGCCTTGTCATATGAGTCGACCGCTTCTGCAAACCGACCGAGATTACATAGCGCAACTCCACGGTAGTACCATGCGTCAGCGGAATCTGGTTTGAGGGTGATTACCTTGTCAAATGAGTCAACCGCTTCTGAATCCAGTCCTAGTCGAAGAAGCGCGGAACCGCGGTGTTTCCACGCATCAGTTAAATGTGGGTCGATGATAAGTGCCTTGTTATGTGATTCGACCGCTTCAGAATATCGTTTGAGAATGAACAGCAAAACCCCGCGATTAAACCATGCCGAGGCATCAATCGGATTGAGAGAAAGCGCCTTGTCATATGAGTCGACTGCCTCGGAATAGAATTTAAGGTTCGCTAACGAGACTCCTCGGTTGTACCACGCTTCAGCTATATTGGGATTAATAGAAATAACCTTATCAAAACATGAGAGTGCATCTGAGTACCGTCCAAGTCTGAGAAATTCACGTCCTTCATTGAAATATTGCTCATCAGTTTTTTTAGTTAAACTATCAAAAAACCCCATGAAAATAAATTCTAACCTTGAGATGAAATAGGTCTGTCGGTGAACCGCAATCAGAGGCCACTCTTTTTTTCACTTTTCGCACAATTCCATATCAGATGAGACTTTCGCCAACAGAACGCGAATATGAACTTCTGTATTCATTTATGCTCCATAGCAGCATTTTTCTGCCGGAATTCTGCTTTGCCGTTTCCCGGCGGTAATGTTAATTCATCATCGCTGCCATACAGACGAATGCAGAGGATGTTCTGACCTTTTTTCGCATCGGGATGCCAATTAAACCACAGTATTACCGTTTTTTCAGGAGAAGCCTTTAATATTGTATCTCTTCATAATCGTATATGAGGAGTTATGAGCAGGGAGAAGATCAAAGTCCCCAAAAAGGCATATGAAGAGTTAGTCGCCCTCCAGCGTGAAATCCATTTCACCCAGGACCACCAGGATACGATCAAAAAGGCACAGGATCGGGGTTACATGAACGCCGCTACCTGGATCCGCCAGAACGAGAATGCCTACAAGATCGGATTTGCCTGGGGTTTCGAACCTTCGGATGACGAGCCGAAAGGCACGCTAAGGGATCTTCCTGAACGGGAGACTCCGGCACCCAAGCGGACCATCTCCCGTCCCTTACCCCCACAAAGTAAGAAACCCCAGAAATCACAGAGTTCCGGGGGTATTCTTGCCGGTATCAGGAACTGGCTCGGCAAATACTTTTGATTTTTATCCTTTTTTCATTATGAACGAAACAGCTGATGTCTGCAAAAAGGAAATGAGTACATGCCAACGTGCGAAGACTGTGTGAGCTATACCCCAAAAACCAGGGATTCGGGCGACTGCCGCATCAACGGGGAAACCACTCCTGACCGTGACAGTGAACGATGCCCTTCGCGTACATTTATTCCAAAACCGGTTAAATGACAAAGAAGGCCCCTTACCATGCCGCGGGAACTAACCGAAAAGGACATCGCGATTTTAAAAAAACTCGCACCTGAATGCGGGGATCTTAGCTGTTCGGGATCGGGGCACATGTTCCATTCAATCCTGCCCCCGGTCTCAAACCATTTTGCGGAAGACAGTAACGATTTCATCCAAAGAATTGGCCGGCTTTCTGATGACGAACTTACCTATATCATTGACATGATCCAGAAAGGTGAGGAGAGTATGGGCTGCCTCCCGGTCGAGGATGTCGAAGCGCTCGTGCATCATATCCATGACCGCCTCTCTCCGGAAATGGCACAGAAAGTTATCACCGCCTATGAGTCCGGTGGTGAGTGTGAACATTGATTTTGCTTTTGTATGGACGACATTTTAAACGGGATTTCTGAACTCCGTAATCCAACCATAAAAAAACGCCGGGCTGCAGCAACACTCCTGGGTAAATCCGGCAACCTGTCAGCGATAGACCCTCTTATTGAGGCTCTTTCCGATCCTCATCCCGGTGTCCGCTGCGATATTGTTCAGGCATTAGGAAGGTTAAGGGATTCCCTGGCCATTCCAGGATTAATTGCTTCGCTGAACGATGCCGACCCCTCCGTTCGTGCCGCTGCTATCGCTGCTATCGGAAAGATCAAAGACCGTGATGCGGTTGACCCGCTCATCCGCTGTCTTACCGACAGGGAGCTCATCATCAGGATTGGCGCTGCAGAAGTTCTGGGGAAACTGGGCGATCGACGGGCAACGGGACCGTTAAAAGATCTTGAGCATGACCTGTTCTCCGAGGTCCGCGAGGCGGCAAAAGCGGCTCTAAGGAAGATTCAGACAAAAACCTGAATCGTTATTTTGCATTCTTTTTTGCTCTGTATTGATGTCGTTATGGACATCTCCCTGCGATCCTGCACGATGATATTCTTTAAAAAATACCTGTCGGCCTGTATCCTTAATTCACGACAGGAAACATACCTTTTTTATTTCCTGCTGTGATAGTGGCGGGGTTTTTATGGATGAACACCGAACCACTGGTTTATGGGGGTGACCCGATTCCCGATATTATCGAAGCGATAGATCTGAAAAAAACATTTGGCAGAATAAGAGCGGTGGATGGTATCAGTTTTGCGGTAAAAAAAGGGGAAGTTTTCGGGTTCCTGGGCCCTAATGGTGCGGGTAAAACTTCGACCATGAAAATAATTGCATGCGTATCACCGCGGACTTCGGGTACACTTCGGGTCTTTGGCATGGACCCGGAAAAATCGCCGGCAGAGATTAAACAGCGGCTTGGGGTTGTTCCTCAGGAAACAAATCTCGATCCTGACTTCACCTGCTATGGCAACCTGTTTACCTACTCACGCTATTTTGACATCCCACCGGATGTTGCTCAGAAGAAAGCTGAGGAACTTCTGGAGTTTGTCCAGTTAGGGGAAAAAAGGGATGTTACCGTAGATAAACTCTCGGGGGGCATGAAACGGAGGTTAATTCTTGCCCGGGCTCTTGTCAACAACCCGGATCTGCTCATCCTTGATGAGCCGACTATCGGACTTGATCCCCAGGCCCGTCACCTTATCTGGGAGAGGCTGAAATTGCTCCAGGCGCATGGCAATACGATTGTCCTCACTACCCACTATCTTGACGAAGCTGCCCGGCTCTGCGACCGCCTCGTAATCATGGATAATGGGAAAATCCTCGTTGAAGGTTCACCAGCAGACCTCGTGAAAAAGTATGTTGGAAATGAGATCGTTGAGGTGGAAAAGACTGAAGAGGTACTCTCCTGCCTTTTACAGAAAAAAATTTCTTTTGAAGTGATTGGAGAAAGTATTCAGATCGCAACCGAATCTGCCCGCGAAGTCGCCCGCATCCTGTTTGATAACTGTACTCCTCATAAAGTACTGACACGCCCTGCAACACTCGAAGATGTATTCCTGAAACTGACCGGGAGGAAATTGAAGGAGTAATCATGCCGCATTTCTGGTCGATCCCCCATATCACGCGTCGGGCGTGGAAGGTCTGGCACCGGAACATGGTGGTCTTTTTCAGGACATGGAAGGTGAACTTTTTTCCGCCTTTAATCGAAGCGTTCCTGTACCTGTTTGCAATCGGTCTTGGCATTGGTTCCTATGTTAAGGAGATCGACGGTATTCCCTATGTAAACTTCATCGCACCCGCAATCCTTGCTATCTCGGTAATGAACTCGGCATTCTTCGAGTGCACGTACGGGTCCTATGTCAGGATGTATTACCAGAAGAGCTTCGATGCCATGATCGCGACCCCGCTTTCGATAGAAGATGTGATTGCAGGAGAACTGCTCTGGGGGGCAACCCGAAGCTTGTTGTACGTCATTATCATGCTCCCGGTTCTCGTTGCATTCGGTGTGATATCATTACCCTTATCGCTCCTTGCCATCCCCTTTGCATTCCTGGGCGGACTTATGTTTGCCGGCATCGCGATGTGCTTTACCGCTATCACGCCCAGCATCGACACCCTGAACTATCCCTCGTTCCTTCTCATCACCCCAATGGCACTCTTCTCGGGGACGTTCTTCCCGGTTACCCTGCTGCCGGTACTCTTCCAGTATATTGCCCTGGCCTTTCTCCCGCTGACTCATCTCGTTGCCATCATGCGCATGCTCACGTTACCCGCATTGTCAGGGATGCTGGTGCTCCATCTTATCTGGATTCTCATTGTTACCGCGATCTTCTGTATTATCGCGATCAATCAGATGCGGAAACGGTTGATTGTTTAAAACAGAGATTTGCGTGCTGCGAAAAATCCTTCCATGTTTTCTAAGCCTGCCTCTCATCTCTTCTGACTATCCTGAGCACATACAGGTTTTCATCCTCGACCTTCTCCTTCATAACAATTTCTGACGTAAAACTCTGCCGGAAAAAGATATCACGCACTTCCGGAAGTCCTGTAAGTGAAGAGATCAGCAACAAAATTCTCCCGCCCGGAGCAAGTACCCTGCCCACTTCTTCAGCGAACCGCCCGATCACCTCACCTCCGCTCGTCCCGCCATCGAGGGCATACTCGAGCCAGTCATCGATCCTGTCCTCTGGAAGGGTGGGGAGATAGGGCGGGTTGAACAGGATAAGATCAAAAGTACTCCGGATCCCGGAGAAGAGATCATTTCGCACAACATCGATTCGTTTTTCCCGGGCACAAAGAGCCGCGTGAGGGTTTATATCGGTGGCAACAACACCCGTAACACCTGCCAGCTCAGCGGCGATAAGCGCAGAACCGGTACCGATTTCCAGAACACGGTCACCGGGCTTAACCTCAGACCGTGCTGCATCGAGCAGAAGATACGTATCGGCTTCGGGTTGGTAGACCTGGGACGAATTGTAAGGCATGAAATATACTCGTGGGATGATAAGTATTCTTCATTCAAATCTTATGAAATCCTGCTCTGCTTGATATTCCCCTTGGTATAAACTCACCGGCAGTTTAAACAGCGAATGTTATCTCTATTATCTGAAAAGCGCCCATGATTAATGGGAGCCTTCAGCGAGCTGAACGACAATGCATACACAGGTGGAGCAAGCACAGAAAGGGACGATCACACAGCAGATGCATGACATCGCCCGGTCAGAAAGGATAGATCCTCATGAACTCTGCGAAAGGATAGCTGCCGGAAGCGCAGTGATCATGCGGCGAGGGAAGCGCTGCTGTGGGATAGGAAAAGGCCTTTCCACAAAAGTCAATGTCAATCTCGGGACGTCCTCTACCAAGGTATGTGTCGACGAAGAAATTCAAAAGGCAAGAATCGCCGAGACATTCGGTGCCGATACCATCAGCGATCTCTCAATGGGTGGGGACATTAACGCTATAAGAAAGGAGATTTTATCCCGCACAACCCTTCCGGTCACCACAGTTCCGGTATACCAGGCAGTGGCAGAACATGGTCTTAAGAAAATGACGTCCGATGATATCATGGCCACGCTCAGGATGCAGGCAGAACAGGGTATCAGCTCGATAGTCATTCATTGCGTGAACCATGAGATGCTTGGTGAGCTCGCAAAGAAAAAACGGCTTCTTGGTATAGTATCCAAAGGCGGCTCAATAACCAGCGCTTATATGCTCATAAACAAGTATGAGAATCCGTTTGTCGAGCATTTCGATGAGATCCTCTCTATCTGCCATAGGTATGACATCGTACTCTCGCTGGGCAATACCGCCCGGAGCGGGTGTATCCACGATCGCCGGGATCGTATGCAGCTGGCCGAGATCCGGCAGAATATTCAGCTCGCACACCGGGCCCGTTCAGCAGGGGTGCAGGTGATCATTGAAGGAGCCGGGGGTCATATCCGCAGCGATCGAATCGCGCCCATGGTGAAGTATTACAAAAAACAGTCACCATTCCCGCTCTTTGTTGCCGGCCCGCTGCCAACAGATATTGCAGTCGGCTACGATCATATTGCAGGAGCTGCGGGGGCCAGTGCCGCAAGTGCCGCGGGCGCAGATTACCTGTGCTACATCACTCCCGCCGAACATCTGGGCCTTCCCGGCCCGGATGCTGTAAAAGAAGGGTTGATTGCATTCAGGATCGCGGCCCATATTGGGGACACCGTAAAGTATGGCAGGGAAGCTGATGACACGAAGATAGCACTGCTGCGGGCAGCCCTTGACCGCGAGGGGCAGATCCGCTGCTCCATGGATCCACAACGAGCGAGGGAGCTGTCTGATGGCGATCCGGAATGCACCATGTGCGGGGAGTTCTGTGCGATAAAAATAATGCGGGAGTTCTGATATCTTCCGGAGCCTTTTTATTCAATGATTGCATCGTGGAAGATCCCGGATTCTACATCTGCACAATAACGTAAATAGTTCCGGTTGACTTCGGCAGGTGATGTGTTTGCATAACAATATGCGCACAGGTGCATACAAGTCGAGTACTGCCCGATATCCTTGGAGACGATGCAGCGGCACGTGTTCCGCTGGCCCGGGTCCTTCAGCCGTCGTGAAGGATCTGCAGCTGCTGGGGAACCGGAATGGGATTGCAGCCCTGCCGGATGCAGAAATCCCATCAGTTTCCGGTCGTCACGGAATTCCTGTGTCATCACGTCGTAGCTGATGCATTGTCCTTTGCCGATTCCATACTCCGAAAGGTCACGCCGCTCCCCGCAGGCTGTGATGGTAAGACCCCATTTCCTGTTGAGTATGGCAAGCCCCTCGCAAAATTCCGAGATCTCGTCATCACTAAATTCCCGGATCCCAAAAAAACCTTGTCGCTGCAGGTTCCTGCGGACTTTTGAATACTTCGCAATATCCACAAAGCTGAAGACGAGTCGTTCGGTACACAGATGTATCCGATCTCCTATACTCCGGATTTTTTTGAGCAGATCCGTAACCGTTATCCCGTCGGAAAGAACCAGCGGATCAAACCTCCAGGCAACACGACCTTTGCCGATCCTCCGGGACAGCCGGATAAAGGCTTCAATGCGTTCCTCAACCCGCGGAACGCCGGGCTCAAGTCCTTCGTCATCGTAATCGTTCAGGGTGAAAAGGAAGCAGTACCAGTATCCCAACTGGTCGAGAGTGTCAAGATGGTGAAAAAAAGGCGCCGGATTCTTTGACCAGAAAATAAACACCCTCGCTTTTAAGAAAGAGACGTAGAGAGGGGGGCCGCCAAACGGGCTCTTCCATTTCAGGTAGCCTGCCGCAAGACGCGCCATGAACCAGTCACCGTAGAACGCCGGAATGTCAGTTGACCGGCTGGCCGAGATGATTAACGGGGCGATTGCTATCACCTCCTTTGTCGCGGTATTGTCCGCG
>Ga0315275_10001971_pt1 | contig 18382 bp, 13 predicted proteins | sample YL17G03_0_MG_FD_205557 | JGI IMG/M metagenome (GOLD analysis project Ga0315275, IMG submission 205557) | Sediment microbial communities from Yellowstone Lake, YNP, Wyoming, USA - YL17G03_0 | ecosystem: Environmental > Aquatic > Freshwater > Lake > Sediment | place: USA: Wyoming | collected...
CGGCCGCTAACATCGCCAATCACGTGCTCGAGGGCAAGCACCGGATCGGCCTGCTCGCGCTGGGACGCGACCCGGCGGGGCAACCAGGAGAGAGCACTGTTAGCGTTCGCCCAGGCCGGGACCGCGACCAGCTCACCGCGATGCTGTCGGTGCTGGGCCGCATCCAGCTCGGCCCCTCAGAGGGGCTGGTGTCGGTGTTGGAGCGAGAGAAGGAGGGCTGGAACTGGGGGGCGCTGGTGATCTTGATCACGCCGTCCCTGAGCGCAGAAGGACTCCGGTCCGTGATGGGGCTTCGGTCCTCGGGGTTCGATGTAGAGGCGGTGCTGGTCGGCCGCGCCGACGACGACGCGGCCGGGCTGGAGCCGCTCGGCATCGCCACTGCGGTGGTAAGATCGGAGGCGGACATCCATGGGCTCAACCTCTGAGCGCCCGGGGCGCTCGGCGGAGCGAGCGCCAGCCGGTGACCCCAGCGGGGAACCGATCCGCCGACGGGAGGCGCCGCCGGCGCGGCACCGGCTCCGCATCGAGCTGTGGTCCTGGTCGGCCTGGCTGATTCTCGCCATCATCTCCTATCCTGCGCTTGCGCTGATCTGGATTGCGCCGAGGGCAGGCTTGTTGGGCGGCCTGATCGCGGGTCTGCTCGTCGCCTACACGGCGAGCATCGGCTATGCCGGCAGAAAGGAAGTCGAGGGCTGGTTCACGGCGGTCGCCGTCGCTGCTCTCGCCAGCGTCGCAGTTACGGCGCTAGCCTTCGCTGATGACCGCCGCCCGCTTCCCACTGCGCTGCTGTGCGGCCTCATCGTTGCCTCGGAGGCGATGTTCGCCTGGAACTTCCTGCCCTGGCTGGTCCGCGACGCCGACGCGCCCGAGCCGCCGCCTGCGACCCAGCTTCGCGTCACCAGCCGCGCCCCGCGCCCGCCCGGACCAGTCCGGGCAGCGCTGGGGCTGGTTCTCATGCTCGGGCTGCTCGCGCTCGGCCTGGGGGCCGCCTGGTCGAAGGGCGAGGCGCGCGTTCCCAGCCCGACTGCCTGGATCGTGGGCACCGGGATTCTCTGCCTAGCGTTCATGTTCGTCGAGCGGATGGCATTCCTCGAGCGCGCCGCGCGAGAGGGCAACCTGCTCATGGCGCGGGCCTCCTACCGGAGCTGGCTTGGCCTGGCGCTGTTGGTTATGCTGCTATCTGCAGGGCTTGCGTTTGCGGTTCCATGGAGGCTTGCGAAGGAGGAAGCCGAGTCATCCCGGACCGGCACCGCGAAAGTGGCCGCGGCCGCGGAATCGGCCGCCGCGAGCCTGACGGAGGCGGCAAGCAGCGTCGCCTCTGCTGCCCGTGATACGAGCGCGGCGGGCGGCCGCTCTGCTCTCCTGCTCCTCCTGCTTCTAATGCTTCTCCTTCTCGCGTTGGTGCTGTTCTGGGCGTTCCGGCGCAGCCGGGCCGCGCGCTGGCTGGCGAGGGTGGGCGCAGTACTGCTCGCCGTCGCCGCCCGGCTTTGGAGGCGATTTCGCGAGCTGTTCATGAGGAGGCGTGCCTCCCCTGTCAGCGCGGCCGTCGCCTCACCCCGAGACAACGATCCCCTGCGCGACATCTTCGCCGAGCCCGACGGACTAGCTGGGCTGACCGCCCGCGAGATCGCCATTCGCGCCTACCACCTGCTGCTGAACTTCGCCGAGATGCTGGGGCACGGCCGGCGCCAGGGGCAGACGCCGTTCGAGTACGCAAGGGCGCTGCAGAGCGCCGCGCCGTCGGCCTCCGAATCGGTGCTGGCACTCACCTGGGCCTACTCGGGTGTGGTGTATGGCGGGGAGCTGGCGCCGGCGCCGGATCCGAGTGCGGTCCGCGATTCCTGGCAGCGGCTTCGAGAGGCGCTCGCCAGTGGTGTAAGTGAGGAAGACCTCGCCCTTCGCCGTCTCGCCTATCTTGCCGCGCGTCGGATCGAGCGGCCGCTGTAGAGACAGCATCGAGTTGCGGCAAGGACCCGGTCGCGTCCGAGCAGAAGTGGGTGTTGTTCCACGGAGGACGCTATGGTTGAGCTGACCGACCGCGACCGCGAGATGTTCAAGCGGCAGATGCAGATACCCGGCTTCGGCGAGGAGGCCCAGCGGAAGCTCAAGAGCTCCTCCGCCCTCGTCACCCGCGTCGGCGGGCTGGGCGGGCCGGCCGCCCTCTATCTGGCGATGGCCGGCATCGGCAAGCTCATCATCGTGCACGGCGGCACCCTCACCTGGTCGAATCTCAACCGGCAGATCCTCATGCGGCATGACCACGTGGGCAAGCCTCGCATCGCCTGCGCGACGGAGCTCTTCACGCGCCTTCATCCCGAGTGCGAGATCATCGCTGTCGGTGAGGAGGCGAACGAGGCGAACGTTCGGCAATGGGTCTCCCAGGTGGACATTGTGTGCGACTGCCCGCCGAGCTTCGAGGAGCGATACGCCCTGAACAAGGCCTGCGTCGAGCTGCGGAAGCCGATGATCGAGGCGGCGATGTACGGCATGGAGGGCAGTATGACCACCATCGTTCCAGGCGAGACGCCCTGCCTCGCCTGCCTCGTGCCAGAGAAGCCGAGCTGGTGGGAGACGTACGGGTTCCCCGTGCTTGGGGCCGTCTCCGCGGCGCTGGGATGTCTCGCCGCAGTCGAGGCGGTGAAGGTGCTTACCGGTTTCGGCGAGAACCTTAAGGGGCGGATGCTGGTCTACGACGCGAATGCGATGGAGTTCCTGAAGTTCCCCGTCCAGCGTCGCAAGGACTGCCCGGTCTGCGGGAATCTGTAAGCCGTCGCGGTTGCAGCAGCAGCCGCCAGCCGGAGTTCTCCTCCAGGAGCCGTTGTGGCAGCCCGTCGGGCGGCCACCGACATCATGCCAAAGAAGCCCGGGAAGAGTTCCTCTAAGCGGCCCGCTAAGGCTGCCGCAAAGCGGCCGGTCTCCGAATCGAAGGCGTCCGGGGCAGCCCGCCGACCCGGCCGCCCTCAACGGGACGCTCCAGTCCTCCGACCACTACCCGTCTTCGAGTTCACGGCCGGCGGTATAATGGGCTACCTGCGTCTCGCCGATCCCGACCGAGGCTTCGAGTTCTGCCGCGGTGTGGGCGGCGGACTGCTCCCGATGGCCTGCAAGGAAGTCCTGTCCCTCCGGCACTATCTTGCCCGCGGCGCCGGAGGGCTTCTCGCCCCCCGCGAGGAGGCCGAGTGTAAGGGCAAGGCGGACAAGACCGGGGTCCTCTTCCACTACCAGGCTCCGAGCAGATGGCCAATCGAGGCGACGGCGCGGTATGAGCTGTTGGGCGCAGGCGGGCTCGATGCGACCTTCGCCTTCGACTTCGCGAAGGACATCGCTGGGTTCGAGGCAGGAGTCGAGACGCTTGTGCCCCGCACGCACGCGGGGGTCCACGTACACGCTGGCGGCCGCTGGATGCCGACCTCGGTGGGGCCGAAGCTCAAGCGATTCTACCCGCGCAACATCGGCGCGGCGGAACTGATCGCGGACGGCCGCTGGAACGGCCTTCGGCGAGCGGGGATCGGGCTGAATGTCGAGCCGCAGGGCTATGACTACCCGATGATCATCGCCTGGGAGCCAAGCAGCGACACCGCCCTCGCCTGGATGGCGCTGACCGAGGAGTGCAGCTCGGTGTGGGTGAACGGCGCCGACCGCACGGTCGGTATGGCGCTCGGGGGCGCCAGCGTGAGAGCCGGCACATCGCTCACCTGTCGCGTGCGCATCCTCATGTGCCGCATCTCGCAGCTCGACGACGCGCTGCCCCACTACCGCGACTTCGTCCAGGACGCGCGGAGCACGCGGCGACGCTAGGCGCCGCCGGGGTGGACGCGCTCAGTACTCAGGCCGCCAGAGCAGCGCGCTCAGGCGCCGAAGCGGCCACGACAGAAGATACCTGACCAGCGACCCTGTCGTTCCACTCGGGCTGTCCGGCAGGCGCGGCACGATGATGAACACATGCAGCAGCCTTACCACCAGCGACATCGCCATGAGGTAATGGAAGCTGCCGAAGGTTCGACCTGCGAGAACGACGTGCGTGTCCCTCAAAGCTTCGGCGAGTGCGCCACTCACGGTCGGGGCTATGACCCAGCCCAGCGCCGAAGCAACCGAGAGCATCGCAATGAAGGCAGAACGGTTCAGGCGCGGCGTCAGGCTCAGCAGCATGTTCATGTCGGCAACGAAGATCGCCGCGCCGACCCCGCCGCCGATGATCGCTGACACTGCCAGCGCGGTGTGGAAGTGGCTGCTGGTCGCGAGCAGCCAGCACAGAGGCCACACGGTGCTCGCCAGAGTTCCCAGGCTCACCAGCGGCCGCGATCCGAAGCGATCGCACGCGCTCCCCCACAACGGCAGCGTGATCGCAGTCGCGATCATCGGCACCATCATGATGTAGAAGTTGGACCAGAAGCTCCCGATCTTCAGTTCCTCCAGCGCCATCAGCCAGAAGAAGGGACCGGCGATGCCGAACATGAAGGCCTCGCTGAAGGCGTAGATCAGGTAGCGCCGGAAAGGGGGACTGCTGAGGGGCTGGGAGACCACGTTACGAAACTGCCAGGGCGGGCCCTCGTGTTGGACCATCGCCGTCTCCCTGACCGCGCAGAACAGCACTATGTCCATCAGCCCGAGCACGGCGGCGATGCAGAAGATGACGGCGAAGGCAGTGTAGCTGCCGGTGCGGTCCAGCACCCACCCCGCGATCCCCGAAGTGACCACCCCTGTCAGCGTGGCGAGCGCCGCCCGGTTGCCCAGATACCGGCCGCGGACCTGCACCGGCACGAAGTCGGCGAACCAGGACAGCCAGGCGGGGTTTCCCGCGTTCCCCAGAGTAGACGAGAGCATGAGCACGGCGAGCAATGCACCCACTCGAAGATGGGCGTGCTCGTGGGGGATCACCCAGGGGATGGCGGCCGCCGCGAACCACATTGAGCGCTGCGCGATGCCGCAGATGAGGAAAAGCGATTTCCTCCGCCTGACACGCTCGACGATGTACGATGCCGGCAGCTGCGCCAGCACCCCCAGAAACGGGAGCGAGCTCAGCAGGCCGAAGACGAAGGTCGACGCGCCGAGCTTCCGCGCGAAGCTCACGAATGGGGCGCCGCTGATCAGGTTCATCCAGGCCGACCCGAAGATGCCCCACGCTAGGGCCGCCACCAGTAGCGCGCGGCGTGTCTCCGCGGGCGTCAGATGGTCGGCGGGGGCGGCCTCAGCGGCCCCAGTTGGCTCACGTGTGTCTGTCATCTGACTGTACGGTACCACAGAGCGGCGGAGGATAACACAGGGCGGCGCGTGACGTTCGCGCCGTTTTGCGCGTCCTATATGGTGGAAGGCGAAGCGCTGTGACGGAGGAAGGAACGGGCCGACGGATGGTCGCGGCAAGACGAAAGGAGACCACGATGGATGACGTGTCGCTGAACCCGGTAGCGGTAGCGATACCGCTCATTGCGTACACGCGTAAGTTCTCCGCGCTGATAGAGGCGGGCGTTTCGCTGATGGTGTGCATCAGGTTCCTTCAGGAGACTACCACCGACCCAACGATGCAGGAGGCGAATCAGTTTCTGAGCCGAAGCGTCGAGGCCGGAGCGACACTCTCGCAGGCGATGGCCGAGAGGCCGGAAGTGTTCTCCGGGTTCTACATCGCGTTCGTCCACGCCGGCGAGATCGGCGGCGTGCTGGACGAGGCGTTCGTGCATCTGGCGGACTGGCTGGAACAAGAGCGCGACGCGGCCGAGCGACTTCAGCTCCGCGCCCTGCTGGCGAAGCTGAGGCGCGGACTAGAGGCCGGAGGGGCGTCGCCCGACGCTAGGGCGCGGGAGGCCTTCTCGCGCGCACGGCGGATGGCTCGGATTGCCAGTTTCTGCCGGCTCTTCGAGATGATGCTCACGGCTGGTGTGTCATCGCAGCTTGCGCTGCGTACCGCTGTCGAGGTGTTGGAGCCGGAGATTGGCGCGGTTGTTCCCGACGGGGTCGAGGGACTCACTCCCGAGCGTTGGGTCACCGAGGTGGTGGCGCGCGTCGAGGAGCTCAAGCCCGTGGTCGCTTCGCTGGTCGGGCTCGGCGAGGAGCACGCCTGTCTTGACCACATGCTCCGCAAGGCCGCGCAGTTCTATGATGCGGAGGCGGCGGGGATCTTGGATGAGGCGGGGCAGCTGCCAGCGTGACCTGCTGACCCGCGTCGCTTGCGGTTCTGCGGCCAATGGCTTCTCCCTGAGCAGAGAGCGCGCAGCCCTGCGCGCCTACAGGAACTCTACCGCCAGTCGCACCGTGAGCCGCTGCCCCGGCGCCGCCTCGAATTTCTCCACCGTGTGCCTCAGCGCGACCAGGCTGCCGCTGGCCGTGACCGCAGCGGCCTGCTGGATGCGCCCCTCCGGCTCCATCTTGACTCGCGCCTCCACTGCACCGTGCCAGGTGACATAACTCTCCCCACTCCGGCGCAGCGTCCGAAAGAGGAAGTTCGCCGGGACGAAGCTTGACCACGAGCACCGGCGCTGGAACGTGATCTCGTCGAGGCACTCGAATCCATCTTGGACGAAGCGGAACCTGCGCTCGTGCCGCGCCATCGGCGACATGCCCAGTAACCCATCCTCGGTGAGGCGGTAGCGGAGGCAGTCGCGGAAGCTGATCCCCTTGCCATCGGGCGTTACGAGATGCGGGAGAGGCAACTCGCCCACCTCGATCTTTCCGCCCTCCCGCCCGTAGCATGGGAAAAGCGATTCGCCATCCACGCAGACATACGGGAAACACAGGCCGTTCGTGGACGGCCCGCCGGGCGGGCCAACGACGGCGGTGTACCGGCTCGTCCTCACCACGCGGAACCCGGCGGACCCGGCTGGCGTCGCGGTCTCGCCGAGGGACGGGGGATCGGCGCCGGCGGCCTCCAGCAGCATACAGGAGAAGAACGGCAGGTGGTCGCCGTAGCGGTTGTAGCTGTACCAACCCGGGCGCGAGCGATCAGGCTGCCAAGGCTCCGGCTCCTCGCTCTCGCACAGCACGAGGGGGAGCGAGCCATCGGGGCGCTGGAATCTCATTACCCGGCGGAACACACGGGCCGCAAGCTCGGCATAGTGCGGCTCGCCCGTGACCTCCCCCGCTGCCCGGAAGAGGCGAACGAGCGCACCGTAGCCGAAGAGCTGTTGCTGGCCGCGCCCGACATAGAGCGCATCGCCATTGGGCAGGACGAGCGGGGCGAGGACGGCGGCCGCCCGCGCCGCTGCGCGCCCCGCCCAGCGGAAGCCCTGAAGCCGCCAGAGATCCATTAGCAGTGTGCCGCAGAACGCATGGTAGCAGAGAGACCTGACCCCTGGCCTATCCTCGACAAAGCCGCCCCGCTCGTGCCAGAGCAGCGCCGCCCGCGCCTCGAGCTGCGCTCGAAATGGCGACAGCCATGGTCCCGGATGAGCGCGGCAGGCCGCTCTTAGCAGCATCCAGTTCGCGGAGTGGCGGCGGCCCATGTGCAGCCTACGGATGAGCCCGTCAACCTCCGCCTCACCCAGCCGCTGCCGGCAGTGCAGCAGCGCGTAGACGCTGAACTCGCCGTGGCTCGACGGTGGGTCGCTCCTAATGCGCGTCCAAGCGCGGCCAATCTCGCGGGCGAAGTCATTCCCGAAATGGGACCACAGCCACAGGGCGGAGGCGACCCCGTAGTTCTCCGGACCCGGGAAGCCACCATCGGGACGCTGCCGCTCAGCCAGGTAGATCGCGATAGCCCGCGCTGTCCCCTCGCATTCCTCCCGCATCAGCATATCGCCCGACGGTTACGCCGGGTGTTCGACGTTCCCTGTCGGCAGCTTCGTCGGGGAGGACAGCGCGGCGGAGAGGGGAAGATAGCCGCTGCTCCCAATCAGGGGAGCAGGAGGTCACCATGTCAGCAGAGCGGTGGTTTGAGCGCTCCAACCAGGTGCTGGAGAAGATCCGAACGACACAGGCCGACCAGATTCGCCGTGCGGCTGGGGTGATCGCGGATGCCGCTCAGAATGGCGGCGGGCTGCACATCCATGATACCGGCCATTGCTCGGGAGAGCCCATCCACCGCGCGGGCGGTCTGCTCATGCTGCGGCCCCTGCGCTTCTCGCTCAGCCTGGAAACCCAGGCGCCCCCTAAGCGCGTCGCCCAGATCGCCGAGCGACAGCGGGAGATTCGACACTCCTCCGATGAGGAGCTTGCATCCCTCGCCGTGCAGCGCAGCGCGCTCTCGCCCGGCGACGCGCTTATCATCGTCAGCGTCTCCGGCAAGGCCGCCTCGGTCGTCGAGGTGGCGCTCGCGGCCCAACGGATCGGGGCGAAGGTGATCGCGATCACGAACGTGACGTACAGCCGCGCGGTGGAGAGCCAGCACTGCAGCGGCAAGAGGCTGTGCGAGGTGGCCGATGTCGTCATTGACAACTGCGGGGTCGTTGGCGACGCTGTGCTGGATGTGGAAGGAGTGGATACAGCAGTGGCGCCGACCTCGGGCCTGGCGTTCTGCTACACCATCTGGGCAATCGTGGCGGAGGCGGTCGCACAGATGCTGGCGCGCGGCCTGCATCCCCACGTCTATCGCTCTGTGAACCTTCCCGATGGCGAGGAGTGCAACGCCCGCGCCGAGGCGGCCTACCGGGAGACGGGGGTATGATGAACGACAAGGCGGAGTGGGCATCTCGTTTCCTGGACGCCGTCACCGCGAAGATCGCAGCGATTCGCGAGCGTGAGTTGCCGGCCATTGCCAGAGCGGCCAATGCTCTCGCCGACGCAATAACGGCCGGCGGTCTCGTCTACGTCTTCGGCTGCGGGCACAGCGCCGCTCTTAGCATGGATTTGTTCTACCGGGCCGGCGGTCTCATGCTCGTCCATCCCATCTTCGACGACCGCATCATCCTCGACCGCCAGCCGGTGACCGAGACCTCCGAGTGGGAGCGTAGAGAGGGATGGGTGGGCGGGGTTTTCGCGGCCTCGGGCGCCAGGGCAGGCGATGCCATCATCGTCTTCTCGACCAGCGGCCGGAACGGCGCCCCGATTGATATGGCGCTGGCGGCGAAGGCCGCCGGGCTGACGGTGATCGCGGTCACATCGGTGAGCTATGCGGCCTCGCTCCCCTCACGTCACTCGAGCGGGAAGCGGCTGCACGAGGTCGCCGACATCGCAGTTGACAACCACGTAGACCCGGGCGATGCCGCGCTCGAACTGCCGGGTCTCGCGCAGAAGACGGGCCCCACCTCAACCGCGCTGGGATCGGCGGTTGCCCAGGCGGTGGTGGTCGAGACGGTGGCGCGGTTGCTCCAGCGCGGCTATGCGCCGCCCGTGTTCGTGAGCGCCAACATCCCCGGTGGGTCGGAACAGAACGAGAAGACGATTGATCGCTACCGGGACCGCATCCGGTTCATGTAGCGCATTCCAGATATAGAGGGCACTATGCAGCGAGAACCGGCGAAGATCCACCTTGTCGCACACTTCCACTACGACCCGGTGTGGATCGAGGACCAGAGGACCTACGCGAGGCAGGCCTTCGACCTCGTGAACGGCTACCTTGACGCCTGCCGCCAGGACCCTCACTACCACATCATTCTCTCCGAGATGGACTACCTCCGGCCGTTCCTCGCCGCCCACGGCGAGCACCGCCAGTTCATCCTTGAGTTGGTCGCCCAGGGCCGGGTGTCCACGAGCGGCGCCTATAGCGAACCGAACGAGATGAGCATCCAGGGAGAGCCGCTGATTCGGAATCTGCTCTACGGGCGGCTGTTCCACGAAGGGATGCTCCGCGCCAAGCCGACAGTCTACCTCCCCCTCGACGTCTTTGGTCACTGCCTCCAGCTTCCCCAGATCGCGGCGAAGTGTGGGTTCAAGGCGATCGTCTGGTCGAAGGACATCGTCGGCGCGCTGCCGCTTTGCTTCGCGCTGGCACCCGATGGAACCGTGCTGCTTCAGAAGCACGAGCACTACTGGTACCATCCTGAGACCTTCGAGGAGTTCGACGACACCGTCGCCGACGGTCTGGAACATCAGGCCGCGCTGGGGCTCAATCACGACCTGCGCCTGCTCGGGATGGACATGGCCGCCCCGCGAGAATGGCTGGCTGGGAAGTCCGAGGAGCTCGCCCAGCGCGATCCATCTATCGTGCTGAGCACCCCGGAGAGGTATCTCGCCGCCGTCCTACCCGAGGTGCAGACGCATCGCGCCAACGTTCCCGTAAGCGGCCGCGATCTCTCCTTCTTCCACGGGGGCACGCTGGTGACACGGGCCGAGCTGAAGATCGCCAACCGGCTGGCGGAGAACGGCACCCTGAACGCTGAGCGCTGGGCCACTCTCGCCTCGCTCCTCGGAGCGACCTATCCCGACCTTGCGCTCGACAAGGCCTGGCGTCAGCTGCTCTTCGGGCAGCATCACGACGGGATCACCGGATGCAGCTCTGACATCCCATTCCTCGATCTTCTCGGCGCCTACCGTGAGGCGCTCGAGCTGGCGCGCGAGGTCGAGGAGCGATCGCTGGGCTACATCGCAGGGCGCGTCGACACGGCATCGCCCCGGCGCGCACCGCGTGGGGGCGCGGCGCTGGCTGTGTTCAACCCGCTGTCATGGGAGCGGACTGACATCTGCCGCGCTCGGGTCAGGCTCGAAGGCGCGCTCGCGAAAGGGTTCAAGCTCATCGCCGAGAACGGCAGGGAGATTCCCTGCCAGCGCACCTCCGCGTCAGCGCCCGTGGAGGATGCCTTCGTCGAGATCGCGTTCCTAGCCAGTGCCGTGCCGTCTCTCGGCTATCAGACCTACTACCTGGCGCCGGCCGCCTCGTTGCCGCCGCAGCCCGAATACACTGGGAGCGAGGACCCGCACATCGAGAATGAGGACCTTGCCATCTCGGCCGACCCAGCGCGAGGCGGCTGTCTCGCCAGCATCCGGTCGAAGCGAATGGGCAAGGAGTTCGTCAACCAGCCGGTCGGTCTGGCCAACGAAGTCGTCTTCCTCTCGGAGCAGGCCGACCGCGAGATGGCGCCGTGGGAGCTCTTCACGACCGGAGGCATAGTCGGGTCCGCCAGCAGCCCCGCCCGAGTCGAGGTGCTCCAGGGCCCCGTCTTCAGCCAGCTCCGTTCGACGACCTCACTGGAGGGGCGGTGCGACCTCGTACAGGAGGTGACTGCATACCGAGGTTCGCCGCGGGTCGAACTGCGGACGAGCATCCTGCGCTACCGCGGCCTCCATGAACTCGTCGCACTGACATTCCCGTTCGACATCCCAGGCGCGGCGGCGACGTTTGAGGATCGGTTCGCGACGGTGGTGCGAAGGCGCAGCCTCGGCAGGCTCGACTTCCGCACCTGTTGGCACCGCAACATCTCGAACTGCGGCCTGGGCGCAGCCCAGAACTGGGTGGATGTCGGCCCTGTCCCATCGCTTGCTATCATATCAGGCAATCGCGGTATCGCTTCCATTCCCCTGAGCCCCTGCGTGGTCGTGACCTCTGCTGACCCCAGGTCCCGCACTGCCGCGCAGGAGCTCATGACCGCGCTGCTCAGCCGCGGGGTGACCTGCATCCACCGCCTCGACAAGGGCGAGCCCGAGGAAGACATGTCGGCCTGCGCCTTCCGCGTTTCGCTCGGGCGCGGCAATGCCTACTCCATGAAGCTGCTCGAGGAGAACCCCGGTGCTGCGGAACGCCTGGGCGAGGTCGTTGCTCGGCAGCAGTGGGGAGCCGTTCTTGTCCGCCGACCCGACCCCCAGGGGGAATGGCCTGAGGTGCCTGTCCTAATCGCGGACACGAGCGATCCCGGCGGGGCAACCAAGCTGGCAGCTTTCCTCGCATCCGCGGTTCGCGCTGACGATCTGACGATAGCGGAGAGCCAGAACTTCTCCGAGCTCGCCGGCGTCGCCCAGGAGAACGGCATCGCCCTGATCAACAGAGGCGCCTTCGCCGCCAGTCTCGAGTGCGACGGCACGCTCGTCGCGCCGCTCTTCCACGCGTCGTCGTGGAGCACCCACGGGTGGGGCGAAGGCAGGCTCGACCGGTTCTTCGTACCCGAGCACCGGACCCACATCTACGAGCACGCGCTGCTTCCCCATGCTGGCGATTGGCGGCGCGGTGACGTGGTGCGGGCCGGGCACGAGGCCAACAACCCGCTTCGGGCCGTTCAGGTCCCCGTCCAGCCCGGCGATCTGCCTGGGAGCTTCAGCCTCGTCTCCGTCGACCAGCCCAACCTCGTCATCTCCGCGCTAAAGCCGCTAGGCAACCCGCTCGCTGAGCATCGGCCGACCGGCCGCTCGATACCGTCGGAGGGCATCCTCCTCCGCGCCTACGAGTCCGAGGGCAAGCCCGTCTCCGCAAGCCTGCGCTTTGCCGGACAGCCGACTGCCGCTTGGACCACGGACTTGATGGAGGCGAAGCTGGCCGATCTCGAGGTCGTACGGGGACGTTGGGGACGTCCGGCGGAGGTGAAGATCGACGCGCCGGCCTGCGCGATCGTGTCGCTCGTGGTCCAGCTCCAGCCGCCCGCGGACGTCGGCCGCCCTGCGGAACTGGGCCCCTCGACCGAGCCATATGCCCCGATCCATGCCCGGTACTGGGACCACAACGTCGGCGCCGCTCCCATGGGGAACCTGCCCGTCTCGCTTTGGCTGCGCGGATCTGCGCCGGTTGGGCAGAACACGCGATTCGCCCTGGGCGTGAGCAACGAGGCGCGGGACCGCGAGATCAGTGGGGCAGTGACCATGACGGCCCCGGCTGAGTGGACGATGATCCCGCGACAGGTCCCTTATCGTATCGCGCCAAACAGCGCCGCCGTCTACGAGGTGATGGTGGTCGTTCCGCCGGAGGCGAAGCCCTGCTTCATCCGAGCCACGACCAAGCAGGGAGAGTGCGAGATCCAGGACGTGATCCCGGTCGGAGATGTCAAGCCCCTCGAGGCGCGCCTTCGGCGGGATAGCGACGGGTTCTCCGCCGTTATCAGCAACCCGAACGATGACTACGTTGACGGACACGTCACGCTGATCACGCCTCTGGAGAGTTGGGGTGAGATAGCGGGGAGCAGCGCGCGCTGGAGCATAGGCCCGCGGATGCACGCCTTCCGGCTGGAGGCGGGCCAGGAGCAGACGTTCCGCTTCCTGCGGCAAGGTGCTCCGTCATCCCCGGAGGAGGATTGGGCCGTCGCCAGGGTCGCCTGGCACGGGAACGTGCTGTACCTACAAGAGACGTAGGGTGGAGCGGCCGGGCCCTACTCCCCCCCGGCTCTCTTCTCGAGTTCGGCGACGCGCTTGCGCAGCCGCCGGACCTCCTGCACCAGTTCCGGCAACTGCGCGGCCGCTGCGTCAATGCGCATCTGCTGCTTGATCGGGCGGGCGGGCCGCCCGATCACCACCTGACCGGCCGGGATCTCCCGGATGATATCTGCGCCCGCAGCCCCGATCGCCCCCTCCCTCATAGTGACGTGATCGGCGACTCCGGCCTGGCCGGCAAGCACCACCCCGTCCTCCAGGGTAACGCTTCCCGATAGGCCGACCTGGCCCGCGATCAGGCAGTTTCGTCCGATCACCACGTTGTGGGCCACCTGTACGAGGTTGTCTATCTTCGTGCCCTTGCCGATGAACGTTGCACCGGTCGTACCGCGATCTATGCAGACGTTGGCGCCAATCTCGACATCGTCCTCGACGATCACCGTGCCGACATGCGGAATCCAGACGTGCTGCTGACCGTCCCACACGTATCCGAACCCGGGGCTGCCGATCACGCTGCCCGCATGGACCGTGACTCTGGAGCCGAGGTGCACCTGCGGGTAGAGGGTCACATTCGGATACAGCAGAGAGTCGCTGCCGACGACCGCGCCCGCGCCGATCCACACCAGCGCGTACACCTGGGCGCGGGCCCCGATCTCTACCCCATCCCCGATGACGACGAAGGGGCCTATCGCCACTCCCTCGCCGAGCGATACCTCCCGTCCGAGCTGGGCGGTGGGATGGACCCCCGCCTCCATCGGCGAGGGAGCGGGGTGCAGCAGCGCGAGCGCCCTAGCGAAGGTTAGCCGGGGGTTGTCGGTCAGCAGCAGCGGTTTGCTCTGGGAGGAAAGCCCCTGGTGGGTGATGACGGCCAACGCCGGCGTCCCTTCGGCCTGCGCCAGCCGGCGCGCGTCCTCGGCGTAGCTCACGAAGCCGGACGGTACGCTGCCGAGGCCGGTGACGCCGAGGACCTCTTCGCTGCCGCCGCCGCGAAGCTCTGCACCGAGCGCCTCCGCCAGCTCCTTGAGCGTCATCTACCAGGTTTCTCCCGCGAGGATGATGCGGCCGGGCAGGGCCCAAGAACGGCTCAGCCGGCATGCCGGGGCGCGCTGCCTACGGCTGTGGCGTTGTCCCGTTCAGCTTGAGCAGAACCACACTCGTGATGTCCTCGCCGCCGTAGAGGACCATTCCCTTACGCAGCACGACCGCTAGCTTCTGCGCCTGCGCCACCGCCTGGATGGCGCTATTGACGTTGTCAGTGATGACCTTATTGAGCTCGCCAAACCGCGCCTGGCGGCCCTTCTCCAGCTCGTCTCTCAGCTTCGTAAGCTCGACCATCCGCTGCTGGTACAGTGTGCTCCACTGCTTCATCTCGGAGTCTTCCTCGGGAGTGCGCGTCTCCTTGCCTTGCAGCTCCTGGAGAAGCTGTTCCCGCGTGCCCGACAGCCCCTGCAGCTCTTGCAGCCGCTTCTTGTTGGTCTCAGTGGGCGCCGCGGTCGAGGTAAGATCCGAGTACTCCTGGGTTTCCGCCTCGGTCAAGAGCCGCGTCTCGTACGTCTGCTTGAGCCGGCGCTCCTGCTCCGCCTGGAAGTCCTGGAACTGCTGGTTCAGCTCCTGCATCTGCCGGTAGTCGCGGCCGAGTTGCTCCATGTCCACTACCCCGAACTTGGGCATCTCCGCAGCTGCCGCTGCTTGTGCCGCAGATGCAAGCCCCAGCGCAAGCCCTGCCAGCAGTCCCCAGATCACGACCCTCTTCATCCCGATGCTCCTCTCGTTACCCCCGGTGCATTGCTCGAATCAGAACATGTGCCGGACCCCGAAATGGGTCTCGGTACCCTCTTCGCTGAAGCCCAGGTCCAGCCGCAACGGCCCGATGGGGGTCCTCACACGGACGCCCACTCCATAGCCGACGTGAGCCTGGAAGCTCTGATGGACGATATCCCCGAACGCCGGCTCTGATGCGACCGGCCCGCCCCACGCGTCTCCGACGTCCGCAAACACGACGCCCAGCAGATTCTCGCTGACCGGGAACCGCAGCTCGCCGTTGAGGATAGCCATTCGGGTCCCAACGAACCGGTCGGTTCGGAACCCCCGCAGCGATTCGGTGCCACCGATGAGGAACTGCTCCAGGTAGGGGGCGTCGCCGGTGACCGCGCCGCCGAGCAGCCGGAAAGCCAATACCTTCCGCTTCCCTATCGGGAAGAACCGCCGCGAATCGGAAACGTACTTGTTGAAGTCAACGCCGCCGAGTATCCCGGCGAACTCGGCCGAGAAGCGCTGATAGAACCCATGGCTAGGGTTGAAGACATCGTTGCGGGTATCGTTCACCGCCGCCAATGTGATGCTCCGGACATCCCGTGGCTGGAACGCCGGCAGGAGGTTTCCCTCGTCGTCCTTGAGGAACTCCTCCTCCTCTGGCGATACACCGGAGATGGAGATGTCGTCCGCGCGGACCCCCACGAAGACCGTCGTAGTATCGGACAGTGGGCGACCAAGCGTCATGTTGCCGCCGGTGCGCCGCTCGTCGTAGAGTATGTTCTGGCGCTCTCCCAGGTCGTCAAGCACGAACGCCTCGCGCAGAATCAAGCGATCGTAGATACCCGTGCTCAGCCGCGTCTCTGGCGTCATCACCCACGGATTCTGGTAGCCCAGCTCGTAGCTTGTACGTCCACCGAACTCGCCTCTGAGGCTCAATTGCTGGCCGTTGCCGCCCAGGTTCGTCTTCGTCAGATCAATGAAACCGACCAGCCCCTGAACCGAGCTGTACCCTCCGCCCACCGACGCCAGCCCGGTGCGTTTCTTCTCCACCACGGTGAAGATGAGGATAACCTTGCCCGGTGCGCTTCCAACATCCGCATCGCGGCGCACTGTTTCAAACCACCCCAGCGCGTTCAGCCGGCCAACATCCCGCTGCACCTTCGCCTCGCTGTAGCTCTCCCCAACCTGGGTGCGGACGTAGCGGCGGATGGCGTAGGTCTTGGTGTGGGTGTTGCCGGTGATCCTTATCTCCTCGATCACGCCTTCTGCAATCGGGATGGTGAGCACACCTGTGTCGCTCATGCTCGGCGGCAGCACCATCGCGAGGGTATAGCCCTTCGACTGGTAGAGCCGCTCGATGCGGCCGTCCAGTCCAGCGTCCTCCAGCAGCACTTGGGCGTTGTAGATCTGGCCGGGCTTGGTGTTCATGACCGCCAGCAGTTGCTCCCGCGTCAACTCATGGTTGCCCTCGAACTGGATGTCGCTGATGACGGGGTTTTCGATCACGTGGAACGTCAGACGAACGCCGTTCTCCTCGCTCTCGCTATCCTGCCAGACGCGGGCGAAGAATCCCATGCTCCGGATCGCGTCCACGTCCCGCTTTACCTGGGAATCCGAGTATTGCCCACCGATCTGACTGCCCACTCGCTTGAGGATATCCTCCGCGGCGACGAGCACGCTCCCCTCGACGCGGACGCTGGTGATTGGAGGAAGCACTGCGGGCTGCTCCGTCGTCGGCGCTGGCTGCTCCTGCTCCCCCGCGACCTCGGGCGCCGGCGGCGGTTCCGGCTCCGCGCCGAGTGACGGCAGCTCCGAGGGCGCCACCGCCGAAGAGGGCGCGGGCTGCTCCACCGCTGGGGGCGCCGCGGGGCTCTCAGGCGCCGGAGCGGACGTGGACTGGCTCGCCTCCGGCTGAGACGCCGGCGCGGCGTCCTCGCCCCGAGCGGGCGCGGTGATGATGGCAAGGCACGGCACTATCAGCGTCAGCAGCACGGCGACCGACCAAGAACGACGCATTATCTCCTCCCGGGCCAGCTTGAACCTGGTGCTGCGCGGCCGCGGCGGTTTCGAGCGAGGGTGTATGCTACCCACCCAGGTAGGGTGCCAGCAGTTCCCTCAGCTTGCTGCGGGCGCGGAAAAGCCGCGACTTCACGGCCTTCTCGGGGCATCCAAGGACATCGCCGATCTCCTTGTAGGAGAGCCCTTGCATGTCCCGCATCACGATCAATGCTCTGAAGTCCGGCCGAAGCTGCAGCAAGCCCCGCTGAACTTGGGCCTCCAGCTCTCTTGCTTCTACCACGCGCTGGGGTTCCTGCCCAACATCCTCGATCTCGCGATCCGCCGGCCCCTCCTCGCCCTCGAGGGGCGCATCGAGCGAGAACGAATGGACGCGGCTGCGGTGCTGCTGCTGTCGGAAGTAGTTCTTGCACAGGTTGACCGCGATCCGATAGAGCCACGTATAGAGCTTCGCCTCCCCACGGAACCTATCATAGCCGCGCAAGGCGCGGACGAAGGTCTCCGAGGTCAGGTCGGCGGCGTCCTCGTAGTCGCCCACGAGCCGGTAGACGAGGTTGAAGATCTTCTGCTCGTAAGCATCAAAAAGCTCATCGAAGGCCTTGGTTACCGGATGGCCGTCGCGCTCGCCGTCCTGGACGGGACGCTCGTACATGGCTAGGCCGCTCTTGGCGGCCGTCCGCCTCTGGCCGATCGGCACCGGCGATCCCGAGACTGAGGGCCGCTCGCTTATCACTTTCGCTGCTGACACGCCCGCTCCGTCCAGTTTCCCCAGCCCACGGCCCGCTGGTTCTGACACGCGAGCAGGCGCGAAGTTCAGTCGCCTCAGGCGACTTCACTCGCCTCAGGCGAGTTCACCCGCCGGAGGCGGACTTGTCCGTCTCCGGCGGATTCGCCGCTGAGTCTAGCATATTCCCGGACCCCGGACAACCTTGAGCGGCGGAAGCCCAGAGCAATCGCATCTAAACGGGGTCGAAGAGAAGTTTACGTGAAAAGGGCTGTGAGGGGAGAGGAGGGGTTGCAGGTGGAATCCGCGAAGTTTCCACGTAATGCTTTTCGCACTGAACGGAGGGCGTACCTGTGGCTGATACGACCGACTTCATCGCCTACTTCTCGATCATTGCTGACCCGCGAGTGTGAGCGCACCAAGAAGCACCGGCTGATCGATCCGCCAACTGGCGGATTCATTGCGGTGTGCACGATGATCTGCGGCGGCGAAGACTTCACTGATATGGAGCTGTTCGGGCAGGCGAAAGAAGCGTGGCTACGCACCTTGTTGGAGTTGCCCCATGGCATCCCCAGCCACGATACCTTCGGGCGGGTGTTCTCGCGGTTGGACCCGCAGGCTTTCGGGGAATGCTTTCTGCGCTGGGGAGCGGCTTTGCATGAGGCGACCAAGGGCGAGGTGATCGCGCTGGACGGCAAGACGCTGCGCCACAGCTTTGACAATGCCACCGGC
>Ga0315275_10001972_pt1 | contig 18380 bp, 20 predicted proteins | sample YL17G03_0_MG_FD_205557 | JGI IMG/M metagenome (GOLD analysis project Ga0315275, IMG submission 205557) | Sediment microbial communities from Yellowstone Lake, YNP, Wyoming, USA - YL17G03_0 | ecosystem: Environmental > Aquatic > Freshwater > Lake > Sediment | place: USA: Wyoming | collected...
AAACACAGTGTTTTTCGTATAGCGGAAAAGCAGTGTGCAGCTCTAGTTTGGGGCATTCATTTGCACAATTACTCTCGCTCTCTCATCTCAGGGGAGTGAAATGGCCAATTTCATTGTGCTAACCACGACGTGAAAGCTATCTGGGGCATTGTGCTTTTCATTGTGTTTCTTTATAAAGGCGTGAACGGCGAAACACAATGGTTTTAGGGGGCTAATTAACATTGTGCTAGTCGATTGACGTTATTCGTCTAGTTCAAAAAATAAATAAGGTCTGCGAGGTCGGCGATGTTAAATAGCCTCTAATGGTTTCAAATTATTTTGCCGCGCCATTCATTTCAACAATATCCTCGGTATGCACTGGCCTGAACCATGTTTGCGCGATGAATGTCGGAATCACGGCGCTGGCTATGACCACGGCGATAAGTACTGAGAATTGGATCTGGTCGATATACCCCGCTTGTAAACCGAAAACACTCGCAATAGTGCCGAATGTCAGGCCCGTGCTCATCAGAAGGGTCGTGTACATCTCCCCTTTCGGGATGTATCTCCTGGCAAGGAAATAGACTCCGATGAATTTTGTGGCCTGCTTCACAAGGAATAGCGCGACAAACAGGCCAAAAGCCGCTGCGACCATGTCGAGAGATACCCGCATGCCGCCGATAATGAAGAAGAATGGCGTGATAAGGGCGTACGCGACCGTCCTCAAACGGTTTCTCACCGCCAGCGTCTCAGGGCTTTCGGTAAAGTGCTTCGACATGGCAAGGCCGAGCACGAAAGCAGGCAATACGGCGTGGCTGTCCCCCAAGGTCGCGAAATAAATAAAACCCAGGAGGAGGACGAACAGGTACTTTATCTCCGGTTCTATGACCTTTCCCTTCAGCTTCGGGTTATGGAAGATTATGTGCGAGAATTTCATGGCAAGCCAGATGATGGCTAGGGACGCGACAAGGAAAATGCCCGTATAGATGGAAGGCTTGATGAAAAGGATGCTAAGCGCAAGGGCGGTTCCTATGTCTGTAACGAATGTGGCCGCCATAATCAGCTTTCCAAGCTCTGTTTTCGTAAGGCCGGTTTCCACAAGCACGGAATAGACGACCGCCAGGGAGGTTGTTGAGAGGGCCACGCCTGCGATAAGAGAAGCATTAAGGGTCCATCCAGCCAGAAGGTAGCAATAGAGAACCGCCCCAATAAAGGGGAGGAGGAACGATGCGGCCCCGATAAGGACGCTCTCCTTGAACTTCTCCCGCATAAGATCCACATCGACCTCTGCTCCTGCGAGGAAGGTGAGCAGGATACCACCAAAGCCTGCCAGATAGGTCATCCATGGCTCAGGCTGCATACCAAGATAGTTGCCTGCGATTACGCCGAGCAGTATTTCTATTATCGCAACCGAAAGACCAAGTTTCAAAGAAATGAGGCTGGCCAGAAATACCAGAATCCCTGCGATTAAAGGAACCAAGGTCGGGTCCATCAAGTTCACCGTTCCAAAGAGGACTCAAACCGATTTCAGGAATCCGTCTTTCCCCAACCTGAATTTGTGCTCGGGATTCTTGGTGCAGACGAGCATATCGTCTTTTCGGGATAACTGATAGTTCATACTAGAATTCATGCGGCATGTCGGGCATATCCATGTATATTCACCTGTCATTGGCACAACCTCCTATTACGAAAAGTAGAAGCTGTCAGCCCTCTAAGGGGCGGTTTAGCGTTTGCCAGGTGAGCTTCATCGCCAATACATGGAAATCATGCAGCAATTAATAAATTGCTATTGCTTCGAGCCATTTGCCCGCAGGAGCATCAAGGTCCCTGCCAATCCAAGCACTGCTGAAAAGGCAAAACCGGCTGCGAAGCCGAAAAACGCCCACAGAACGCCAACCACAACGCTAGATACGAAATCGCCTATGCCGTTTGCGGTGGCCAAAGCGCCGAAACCGAGGCCCCTTTTCTTTTCCTCCACCAACTCTCCGGCAACAGCTCCCTCGAGCGTGTCTTCTGCTGCAATGAATGCCCCTCCCATCGCGAACAAAATCCCGTAGAGGACCAGATTCGGAGGCGCCAAAATGAAACCGATGAAGGTGAGCACTGCAATACCATACCCTATTGCGAGCATTTTTCTTCTTCCGAACTTATCACCCCACGCCCCGAAAGGATAGCATGCAAGCGCATATACGATGTTTCTGATTGTATAAAGGCCAACCCCTGCCGCGGTAGCCTGAACGAACCCCAACGAAGGAGTTAGAGTTATGACAGCAAATGATATCAGCAGTGTGTGGGAGAAATCGGCGATGCCGAAGACCAGTATGGCGCTCAGGAATATTTTGAATCGGCTAGGTAAGCCCGTTAGCGAAGCTATAATCGTCCTTTTTTCCCCTGAGGGCACCGGATTCTTCTCCTTCACCAGAAGCCAGAAGGTCAGGACCGCAAGGATGCCTGGAATCAACGCAAGCCAGAAGATATCTCTTAAACCGATAGCACCCACAATGGCAAAGGCAGCCACCGGTCCCAATACCGCTCCCAGCGTATCGCCAGCCCTATGGACTCCGAAGGCTTTCCCAAGATCTTTCTCTTCCACAGATTTGGCGAGTATTGCATCGCGCGGCGGGCCCCTGGTGCCGCGTCCCATCCAGCCAAAGGCGCGCCCTAAAAGGACCATCGGCCATGAGGCCGCAACAGCGAGAATCGCGGGGAAAAGGCCCGTGGCGATGTAGCCGAGTATGGCGAATTCCTTGCGCTTGCCGAGCTTATCAGAGTAGTATCCGGAAAACAGCTTCACGAAGCTTGAGAGGCCATCGCTTGCACCTTCGATAAGGCCCAAAGCGTATGCTGGAGCGCCAAGCGTAATCAGGAATGAAGGAAGCAGGACCGTTACGGCCTCATGACCAAAGTCTGATAGAAAACTCGTTAACCCCGCACCCAATACCGTCGAGTTCAGCCATTCTTCGTTTTTCATTTGCCTTGCCTCCTTATTATCCATAAGCGTTTTATCAAGTCCCGATTCTTATTAGGCGCTCCAATTCGACTGAACGGATTTGGGGAACGCGCCCAAACCGCGGTATCCAGCATCCGAACCAAGCTCGTGTTCTATGGCGAGCAAAGCGTTGTACTTTGCCATCCGCTCAGAGCCCGAAGAGCCGCTTTTGATCTGGCTTATCCCCTCATGCATGGCAAACTGCCCGATAAAGTCATCCTCGGTCTCTCCAGAGCGGTGGGAAAGGACATTGGTCTTTCCGCTTTCTGTTGTGAGCGACATGGCCTCGATTGTCTCTGTAACGGTCCCGATCTGGTTGAGTTTGATGAGGTGCGAATTCCCCAGCCCGTCCTTTATCGCCTGCCTGATGATGGCCGGGTTGGTGCAGATGTAATCGTCCAGAACGAGCTGGATCTTTGAGCCGAGGCGTTTTGTAAGCAGCTTCCACCCTTCGGCGTCCCGTTCCCCGACGCCATCTTCTATCGAGATGATCGGGTAAAGTCCAACTTTCTCAGCCCAGAATTCAACAATCTCTTCCGGGGTCAGGTGCCTGCCCCCAAAATGGTATGTCATATCGTCCGGCGACACTGTTTCGCCTTTGAGGTCCTTTCCAAATATCTCTGAGAACGCTCCGTCGAAAGCCAGCGCGATATCCGTTCCGGGGGCATATCCGCATTTGCCGACCGCTTGGAGAACCGCTTTCGCGGTTTCGTCTATGCTGTCAAATGGATTTACGAAACCGCCCTCATCCCCCCGCCCGGTAGGATTCCCGTTCGTTTTCAGGACCGATTTTAGGGCATACCATACGTTAGTCCCCATCTCCATGGCCTCAGAAAAACTCTCCGCGCCGACCGGAACAACCATCGTTTCCTGTACTTCAAATCCGGTATCTGCATGCCTCCCGGCATTCAAGATGTTGAACTGAGGCACGGGCATTTTCGTGTTCGACATGGCGAAGTGTTTCCACAAACCGACTCCTTCAGCGTGCGCTTTCGCACGGGCAAAAGCGCCGGAAACCGCCAGTATCGCATTGGCGCCGAGTTTGCTTTTGTTCGGGGTTCCATCCAGCCCGATAAGAATGCGGTCAAACTCGTCCTGTCGGACTTCGTCCATGCTTAGTCCTTTGATTGCCGGGGAGATGACGCCGGTTATATTTCTTATCGCTTTCGACACGCCCTTACCCCGATACTTTCCGGGGTTGTTATCCCTCAGCTCAAGGGCTTCCTTCTCTCCGGTGGAAGCCCCAGACGGGACTTTGAACCAGACCGCATTTCCATCAGAAAGATTCATCCTGCACGCGATGGTCGGATTGTCCCGAGAATCATAAATCTGCAACGCTTCCACGGACCGCAGGCTTATCGCTTTCGTTTGTCCCATATTGTAAACCCCTTTTTGCGCTATGGTTCCCTTACGATTCCAATAATATTTTCGAGCTGGGCGATTTCCCCCCCAAGCTCAAGCACGCGCTCTTTCGTCCTTTTGCTTCCGGCGGTTTTTATTTTCAGGGCCCGCTCGTTGGCCTCGCGGATTCCGGCAACGGCCGCATCGATTTTCTCATCAAGCGTCCATTTGAAATCAAGCGCGCTTTTCTGCATCCGCTCAAGGAAATCCCCCCTCATCCTCCCGGAGTTCCTGTCAAGGTCCTCTGCCACTCCGGCCTGAATTCTCGAAATAATCCTTTTCCTGAATAGATTGTGCGGAAGGAGCAGTTCAACTCCGGAGAGTGTCATGCCTGAGAGGGTGGAGACGTCATCCACCCTGCTCAGCTTGAAATAGAACCTGCTCTCGAGCGTAAGTCTTTCGTCTGTCCTCACGTTCTCTATTTTCACCTCGAACAGGTCAGAAGCGAGCTTTTCGATTTTATCTATCGTGCTGTCGACCGTCGCAGAGTACTTTCCTATTTTCTCCGAAAACAGTTTTGAGACTTTGGCCTCCTCATCATTGCGCCAGTGCTCGAGGACGTGCAGTATCGCTTCCAGCCGGTAATCGTCAACAGCTGTGGCAAACCTGCTGTTGGCTGAAGCCGGAAGGGAATCTGCATAGCCGGATATTTTTTCAACCAATTCCGGAGCGCTCCTGCGCTTCAATTCTGATAAGTCCGCATCTATCGCATCAAGGATTTTCTTCTGCTCGACATTGAGCAGGTCGGCGGAATAATCCTTATGGGAGAGTATGCCCTCCAGCTCCTTTTCGAATCTATCAGAGCGCGCCTCAAGCTCTTTTTGGGAGATTTCAAGCGCGCTTTTTTCTATGAGCCTGTGATTGATAAGCTCCTGCGCGATGGCCTTGATTTTTGAGCCGGAAGATCGGATAACGAAGTTCCCCTTTTCCGACACAACGAACCGCTCCACTTCGGCTTCCAGGCCAAGGAGCCCGCTTCTTTCAAGCCCTTTCATGTCATTTTTGGCCTTTGCCTCCAGGGCGCGCTTTGCGGACAACGGCAGGATGGGGGTATCGGCGTAGGCGTTGCCGGTTTTCTGCAATATTACGCTCTTGCTGAAATCAAGCAGTTCCTTTACGTCTTTGGTTTCAAGGTAATCCGTCTTGTTAAGGACAAAGAAGAATTTTGAGGCATATTTCACGCTTTCTTCGAGAAATTTGCATTCGGCATCGCTTATCGGAGGGTCTGCAGATATTACGAATAACGCCGCATCCACCTCTGGAAGGAACTGGTATGCGATATCGGTGTTGTGATGATATACCGAACCTATTCCCGGGGTATCAACAAGGGTTATCCCCCTTGAAAGAAAGTCGGACGGAAGGCTTATCTCGACCCTTTCCACCTTTTTGATGTTCTTCGGATTGCCTTTTTCAGTGACGTAATCAGCCAGTGCATTTTTGCCGGTCAGAACTACATCCCTGTTTTGGTATACCACCCGGACCGAAGTGGTACTGGAATGTGTTATTACAGTTATTACAGACGTGAGGGGCAATACGGCCGTTGGAAGCAGGGATTCGCCAAGGATGGCGTTTACAAGGGTGCTCTTACCTCTCTTGAACTGCCCAAGAACCGCCATTGTAAAAGAATCGGTTTCCAGGCCATGTGCCACCCTCTCAAGCTTATCCTTGGCACTGCCATCAAGCTTCTGCATCCTTCTGATGGCTTCGAGCAAAGCGGATTTCCTTGATTCATAGCTCCTGTTCTTTTTCAATATGATCACCAAGCAGCGAAAGCGCTTTCAGCGCGTAATAGCTGTTGCAGAGGGTTGATATCCCAAGGTACGGCGAGCGCCTGAACCCCCCATCATCATTCTGAAGATTAACGATATATTTCCGGTGCTTCTCCTTGCCGGCGACCTTGGAATTGAGCAGCCTCAGCGCTCCTATGGCAAAATATGTCGTTTCTATGAAAGCCGGAACGCTTCCAGGAACGCTCGAGTAGCCGCCCTCTTCCGTTCCACAGCCAGTTATGAATATTGCCGTATCCCCGAGCTTCTCCATGCTATGGCCGCCACACCTCAACGTCGTAAGGGCATGGTAGGTGGCAGTCACGTCCGGTCCTTTAATCCCGAAACCGCCATCTCTTTTGAATTGGAGAAGCCATGAAACATCTTCCACGAAGCCGATGTCAAGCAGAGATAGTGTCTTTGAGGCGCAATAAACAAGCTTGAACGGCGATTCGCTGGTGTCATAATCAGCCGAGAAGAACTCGTCCCCGATCTGCTCGCTGAATATCCTGAACTCGCGCAGTATGCCGCGAAGCTGCCCGACAAACTCCATCCTTCTTGGTTTTTCGCCCAAAAGCAGAAGGGATTTTACTGCGTAAAATGCGACCCCCGGGGAATCGTAACAGCCATCATCGCGCTGTGCATCCTGCAGATATCTGATTGTCTGGCTTTTTCCAGGGATTTCCTCCTTCAGCATAGAAAGCACGGCGAGGGCATAATACGTTTCTGATATGCTGGAAGGGAACTCGACTCCGAAGAGAGGATAGGAAAACGAATAGCCGCCGTCTGAATTCCGGCGCGAGGCCGCGAATCCGGCCAGTTTTTTCTTGTCGATATGCTCTATTGTCATAACACCACGGATATCGCATAGAATCATAGGGACTGGAAAAAGATGGCGAGAAAAAAGTATGTCAGAACAGCCAAAGCTAAGGCCAAGAAGATGGCGCTCCTGGCGCTGAGCATCATCCGTTTCCTTTCTTCCATTTTTGGGTAATGGAGGTACGTTTCAATAAATACCATAACCCCTAAAATCGGGAGGAAAACCAGAGCGAATGGGAGCACGATGTTAGGGTCGATATTCACGTTCGGCACCCCCTGCACTGCCGTTTAGCCTTCACGCGGCAATTCCCGAAATGCGCCTGCAGGTCTCTCGCAGCGGCGTTTTTTATAGACGGATAAATCGTTTCATACTTCTCTGAAAGGCCGATTATCCCATCCCATGCCTCTTCGAGCCTGTTTTTCTCTATATATCCCTGCACCATGCCCAGGTCAGCTTTGAAATCGAGCAAATCCCTCTGGATTCCTTCAAATTCGGGTAATCTGCCGGCGAACAAATCGCATTTCAATTGCAGCATCTCCACCATGCCGGCCGATTTCGTGAGAAGGCCGAAATAGACGAACCGCAGGCTCCTGAAATTCTTTGCTCTCCGGCTGAGGTCTCCCTTCTCCTGGTTCAGGCATACCCTCCTTTGTATGTCCAGAATTTCCCTAAGGCCATGGTTGACCATAAGGATATTCAGGAATGCATCTGCTTCCGGATAAATCGGGGGCGCAGGGCGTCTTGCGTTCATTTGCTTCCCTTGGACGATACAAGGAAGCCCTCCCGGTCAACAATGAATCGATGTTCCTGATTCACTCTACAAACTAGCTCGTTTCCGGCAACGGCCTTTACTAATAGGCAGTCCATCCCCTTCTCCATCCTGCATTGCGGACAGCTATACGGCATAATCTCACCCTTTTTCATACAACTAGAAGCTATTAGCCCGTTAGGGCGGTTTGGCTTTATGCCGGGTGAGCTTCATCGCCAATAACAATACCGCCAATGGTTTTTAAGAGAGTTTTGATTTCTGCCAGCGCCATAAACGGGGGGCTCTCGCGTTCCACTAGGATAGCTCCAAGATGATTCTCTTCACTCTTTTTTCTATCTCATCCCGTATTTCACGGTATTTCTCGATTGTTTTGCCAGAAGGGTCTTCAAGATGCCAATCTTCAGTCTTTTTTGGGGGCGTGAGGGGGCAGCTATCGATGCAACCCATAGTGAATATCCTCGAAGCACGCTGGGCCATGCCGGGCGTCAGGATTTTGGGTTTTTTATCCGGGATGACGATGCCCCTCTCTTTCATTACCTGGATTGCGAACGGCTTGATTGAATCGGATGGATGGGTGCCGGCGCTAATGGCTATATATCCGGGATTGTCATTGTGGTAATTGAAAAAAGCCTCAGCCATCTGGCTTCTGGCTGAGTTTTCCGTGCATACGAATAGAACGAATTTCATCCGGCCACCGTCGCCTTATTTATACGCCGCGATTCGCAGGCTTTCAAGCGGGAACCCGTCATATTGCCTCTCGCTTATCTCCTTGTCCTCAGAGAGGATTTTGACGGCAAACCCTGCGTTCTTAACCAGTTTAAGGTATTCTTCTTTCAATACGGCCCCGCCAACACAGCCAGCGATTAGTTTCTTGTCTTTCCTATGGGCTTCAGAAAGCTCTTTCAAAAGCACGATATCCGAAACGAACATTTCCCCTCCTTTTTTGAGAACCCGGTATGCTTCGTCGAACACCATTTGTTTGTCCGGAGAAAGATTGATGACGCAGTTGCTTATGATAACGTCGATGGATTTGTCATCTACGGGCAACTCCTCTATTTCCCCTAGCCTGAATTCCACATTGGCAAAACCATATTTCTTCGCGTTCTGACGCGCTTTCCTTATCATCTTCTCGGTCATGTCCACGCCAATGACCTTTCCGGATTTGCCGGCTTTTTTTGCAGCAAGGAAGCAGTCAAAACCAGCCCCTGAGCCCAAATCGAGAACAACCATTCCTTTCTTTATCTCGCCCAAGGCCGTGGGATTTCCGCATCCTAAGCCGAGATTAGCTTCGGGATGGGATTGTATTTCTTGATCGGAATACCCGAGGCTCTTTGCGATTTGCTCCTTGTCCATGCCACTGCATCCGCAAGAGCGGCAACAGCTCGCATCAGCTATCTTTCCATAGCTTTCCTTGACAATCTTCTTGATTTCGTGTTTTTTCATGTTTTCACGCCCTTTCCTGCGAATAGCTTTCCCCTAAGAAACAATGATACGTTGACAAGGCCAAGAAGCACCGGGACCTCTATCAAAGGTCCGATGACCGCGGCAAATGCCGCTCCGGAGCTTATGCCGAAGACGGCAACAGCTACTGCGATTGCCAATTCAAAGTTGTTGCTGGCGGCTGTAAGCGAAAGTGAAACCGTCTTTGAATAATCCGCGCCGAGCTTCCAGCCCATGAAAAAACTGATTGCGAACATCAGCAGGAAGTAAATGGTAAGCGGAACCGCAATCCGGACCACATCCATGGGTATCTGGAGTATCGTGCTTCCCTTGAGGCTGAACATGACGATAATCGTGAAAAGAAGGGCGATGAGGGTCAGGGGGCTTATCCTCGGGATGAATTCCTTGTGATACCACGCCTCCCCCTTGGATTTCACCAATACGAGGTGCGTCAAAGCCCCTGCGATGGCTGGAACGCCGAGATAGATGAAAACGCTTTCAGCCACCTGCCAAATGCTTACATCCACGGCGCTCCCGCCCAAACCGAAGAGCGGGGGCAGGATGGTGATGAAAACCCATGCATACACGCTGTAAAACAGCACCTGGAATACGCTGTTGAACGCCACCAGGGCGGCCGTGTAATCCGTATGGCCTTTGGCCAGTTCGTTCCAGACCAGGACCATGGCTATGCATCTGGCCAGCCCTATCATGATGAGGCCGACCATATACTCGGGATAATCACGCAGGAAGATGACAGCGAGGGCAAACATCAGGATTGGACCTATTATCCAGTTTTGGATTAAAGACAGGCCAACGATTTTCCTGTCGCTGAAGACCCCCCCGATTTTCTCATACCTGACTTTCGCTAGAGGGGGGTACATCATCAGAATCAGTCCTATGGCTATTGGGATGGAGGTCGTACCGATTTGCATTCCTGCAATCAATGCTGAAAAAGCCGGCACGAATGCCCCCAGCATGATTCCGATGGCCATGGCCAGGAAAATCCAGAGCGTCAGGTACTTGTCTAGGAACGAAAGCCTTTTGGTTTCCAACGGCATCACCATCCGGACAAATCGCTTAATACCGCCAATCCCTTCGCTGTCATCGAATACCATCTATTGGTCCCGTCCCGGCGGACCTTCACCAGTCCAGCCTCTAGGAGGACCTTTAAGTGCTGGGAAACCGCAGGCTGGCTTACCCCGCAGCAGGTTGGAAAATCGCAGGCGCAGCTTTCCCCGCTCTTTATGTTAATCAATACTTTCAGGCGGGTGGAGTCGCTTATAGCCTTTATGATTTTATAATTCATAATATAAGTTTGGACTTATATATTTAAAAACCAGCCATTTCAATTCAGATCCCAGGCAGGTATCAGCCACCTTGCCCTGGATGCCACCGCCCGCTTTTTTCAATGCTGGGAACGCGGGTCCCACCGAGGAACGAAAGATTTCGTGAAATGCCTGCTATCCTCTCACCTTAGCAAGTGCGGCGCGAACAGCAGCATCACTCCGAGGGCGGCCATTATCAATCCGCCTATCGCTTTGCAGTACTTCGCATACCTCTCTCCAATGCCGCTGCTCACGGCAAAGCCAGCCAAGGCAAATATCAAAACATCATCCAGCATGAAAAAAAGGTCATATAGCAGGATATAGGAATAGTGCTCAATGGCTCCGATTTTGCTCAGGGCCAGGACCTGGGTGAACACCGCCGGAATTGCTGACGAGCACGCGAATTCCACCGAATTGACCGCGAATGCGAGAGCGATTATCGTAATTATGATGCCAGCCGAGAGGGGGGAGGCGACTATTTTCTGTATTGTCACGCTCGTTTTTTTATGCGAATCTTCATCACCGACCTTGCAAACCAATTCTCCCTTTGTGGTCAGGTATTCCTTCAGGCTGAGGATGCCGCCCCCAAGAGCAGCCAACCCGATAAGTATAGTGACGGCTCTGACGTATCCCAATAGGAGGAATGCGTTAAGCCAGGCGGTCATGAACAGGAAGTACAGTATTCCCGAAGCCAGGATGAAACTCCCGATTATTATCCAGAATTTTTTCTTGTCATTCACGTTTAGGAGCAGTGCAATCAAGTACACGAGAACCCACATGGCGCATGGATTGAACCCGTCGACAAGGCCAAGCACAACCGCAAGAACTGGCAAGGAAACCGAAGTAAGATCCATCCTCCCAAGAAAAGGGACATCGAATTCCTTCAATCCCTGGCCCATATCCTGCGATTTTACGCTCACGTTGGATTGGCCGACGCAATTCTTTCTGCAATCATTTATCGCATCGAGTATTGCTTCTTTGGAATGAACGCCAACTAGGGGGTGTTTTCCAATGAAAGTTGTCGGGACAGCGAGATTTGATTGGTCCAATCCGGCTTCTGACGCAAATTTATGGAACAGGCTGCTTCCTTCCGGGGTAGACGCATCGTGCATAAAAAATGAAACATTGGGCAGCTCTTTTTCGAGCTCATATATAATCGGCTTCTGCTCCGCGCAATGGGGGCAGGTCGGAAGAAAGAAGAAATTCACCGAGAGATTTTCGGAATCTGTGGCTTGGGCTGCCTGCGGCTGTATCAGGAGCAGGGCTCCAACTATGAGCAGGGCAATTGAGAGGTACAGATTGAACCTGTCCTTAAGGAAATCCTGTATGGTTTCAATGAACATGCAATCACAGTTTGAGGAGCGCCCTGAGCTTTTTCAGGTCATACCCCACGACGATTTGGCCGTCTATCTCCATCACCGGAACGCCGCTCTGGCCGCTCTTCCGGACCATCTCAGCCGCCTTGGCAGCATCTTCGGTAACATCAATCTCCTCGAAATCGACCCCGTTTTGTTTCAGGAAATTTTTTACCATCACGCAGTACGGGCAAAAAGGCGTGGAATACACAGTCACTTCCATCAGATAACCTCCGTTGGTTGGTGCGGCTCAATCGTAATGCATATGGAAACCGGATTGGATTCCGGCCGGGACGTCCCCAAACCGTCGCTGGATTGGGTTTTTGGGGGCATTTTCAGGAAAACAGGCAAGGATTTCATTTCACATCACGGTTTACAAACATTAGAAGATTAGGCGCGTAAAAACATAGTAGAGCCCAACCAGCACAAAGACCACTCCGACAGCCAATCTCATCCACTTCTCAAATTTCTGCACCTTGCCCATAACCTGGCCCAGTTTTGAAACGCCGCTCACAAGCACAACCGAAAATAGAACCACCGGAAGCCCGGTCGCAAAACCGAAAACAGAAGGCAATGCTATCGCATCCCCGGTTTTCAGGGCAAGTGGGATAAGCATGCCGAAATACAGGACCGCACTAAAAGGGCAAAATGCCAGAGAGAAAAGCACCCCGAGAAGAAAAGCGCCCAGATATCCCTGTTCCGAAGCTTTCATCTGAAGCGGCGCCAGCCTCCCCCCGCAGGTGATGGAATCGACTTTGATGAGTTCAAGCGCCACCAAGCCCATCAGGATGAGGAGCGGGCCGAGCAGTTTTTCCCCGTATTCCTGAAGAAAGAAGGAGATGCCCTGGATGTTGATGCCAAGATAAATAATCAGGCTGGCCAGAGCGGCATACGCAAAAGCCCTGCCAAAAGCATATAACAGGCCGACAAGGAGCGTGTGCCTGCTGTTATCAATCTTCTTTGAAACATAGGCAATCGCGGTCATGTTCGTTGCCATGGGGCAGGGGCTGATGGAAGTCATCAATCCGATAAAAAAAGCGGCCACCAAGGCGATGTCGCTTGTGCCCATCCGCTCCAGAAATACCATGAAATCCATTATCATCAGCCTTTGGACGCATCCACTTCGTTGACCTCAAACTGTGCCCCGATCAACCTTTCCATAATAAACCCTATCAGGATGAACAAGGGCAAAGACACCAGGGTCCTGGCGATAGTGAAATCCAGTCCCAGATAGCCTATTTCTATCCCAAGCATGGGGATTTTCATCGAGGAGAACGCGCCGAGAAAAATGAAAATGTTCCTTGTGCTGGTGCCTTTTTTATGGAGGATGTATGCCACTGGAAAGGCCCCGTAGAGCGGCCCGGCCTGGAGCATTGCCAATAGAACAACCAGGATGATTCCTCTGATTCCAGAGTTCGGGCCGATATGCCGCTCGATTGTCTCTTTGGGCACCCATATATCGAAGAGCCCTATCAGGACGAAAAGGATGGGGATGAAGGTTATCATCTCGATGAAGAAGTCCTGGAAGCTGGCATACATGCTGATTCCCGGGTTGAACCCCAGGAAATGGGATGCGATTGAAATCACTATGAATAGGATTACCCACACGTATGGCTTGGCATGTTTATTTATCAGTTCGATATGCTTCTTTACCATGAATGCATCAACCATCCGACACAGATTCCGATTATGAGGGCCGCGACGAAATTTAGGGCATTCCGCAATATCGCGGCCTTCCTGCCAAAATATCTGATCTCAAGGGGGAGCGTCACCACGCCAACCATCATCAAGGTCGTCATGAATACTGCGATAACCGCATATGACGCCCCTTTCGAGATAAGGGATGCTGCAATCGGGTATGAAACAAATCCTGGAATAAGGGTAATCGAGCCGACAATGGCGGCTATCAAGAACCCGGACACCCCGGAACCCGGCCCGATATATTCAAGTATGATGTCCTGCGGGATAAAGAAAAGCAGTAAGCTGATCAAGACGAGTATATTCATGAACGACGGGGCTATGCCAAAAAACATCGTGACTCCTTTTTTCAAGGCTGCCCTGGTTTTGTTTCTGTCAAGGATGAACGAGGCAAGCAATGAAATCGCAGCAATAGACGCAAAAATCAAGGTATTGCTCGCCATCGGGTTCACTAGCCAGCCAGCTTGTCCTCAATGACTCCCTTCAGGTAAGCCATATACTCCTCTTCATTGTTTATTTTATACCACACATTAACGTTCTGTTCCCTGTGGAATTCACCATTCGCATAAGTCCCTATCCAGAGGGAAGAGCTTGTTACGCCATACTTTTCGACCAGGCCCTTATTTTCCGGAAGTTCGCCGTTTATATGGCCAAAAACCAGTTTTCCCGATTTGAGTTCATCCTTGAAGTATGTGTTGACCGTCTTTTCGGCAAGCTCGCCGACCGCTATGCAAGATGAGCATTGGTGGGTTCCATGGAAATGATATACTTCAACCCTTACGCTATCCCCAGCATGATCATTGACCGGGCTACCCTGGTAAACGGTCATGGGGTATTCCCGTTTTTCCGTCGAGTCCGTGGTATCCGAAACACAACCGAAAAACAAAATGGAAACCAGCAGCAGCAAAGTGAGCATCCTCATCGTTTCAACCCCACAAGAATCTTCCTGCCGCCAGACCTGCAAGCACCGTGAAAACGAATATCAGCAGGACGTACACGGCGGTTTCCTTGTTTCCCATTATCTTCCGGACGACGAGGATGCTTGGGAGCGAGATGACTGGGTCGGCAAGCATATACGCAAGAAGAGGGCCCTTTGCCATCCCCAAATCCAAAAACATCCTCGCCATCGGAACTTCCACGAGCGTGGGGAAGTACACGAAGATGCCGAAAAGCACAGGTATCACCATGGCAATGAGCGTGTTCTGGCCCATGTAGGTCGGAATCAGGTCCGGGGGCATCACGACGCGGATTATCCCTGATGCGAAAACGCCGATGAGAAGCAATGGGGCGATGGTCTTGGTGAAGCCCCACGTCTCGTCCATCCAGTTTTGGATTTCTTCCTTTGTGAAATATTTGGTGGAAATCCACCATGTGAGTATAATCAATCCCGCCACGACCGGGTATTTGATGATATCCTCGCTGATTCTCGTGCCGACAAGGAGGATGCCCAGGAGAGCGCCGAAAAGGTAAAGCAGTCGCTTGGAATCCTTGCCATCAGCGTGTTTCTTGAAAATCTCCGCATCTTCTTTTTTGTCATCTTGATCGGATATTTTCGAGATGATATAGCCAATAATGACCGCGAACGCTATTGAGAATGCTATCCTCGCAAGTGCGAAATCCCATCCGATGAGGCTGCCAGTATACAAAATAGCCATGATATTTGTGGCCGGGGCCGTGTAAAGGAAAGCGATCGCAGGGCCGATGCCAGCCCCGCCTTTCCGGATGCCTGCAAAAAGAGGCAAAACAGTGCATGAGCAGACCGCCAGGAGAAGACCGGTGACTACCGCAATGGGATAGGCGATATATTTTGGCGAATCTTTCCCAAGGTAGGGGAGAAGCTTATCTTTCGGAATCAAGGCGGCCATGGCTCCTGCGATGAAAAAAGCCGGCACAAGGCAGAACAATGTGTGAGCCAGGACATAGTCAAAGATAGCCGCAAGGCCCGCCATCAGCAATACCAGGAAATCCATCAGCTCGCCTTGCTTTTTATGAGGCTGACAAGATATTCAACAGTTGGAAGCATTCCGCTTAGAATCACTTTTCCATCCAGGAGAAGCGCGGGAGTATAAGCAATCCCCATCTCCACCATGCGGCTGACGTCGTATATGTGCTCCACTTCCGCTTTGATGCCAAGGATAGATATGGCTTCCCTGGTCCGCTTTTCCAGTTCAATGCATTTTCGGCATCCGCTTCCGACGACTTCGAATTTCATGTTACCACCCGTTGATCTGGTCTAATACCCGTTTTCCCAATGGCGAGAGCGAGTAAATGCGCCTTGTGCCATCTTTTCGCATATCCACAAGCCCCGCTTTGCGCAGGACTCTGAGGTGGGCCGACACGGTCGGCTGGGACTTATCCACAATATCCGGCAGGACACAGGCGCACTGCCCGCGTTTGCTTAGCGCTTTCAGAAGAGCGAGCCTTGATGTGTCTGCCAGCGCCTTTAGAATATCTATTTGCACAAATATTTACATAAGTCTATATATTTAAATGTTCCGGTCCTGGAGGCGTGTATGCGGCTTCGCATCTAGGGCATGATGCCGGGAATTTAACCTCCGGCGACAGGTTCCACACATATTTGCATTTCTCACAGACCGCTTCGGACGGCAGATAGAGCGCTTTGGCGATTTTTTTCCCTGCGCATGGCCTTGAGCAGAAATGGTCTGAACCCGCGGATAGTTTAATGCAGACAAACTCGATGCCAAGAGGCTTCCCGCACGTGCCGCATGTCTCTCCTTTCTTCCGCGTTTTTGAACAGCTGGAGCAGAAATGGCTCATATTATCACCATATACCTGTGGCTCAGCAATCGAAGACCGTCTTAATCAAGCTATCGGAGTCGGGCACTAAGGCTGAGCTTCAATCCCGCCGAGATAGTGCTTGCCACGGGTATCGTCAATTCTCTATCCTTACCCAGACCAAGGTTTAAATAGAACTTGGCACTGAGACCCCTCAGCGGAAGGCCGATTCGGCTTTCGTGCAAGGTGCGTCCTCAGATAAAAGTATGAAGCCCCCGGAGGGAATTGAACCCCCGACCTACTCCTTGTGCCTTTTGGGAAAAGGCACCCCAAAACCGGGTTGCTATTTCCAAAAAGTTTACAAGAGAGTCGCTCTACCTCTGAGCTACGGAGGCAAGGGCAGGTTGTTCTAATGTGCCACCAATATTTTAAATAAACCTCCGCCATAAGCCCCATCATGGATATCGAGTCAAAGATAGACCTGGTGAAGCGCCAGCCGACAGAGGAGCTTGTCACGGAAGAGGACCTGAGGAAAATCTTCCAGAACTACGCCCACCCCAAGCACTACATCGGCTTCGAGATATCCGGCATGGTCCATCTGGGCACAGGCGTCTGCACAGCCCTCAAGATAAAAGACTTCATCGAGGCAGGCATGAAACCGACGATTTTCCTCGCAGATTACCATTCCTACATAAACCAGAAGCTCGGAGGCGACCTTGAGAAAATCCGGAAAGTCGCCAACGGCTATTTCAAGCACACCTTTGTCTCGCTCGGCCTGGACGAATCCAAGGTGGAATACGTCCTTGCGAGCGACCTCTACGACAACGACTACTGGAAAGAGGTCCTGAGGATAACGAAAGACACCACGATAAACCGCATGCTCAGGTGCATAACCATAATGGGCAGGAAGGAGAGCGACTCCACCCCGTCCGCGGTGGTGCTCTACCCCGCCATGCAGGCAGCGGACATCTTCATGCTCGATGTCCAGCTCGCCCATGCCGGCATGGACCAGAGGAAGGTGCACATGCTCGCCAGGGAGCTGTCGCATTCATACAAGAAGGATTTCGTGGCCCTCCACCACCACCTGCTCCCGGGCCTCCAGGGCGGCGCGAGGATGGATGCCAGCGCCAGCAAGGAGGACCAAGTTCTGGAAGCCAAGATGAGCAAGAGCATCCCAGGCAGCGCGATATTCATACACGATTCGGAAGACGAAATCAAGGCGAAGATAAAGAAGGCGCAGTGCTGTGAGAAGGTCGTCGAGGGCAATGCCATAATCGAATATGCTGAATACCTCCTCCTGAGAGACAAGCCCCTCAAGGTGGAAAGGCCTGCGAAATTCGGGGGCGACATGGAGCTGGCTGACGCGGCCGAGCTCAAGCGCGTGTTCTCAGAAGGCAAGCTCCATCCGATGGACCTCAAGTCAGCAGTAGCAAGGGAGCTGTGCGACATGCTGAAGCCCAGCAGGGACTATTTCGAGAAGCACAAGGAATACCTGGAGCAGATACAGACAAAGGACATCACCAGGTGATGCCTGCAGCGTCCTTTCAGTTTTGCTTATAACCCGCCAGCCTGGCTTCCCTCTGATTAGGATTCTCGTACATCTCTGTCAGCATATCGCTGACGCTCCTGACTTCCTCATCGGTTGGCGAGCGACAACCCCCCAAATCCACTTCGGGACGTTCGCCTCGCCTATCCTTCGTCCGCCCCGAGCTCATGGGCGGCTCGGTCTTTGGTTCAAGACATCTGGTAGCCTTTGGAACGTCACCAGGCTCCGGTTTCTGCGCTTTGGCACCATTCCCGTCTGATTTGCCGCCGGATTTGAACCCACCCATATCAATCCCGTTCCGGCATATCCCGCCGTCAATTCGTGTTTTCGCCCAGGCAATGGGCGTTCGCTACAGGAGATAGCTGTTTTGCATAGCCTTTCAGCAGCTCAGCGGTCCCCGGCTGTTCCCCTATCTCCGCATACGTCAGCGGAGTCTCACCATCCTTATCCTTCCCATTGATATCCGCCTTCGAGGCTATAAGGAGTTCAACGGCTTTCTCTTGCCCATAGAAGGCGGCCTTCATAAGCGTCGTGGCACCGTGGTTGTTCTTCTCAT
>Ga0315275_10001973_pt1 | contig 18377 bp, 11 predicted proteins | sample YL17G03_0_MG_FD_205557 | JGI IMG/M metagenome (GOLD analysis project Ga0315275, IMG submission 205557) | Sediment microbial communities from Yellowstone Lake, YNP, Wyoming, USA - YL17G03_0 | ecosystem: Environmental > Aquatic > Freshwater > Lake > Sediment | place: USA: Wyoming | collected...
GATTGGTTTTCATTTCAATTTTTTTAATGTATTGCAACTATAATCCGGACTTGGCGGTAATAATTTAATTATTAATTATTTTGACTCCTAATTTATAAAAATTATTCCCTTTATACCATTCAACATCACCGAGTGAACTCTTATACAGGTTTTACCAGAATATACAGGAGAGTGGATTTTTTACTTAAATTAAATGAACATGTAATTTAAAATTAATTTAAAGTCAAGATAAATCTTGTATTTATTAAAAAAATTTCCAGTTCAATCCTCACCGATACCGTTGCTGTTTTTATTTCCATTAATCCCGATCCGCTGTTCTGCAGCCTGGAGAATTTCACCCAGCATATTGTAGTACGAAAGTCCATCGGTCTGTGCCATCTTCGCCATGTGACCGTCCCAGCACCAGCCCGGGTTAGGATTGACTTCGAGGATTTTGGGTTTACCCTTGTGATCCAGCCTCCAGTCAAATCTGCAGTAGTCCCGGCACTCAAGCCGTTCGTAAAGCTTGAGGCAGCACTCCACGACAAATTTTCGAGTATCCTCCGAGATGTCTGCCGGAATCGAGCGTACCTTCCAGTAAGGCGATTCAGGTATCCATTTAGCCTCGTAACCGCAAATCTTCGGCAGGTCAGGAGGAAGCATGGAATAATCTTCTTCGATCACCGGCAGTACGCGATATGACTCGGGAAGATTGCCGATAATTCCAATGCTGATATCCTTCCCGGGCAGAAATTCCTCCACCAGGATCGGTTTTTCGTATCCCAGCTTGTCTCTGATCTCCGATATGGCATTTACCAGCTCCTCGATATTGTTGGCCACGCTCCGCTGGTTTATTCCGAAACTTGAGTCTCCGAAGTTTGGTTTAACGATTACCGGGAATCCAAATGGGAGATCGAATGTATTGTCCTCAGGCTTGATGAAAAAGGCCTTTGCTACCGGTATTCCCATCTCCTTGGCGATACCGCGCACCAGCGACTTGTCATAGCAGAAGGCGAGGCATTGCGGGCCTGAGCCGGTGTAATCGATGCCGAGTAATTCCAGAAGGGACGGAATGTGGAGCTCCTTGCGGGCGTCGTTGTTGTATCCCTCATCGCACAGGTTGAGGACGAAATCAGTGCTTCTTTTTAGCCGGACTAAATCATTGATAAGAGAATCATGGCTGTTGATATAATTAAAGTTATATCCCTTCAGGCTCTTCAGGGCGTTTTTCAGCTGGTCGATGGTGTAGAAATCATCATCGTCAAAGACAAATGACGGCTTGAGCGGATCATTCTTGGTGGGATCGCCCAGTATTACCGTTACGTTTTTGATGTCGGTCTTTTTCTGCCGCGCCGGGGTCCATTCTTTTTTGACTATTGCGGTCATTATGGTCCGTTCCTCCATCATGCCCAGGTCCTGGTTCCGCCGGGAATCGGTGTCTATTTCTCCGTGCAGGGTGATGTCGCTGAATCCGGCGGCGTTGAGGAGCTCCTGCATGCTTTCGCTGTTATAGAGCCGTTCTGCATAAAACTGGTCTGCAATGACCCCCTTCTCGACGTGGGTCACCACCTCGCGCGATATAAGGCGCTGGTTGTCCAGCGATATGGATCGCTCGCGGCAGACAAAATGATTTTTGTCGATCCACTCCCATGAACGGGGCTGATAATGCTCTCTAAGGAAATCGCCGTCTGCCACGTCTATGAGGAGTCTGCCCCATGGCTTGAGAACCCGGAATACCTCGCGAAGGACGCGGAGGTCGTCATTTATGGTTTCGAAATAGCCGAAGCTGTTTCCCAGGATAAAGATGACATCAAAGGTATCGGGTTTGTAAGGAAGTATGCGGGCTTCTCCCTCCCTGAATTTTACGCTCAGGCATTCCTTTTTCGCCTGGGTTTTTGCCTTCTGTATGAGATAACGGGAACGGTCGAGTCCTTCAACATCTTTAAATCCTCTCCGTGCCAGCTCCAGCGAATGCCTGCCCTGTCCGCAGGATAGATCGAGGATTTTGTCATCGGACGATAAATGGATGTATTGGGAGAAAAGATCGACCTCCTTTACGGTGATGCTGTGGTCATCTACGACATCAGCGTCTGTTTTGAGATACACGGCGTTGAATATTTTGTTCCACCAGTCAGGATTGACATATTCCTCAAGGTTGGCAACCGGGCCGTACGATTTTCTCGCAGTGCCATTTTTCGGCTTAACCATCATTGTGCCGATACCATTCGCTTTCATTGTATTGTAATACCTCCCGGCTAATTATTATGTCTCATATAGATTCATCTACTGTGTATACTTATCAAATAAATAGTCCGCCCTTCTCAGGAACCCTGTTCTGGCACGAATTGATGGCATCCGCACCCATGAAGTGCACGCATGCGGAGCCGGGATTTCTTCTATAAAAAAACGATCCTTTCCGTCATATGATTTTTGAATCAACAAATATACTTTTAACCTTGACGGTCGGAGGGAAGATGACACAGTGCTGGTTTTCTGAAAGGCTTGTCGTGATGCGATGCGTAGTGTTGAAATGCCGATATGAGTAGTATCAGCGCCTCTGTTGCGACACAGAAGTGATCTGCGTTTATGTTCCTGCCCCTGAGCCTCGCTATCCTCGCTCATGACGGCTTCTCAACAGGCAGGAAATTTTAAAACTTAAGTCCATTTTGTCCCACTATTCAATCTAAAAAAAGTTTATTTAAACTATACCGCTTAACTATAAGCTTGTTTATTTTTACTTTATATTTGACCTACAATATAACACATTATAAAAAAAATTCAACAAAAAAATTTAAATTGTTTTGATAATTAAATCTAATTCATGAGATGCACCACAGCATCCGTCCGGCCCTGAATCTTGATATGTAACAGCCGCTCCATAAGATTTTATTACTGAAATATAAAAGCCTCAATTTAAATCAATAACAAAATTTTATTAAATTAATTTTTTTTCTGTCGGAGATACTTCATCATTGAGAGAGGCGTTTTTCCAGCGCGGCAAGTTCATCATGGAGCTCCTTTGGGATTCTGGAACCGAACTTTGCATAATGCTCTTTGATGAGGCCGATTTCCTTCAGCCAGCCCTGCCGGTCAACAGTGAGGAGCTCTTTCAAGTCTGCCTCGCTGACCCCGGACAGGCCGGTGCGGTCGATGGCATTCACTGCAGGCATGCACCCGATTGCCGTGTCTACCGCCCTGCCGTCATTGTTGCAGCGCTCGAATATCCACTTGAGCACGCGGCTGTTTTCGCCGTACCCGGGCCACAGCCACTTGTTGTCATCGGTTTTGCGGAACCAGTTGACGTAGAATATTTTTGGCAGTTTATCCGCCTGCGCTTTTTTCCCGATTTCTATCCAGTGCTTGAAATAGTCGCCCATGTGGTACCCGCAGAATGGGAGCATGGCGAAAGGATCGCGGCGCACGGTGCCTGCCGTAACGTCGAGGGCGGCTGCCGTAACTTCTGAGCCGACAATGGATCCAAGGAATACGCCGTGGTTCCAGTTATAAGCCTGGTGAACCAGCGGTATTGTGCTGGGGCGGCGTCCGCCGAATAAAAACGCGCTGATGGGTACGCCGTTCGGATCTTCCCATTTCGCGTCGATGCCCGGGCATTGACGCGCGGGAGCGGTGAAGCGAGAATTTGCATGGGCGGCCGGCTGGGTGGATTTTCCTTCCTCCCAATCATGACCGGTCCAATCGATAAGCTTTCCGGGCGCTTTATAGCCGATTCCCTCCCACCATACATCACCGTCTTCGGTGAGGGCAACGTTGGTGAACAGGGTATTCATGCAGATCGCCTTCATGGCGTTGGGGTTGGAATTCAGGGAGGTTCCCGGCGCAACGCCGAAAAAGCCCGCTTCCGGATTTATGGCGTAGAGGCGTCCGTCTTTTCCGAACTTCATCCATGCGATGTCGTCGCCGACGCACTCGACTTTCCATCCGGGGATGGTGGGGACGAGCATGGCCAGATTTGTCTTGCCGCAGGCAGACGGAAACGCGCCTGCGAAATATTTTTTTTCGCCTTTCGGGTTGGTGATACCGAGGATGAGCATGTGCTCCGCAAGCCAGCCTTCTTCACGCGCTATCACGGAAGCTATGCGGAGGGCGAGGCACTTTTTACCGAGAAGCGCGTTCCCGCCGTATCCCGATCCGTATGACCATATCGAATGCTCTTCCGGGAAATGGGAAATATACTTTTTCTCGAGGGGAGCGCAGGGCCAGGTTCCGTTGTCCTTCTGGCCTGGATCAAGGGGCTTTCCCACCGAATGGAGACAGGGGACAAAATCGCCGTTTTCTCCAAGAACCGCGAGGACCTTACGGCCCACGCGCGTCATGATATGCATGTTGACTACCACGTAGGGCGAGTCGGTTATTTCTATGCCGATTTTTGAAATGGAAGATCCTATCGGTCCCATGCTGAAGGGAATCACGTACATGGTGCGGCCCTTCATGCAGTCCTTGTATAAGCCCTTCATGATAGTTTTTAGTTCCCGGGGGTCGATCCAGTTGTTTGTGGGGCCGGCATCATCCTGCGAAAGTGACGCGATGTAAGTCCGGTTTTCAACCCGGGCCACGTCCGACGGATCGGAACGAAACAGATAACAGCCGGGCAGTTTATCCTGGTTGAGGGGAATGGCCAGCCCGTCGTCGACCATGAGTTTTATCATTTGGTCATATTCTTCATTTGTGCCTTCGCACCAGTATATGCGGTCGGGAGCTGTCAGGGCAACGATTTCTTCCACCCATTTGAGGAGTTTCTGGTTCTTAGTCATTTCAATCTCCGTAATAATTGTAACGTTTGCAAATAAAAATACAATCCTCGTACAGTGCAAATTTTTTCAAAAGAGTCTCGGTAGTGACAGAGAAGCGTATTGTAAATCATTTAAAGATCATAAAAACTGCGGTAATTTGATAGAGTTGCACTTTTGAAAGTGATGCTTTACAATGCAATAATTATTTGCAAGTAGAATTTTTGAAGAAAATTTACTTTTTGAAGAGTGCATAAAAAAAATAATGAATTTTTATTATCGATTCTTTCTCAATGAGACGTTCCAGCCTATGCCGGGAGCAGTGGGCTCACAACTGACAGTGTAGCCATCGGCAATAAGTTCCCTGTATGCTATAAATTATTCAGATTGTAACGCATTTACCGGATGCGATCAGGCAAGATACGATTTCTGTCTTCAAACTCAGCGCGTCATGAAGCTGCAAATCCAAAAAATTGTCGAATCGCATCCAGGGCCGTCCGCACAGCCCGTGCGTCTTTTTTGAAAATAGCGTTCGTTATCCCGAGTGATTCCTCAACTGACTTCTCCGGCTACCGACTGCGGTTCGCGAGAATGGGGGTTCATTTAATGTTACAAAAATACTTCTTGCTATTTACCGTTGTTCTATATGGTAAGGCCATGAAAAGATACAATCCATTGTTCTATTATCTGGCGCTGGCGAACTTCCTGTTTTTTCTCGGCAATTCGTTCTACATACTTCTGCCCGTGTTTCTCAAAAACCTGGGAGCTTCAGAATCGTATATCGGGATCATGAATAATGCGGATAAGGTTTTTACCATCATCACCGCCGTCGGTATCGGATCGATCATGCACGGCAGGGACAAAATACGGATTTTGCGCCTCGGTTACCTGATACTCGCCGCAGCATATACCTCGTATCTTTTAATATCGTCATTGAGCTGGATGATCCTGGCAATCCGTATCAGTCACGGCATCGGTTTTTCAGTTGCAATGATACTCGGCACATCGATCATATTCGATATCGTTCCAATGGAAGAAGCGGCCGTGGCTATCGGGTTATACGGCGCAACAGGAGCCCTCAGCAACGCGGTGAGTCCCTATATCGGCGAAATGCTGTTATCATACGGATTTTCTTACTACCTGATATTCGCGCTTTCTGCCATCCTTGTTCTGATGAGCCTGGCCATCACCTATCGAATGCCCCGCCCACAGCGCAACGTACCGGACGCAGGCGGGGCATCAAGCAGCGGATCACTGCATCTGTTTTCTAATCCGCGGTATTTGATCATGGCCATGGTGACCGTCATATTCGGCGGCGGTTTCGGGGTCATCGTAACCTATTTGCCGAACTTCATACGCACGACAACGAGCTTTAAATTCTCCATTTTTTTCATCATATACATAGCCGTACTGATACTCATACGGTTTACCTTCATTAAGACCGTCAACCGCATCAACCGGAACATCCTTCTCGTTGCGGTATTCTGCATCGGCGCTATCATGAACCTCTGCATGAACTTTCTGAATACGATAATCATGCTGATAATCGTCAGCCTGATGTATGGAATAACGCACGGCATTCTGTACCCTGTTCTGAACACAATACTGGTAGGCCTGGTGTCGCCGCATGACCGGGGAAAGGCCAACGCGCTGTTCACCGCCTCGTTCAACAGCGGCATGATGGTGTTCGCGCTGGCCCTGGGATTCTGTATCGATTTTTTTCATTCCTACCTGGTGGCGTTTAATGCATGCTTCGTCGCGTTCGGGCTCGCTGTTGCGCTGGTGCTGTTGTTTACTTATAAATACGGCATGCTCGACTACGCCATCGATGCTTCCGCAAGCATACAGGAAACGGGGTCAGAGCAAAATTTATAATACCTCATTAATCCGATTGGTGCAGGTAAGAATCAGATCGACAACCCGGCCTGGTTGAAAGGGGAGATACTGCTTTAAAAAGAAACAATGACTTCAGCAGTGACAGTGAATTTATTGACAATAAGCTCAACGCGTGCAATACGTTTATTAAGTTTTAAAAAATAGAATTGCCGGAGGATGGAAATGGAAAGAATAGGTGTTGTTTCATCGAAAGGAATTGGACTTACCCTGATAGGCCCTGATATAAAGGCAGGAGATCGGGCGCCCGACTTTACCGCGCTTGACGGCGGTCTAAAACCAGTGTGGCTTGCCGATTACCGGGGAATGGTCGTCATTATCAGCGCCGTTCCATCGCTCGACACGAAGGTTTGCGAACTGCAGACTATCAAGTTCAACGAGGAGGCAGCGAAGCTGAATGCCGTGGTTCTCACGATCAGCATGGACCTGCCCTTCGCTCAAACGCGCTTCTGCCATACGCTGAACATAGACAAGATCAAAACAATATCCGATTATAAAGACCGGGAATTCGCGCATGCCTACGGTCTGTATATCAAGGAGACGGGGCTCATTGCTCGGTCGGTGTTTGTGATCGATAAAGAGGGCAAGATTACCTACAGCCAGATCGTGAAGGACATATCCGAACAGCCGGACTATGAGACAGCCGTTAAAGAAGCGAAAAAACTGGGGGCCTGATCCTTATCAATATCCCTGGTCAAATCCGCACCTCAACCGTACCGCTTTCAATCGACGTCACACAATCATCCCGCCAGATGCTGGCTCCTCAGTCCAGTCTGGATCCGATGGCGCTTATCCAGACCGCACCCGCCGGTTAATCCCTTGACAGAATGTACAGTGTGTTCCATGAGTCTCCCGGTGAGTTTCAATCATGACGGTATTTGATATTCATGTCCATACCCGGAAATATTCCGGCTGTTCGTTCATCGATCCGGAAGATCTGATCCAGCAGGCTGTTGAGGCGAAGCTTGGAGGGCTCGCCATCACAGAGCATGGCATGCGCTGGCCGGATGATGAATTCGCCTCGCTAAGAAGACTGGCAGAACCGCACGGCATAGTCTTGATCAATGGCAGCGAGGTCTACACCGAAAACGGCGAACAGAAGAGCGAGGGGGAATATCTGGTATTCGGCCTGCGGAGCAGCCTGACCGGTCGTTATTCTGCGTCGCTGCTGGCGAACAGGGTTCATGAAGAGGAAGGGATCATCATTGCTGCGCACCCCTATAAATTGTCGCGAGGCGGCAAATCCCACTATTACGGCGCCGGGGACCTCGTTTATAAATTGCAGCTCGATGCCATTGAACTTTGCCATCCCGACCATAGCGACATGGCCATGAATAAAGTCAGAAAAGCGATGGAAAAGCTAAACATACCCGGGACCGGCGGGAGCGATGCGCACAAAATATTCAACATCGGCGCCTGTGTAACTGTATTTGAAAATAAAATTTTCGATGAAAAGGATTTTATCCGGGAGATTCGAGAGGGCAACATCAGGGCGGAAAAAAGGGCTTGCGTCATATAGCCTTGACAAATGCACAGGCAAAGGTATTGATAAAAAAAGAACTCTCCGGGCATTGAGCAAATTTATTGAGTAATTGTAGAGCAATGAGTAATTATAAGGAAATCATCATGTTTTTATTTTTACAGGTCCTCTCTACAATACAACACGCATCACTATTGTAGGATAATAGGAATACACTATGCTGACAAAAGAAACTATAATTGAAGAAGTTAGGCGGCTCGGATTTGCCGATATCGGCTTTACCGATGCCGAGCCTTTTGTATCGCAAAAAGAATATCTGCTGGATCATCAGGAAGAATACGGCTGGACGGAAAAGTCGGGGCCGGGCCTTATATCAGGAACCGATCCCCGAACCATCCTGCCGGAGGCCAAATCCATTATCATACTGCTTGAATCATATTTTGCAGAGGCCTTTCCTCCCGCCATGGAACGTCACTTCGGCCGCTGCTATCTCGATGACGACAGGGTTACCAAGGACGGATTGTCGCTCAGGATAAAGGCCTTCCGTCAGTTCCTCCGGGCAAATGCTGTGGAGAGCAAGGCGCCCTTCAATCTGCCGCATAGGCTTGCTGCCGCCCGCGCCGGGCTGGGCACGTTCGGCAAGAACAGCATTTTTTACGCGGCCCGCGCGGCCCGCGCAAGTTCATGGGTCAGTCCAATCGCCATCGTTGTCGATCAGGCCTTCGCACCCGACGAGCCCAGCATTGCCATCGGCTGTCCCGACTGGTGCCTCAGCGCCTGCGTGGCCGCATGCCCGACCCGCGCGCTCAAAGGCGGCGGGAAGATAGATCCGCGCCGCTGCATATCTTTCCTGACATATCATGGCCGGGAACTTACTCCTCATGAGCTCAGGGAGCCTATGGGGATGTACGTGTACGGCTGTGACCGGTGTCAAAACGTTTGCCCCCGCAACATTCCCTGGATGTCTGAAGAAAAGGCTCCCAATGCCCGCGCGGCAGCCAAAGCGCCTGACTTCGATCTGGTGAAATTGCTGCATATGGACAAAGCATACTTCGAGCAGAAGATCTGGCCGCATATGTTTTACATGTCTGCCGACAATCTCTGGCGCTGGAAGATGAATACGGCCCGCGCCATGGGCAACAGCTTGAATCCCGCTTACGCTCCAGACCTGATCCGGGCCTTCGAGGAAAATCCAGATGAACGCGTGAAAAGCATGATCGCATGGGCGTTAGGCCGCATTGGCGGCGAAGCGGCAAAGACGGCGCTGGCCGGGTTTCTCCGGCATAGTTCCGATCATGTAAGAAAGGAAATCGAACAGGCCCTGGAGATATCCGGAAGGAATGTTGCGAACGCTTCGATCAGCATTGCGGAGATTGTTTCAGAGAATCCCTGATTAAATACCGGTTGATCGCGTCGGCCGCCAAGCGGCCGTCCTGAATTGCGTGCACCACGAGAGAGGCTCCGCGCGACGAGTCCCCGGCGGAGAATATGCCATCGGCGTTCGTCATGAAATTATTATCGATCTTTATATTTCCGCGACTGTCAAGATCAAGACCGAGATCTTGTACAAGGCCGCTGTGAACGGGATGGACGAAGCCCATTGCTATGAGCACGAGCTCGGCTTCCAGCTCGAAATCAGAACCGGGCTTCTCTGTCATGATCTGACGTCCGTCATTGCCGGTTCTCCATTCCACCTCGATCGCCGAAATTGTATTCACCATCCCCCCGTCTCCGGTGAATCTTTTAGCGGAGATGTTCCACATTTGCTCGCATCCCTCCTCGTGAGAGCTTGAGATCTTGATGAGCCTCGGCCACAGGGGCCACGGTTCGCTTTCGGTGCGGTGTTCCGGAGGTTTCGGCATGATTTCGAGCTGTGTGATGCTCCGGGCGCCCTGCCGGTTAGCAGTGCCGACGCAATCCGAGCCGGTGTCGCCGCCCCCGATGACCACCACATGCTTGTCATATGCGCGGATAAGCTCCTGCTCCGTTATCACATCGCCCCTTACCACCCTGTTCTGCTGAGTCAGATATTCAAGAGCAAAGTGTATTCCCGCGAGGCTTCGGCCCTCGATGGAGAGGTCCCTTGGCTCCCGCGCCCCGATCGCGATGCAGACCGCGTTGAAATCGTTACGTATGTCGGACGAGGGTATATCCCTCCCTATTGTTACGCCGGTTTTAATTATCAATCCTTCTTTGAGCAGTATATTTATCCGCCGGTCGATGATCTCTTTGGAGAGCTTGAAATCAGGTATGCCGTAACGGAGATATCCGCCGACGCCGTCCGAAGATTCGTACAGGACCACGGTATGGCCCGCCTTGTTCAGCAAATCGGCGCATGCAAGCCCGGCCGGGCCGCTACCGATAACGGCGACCTTCTTCCCGCTCCGCATCAGCGGCGGCTTCGCCACAACCAATCCGAGGGAGAAGGCTTTTTCGATCACCGCAAGCTCGTTTTGTCTTATTGTAACCGCGTCGTCGTTGAGCGCGAGAACGCACGCCGCCTCGCAGGGAGCCGGGCACACCCGTCCGGTGAATTCCGGGAAATTGTTCGTATCCTGTAAAATGTCATACGCGGCCTTCCAGTTGCCCCTGAATATGGCATCCTGCCACTCAGGCATGATATTCCCGACCGGGCAGGCCCAGTGGCAGAACGGCACGCCGCAGTCCATGCAGCGGGCGGCCTGCATCCGCCGGGAATCATCCGGCATGAGTTTTTCGACCTCTCCGTAGTCATTGACCCGCTCCTCGACCGGCCGATAGCCCGATTCCTGTCGCCTGATATTTAAAAAGCCTTTAGGGTCTCCCATCAATATGTCGCTCCGAGCTGTTCTTCTTCCCTGACCCGCGCGAGCTTCGCCTCGATCTGGGCGATCCTCATTTCGTCCAGCGCCCGCTTGTATTCCAGCGGAAGCACCTTCATGAATTTAGGGAGATAATCGTGCCAGTTCATCAGCACGTCTTTCGCGACCGCGCTTGAGGTGTGCTTCACGTGCTTCTGGAGCAATTCGATAATGAAGTCCTGGTCCTCGAATTCCCTCACGGCGGAGAGTTCCACCATTCCCTTGTTGCAGAAATATTCAAACGTGCCGTCATTGTCCAGCACATACGCGATGCCGCCGCTCATGCCGGCCGCGAAGTTCCTTCCGACTCTGCCGAGCACGATAATGCGGCCGCCGGTCATGTATTCGGCACAGTGGTCGCCCGCTCCCTCGACCACGGCAACGGCCCCGCTGTTCCGCACCGCGAAGCGCTCGCCGGCTATGCCGCGGATAAAGGCCTCTCCACTGGTTGCGCCGTAGAGCACCGTGTTCCCGATGATGATGTTCTCCTCGGGGATGAAGTCCGATCCTTCCGGCGGCACCGCGATGAGCCTTCCGCCCGAGAGCCCCTTTCCGAAATAATCGTTCGCGTCGCCTTCAAGTCGGAAGGTGATACCCTGCGCAAGGAATGCTCCGAAGCTCTGTCCGGCGCTTCCCTTGAAAGTGCACTGGATGGAATCATCAGGCAGGCCGTCCTCGCCGAAACGCGTGGACACCTCGTAGGAAAGCATGGTGCCGGTGGCCCGGTCGGTGTTATTGATAGGCATATCAATGGAAACCGGCATGCGGCCGTACATGCTCAGGGCAGGGCTTGATTTTTGAATGAGCGTGACGTCAAGTATGTCATTGATTTTATGTATCTGCGTCTGCACGCAGTGGGTTGCGTGCGCTTCCCCATCGTCTGGAACATGGATGAGCGCGCTCGGATCCACTGTTTTTGCCTTCCAGTGGTCAATGGCCCGCACGGACAGGAGATCGCTTCTTCCGACAAGGTCTTCAAAATTGCGTATGCCCAATCCGGCCATTATCTCGCGCGCTTCCCGCGCTATGAATTGAAAGTAGTTTATGAGGTGTTCCGGTTTTCCAGTAAAGCGCTTTCGGAGCTCCGGATCCTGGGTCGCCACGCCGACCGGGCAGGTGTTCTGATGGCACTTTCGCATCATTACGCAGCCCATCACGATGAGAGTGGCCGTGCCGAAGCCGAATTCTTCCGCTCCGAGCATGGCGGCGATAACGATGTCCCTTCCGGTCTTGAGCTGACCGTCGGTCTGAAGCCTGACCCGGCCCCGCAGGTCGTTCATCACCAGGGTCTGGTGGGTCTCGGCAAGGCCAATCTCCCAGGGCAGTCCCGCATGCCTGATGGAGCTCATCGGGCTCGCGCCGGTCCCGCCTTCGAACCCGCTTATGAGAATGTTGTCCGCGTGCGCCTTTGCCACGCCCACGGCGATCGTGCCCACTCCCGATTCTGATACCAGCTTCACGCTGATGCGCGCCTTGGGATTGGCGTTTTTCAAATCGAAGATAAGCTGCGCCAGGTCCTCGATGGAGTAGATGTCGTGATGGGGCGGGGGAGATATCAGGGTAACGCCCGGCGTGCTGTGGCGGGTTTTGGCGATATTTTTGTCGATCTTATAGCCCGGAAGCTGTCCTCCTTCTCCCGGCTTTGCGCCCTGCGCGATCTTTATCTGTATTTCGTCCGCGTTGGCGAGGTAATTGCTGGTAACGCCGAACCTTCCCGACGCCACCTGCTTTATGGCGCTTCTGGTGAATGTGCCGTCAGGCCGGGGTACGAAACGCTCCGGGTCTTCGCCCCCCTCTCCCGAGTTGCTTCGCCCGCTCAAGGTATTCATGGCTGCGGCGATAGTTTCATGGGCCTCCCTGGATATCGAGCCGAATGACATAGCGCCCGTCGTGAGCCGTTTGAGGATTTTTTTCTCGTTCTCCACTTCCTCGAGAGGTATGGGTGTCTGGGGCTTGAAATCGAATAGCCCCCGGATGAAGTGAGGACTGCAGTTTTGCTTGGACACTACCCGCGAGAATTCTTTGTACTTATCATAGTCTCCGGTGCGCGTGGCCCACTGGAGAAAGTAGATCGATTCGGGATTCCACGCGTGCCGCTCCCCTTCCTTTCGGTACTGGTACATTCCCTGTGAATCCTTTAATTTAGGCTTACTGTTATAGGCAGTGTCGTGCTGCAACAGCGTTTCTATCTCGATTTCTGCTATGCCTATGCCCCCGATGCGCGACACAGTCTCTGTGAAGTAATCGTTGATGAGTTCATTCCCCAATCCGATTGCCTCGAAAATCTGGGCGCCTCGGTAGCTACGAAGGGTAGAGGTCCCCATTTTAGAAAGAACTTTAAGAAGCCCCTTGTTCAGCGCCTTGATGTAGTTGTCCTCCGCCTTCAGATACCTGATATCCTGCAATTCTCCCTTGTTTACCAGGCCGTGTATTGTGGCAAAGGCCCCGTATGGGTTCACCGCGCCCGCGCCGTACCCGAACAGAAGCGCGAAATGCATAATCTCGCGGGCCTCGGCCGTCTCGATAATAAGCCCGACGCGCGTTCGCTTTTTGGCGCGGATGAGGTGGTGGTGCACGCCTGCGCATGCAAGAAGGGACGGGATGGGCGCGTTTTCCCTGTCCGTGTTTTGGTCCGAGAGAATGATAAAGCTGCATCCCTCATTGATTTTATCTTCCACGCTCGCGCACAGCGCGTCCATCGCGCGTTTGAGGCTTCCGGGCGCATTCCTGACAGGGAACGTCATGGGCAGGGTTATGCTTTTGAAGCCAGGGCTGTCTGACGATCTGATCTTTTCAATGTCCCTGTTTGTGAAAATGGGGTTTTTGAACTTTATCATCCTGCAGTGCCTGGGCGTTTCCTCAAGGAGATTTTGCTGTTCACCGATGTAGCTGGTGAGGGTCATCACCAGCTCCTCGCGAATAGGGTCAATGGCGGGATTGGTTACCTGCGCGAAACACTGCTTGAAATAATTGAAAAGGCGCTGGGGCTTGTCGGAGAACACAGCCAGAGGCGTATCGGTCCCCATTGAGCCGGTCGGCTCCTGTGCGGTCTCGACCATGGGAGTTATGATGTCCTTGATGTCCTCCCTGGTGTAGCCGTATAAGAGATGCATTTCATGAAGGCGGTTCTCCTCCATGGACACCGGAACTTCCCCTTTAACCTCCAGGTCCTCAAGGTTGACCGTGTTCAGCTGCACCCAGAGCCGGTACGGCTTCTGTGTATAGATCTGCCGCTTTACCTCCTCGTCCGGAATTATGCGGCCTTTTTCCATGTCCACGAACAGGAGCTTGCCGGGCATGAGGCGGCCCTTGTAAGCGATCCGTTCGGCCGGGAAGGTCTGAACGCCGACCTCCGATCCCATGACGATGAGATCGTCCTTGGTCACCACGTAGCGCGACGGCCTGAGGCCGTTCCGGTCAAGGGTGCCGCCGACGAAGCGTCCGTCGCAGAAGACCATGGATGCCGGACCGTCCCACGGCTCCATGAAAGTCGAGTGGTATTCATAAAAATATTTCAGCTCTTCGGGGATCGGGTTCTTTTCATTCCAGGATTCCGGTATGAGCATCATGAGGGCGTGGGGGAGGGAGCGTCCCGTGAAATAGAGCATCTCCAGGGCGTTGTCAAAGGAGGCGGAATCGCTCTTTCCCGGTTCTATGACCGGCAGGATCTTCCCGATATCGCTGCCGAAATCTGGCGACGCGAAGGAAGACTCGCGTGCCGACATCCAGAAACGGTTCCCCTTGATGGTGTTAATCTCGCCGTTATGCGCCAGCAATCGGAAGGGCTGCGCCAGGTCCCAGGACGGGAAGGTGTTGGTGCTGAAACGGGAATGCACCAGCGCGACCGCGCTTGAGGTGAGGGGGTCGGAAAGGTCGCGGTAGTAGCGGCGCACCTGGTTCGGCATGAACATGCCCTTGTACACCATGGTCTTAGTAGATAGCGACGGTATATAGAAAAGTCGTTTCCGGGAAAGCGATGAATCTCTGATCTTTTTCTCAACGACCTTGCGTACTATGTACAGCTTGCGCTCCAGGGCCGCCTGGTCTTCCGTATTTTTTCCCGCGATAAATATCTGCTTCATCGCTGGCTCCGAGGCCCTGGATATTTTTCCCAGGACCGAGCTGTCCACTTCGATGTCCCTCCAACCGATCGTCCGGAGGCCCTCTTCATCGACCACGCGCTCGAGTTCGCGGATGCAGTATTCCGCTTCGCCTGTCTCACGGGGCAGGAATACCATACCGGTCCCGTATAGTCCGGGTCCAGGGAGGGTTGGCAGTTCGTTCCGGTACAGCTCGTGCGGTATCTGCATGAGTATGCCGGCCCCGTCGCCGGTCTTGTTGTCCGCGCTCTCGGCTCCGCGGTGTTCCATCCGCTCCAGAACCTCTATTCCGCGCCGTATGATATCGTGCGAGCGCGTTCCTTTTATGTGGGCCACGAAACCGATGCCGCATGAGTCATGTTCGAATGCGCTGTCGTACAGCCCTTGTCGTTGCGGAAGTTTTCCTTGCATGGGACGCATACTCCTGAACGTATCAATTATGAAATAGCCATATATATAATGTTATGCTTTCTATTCAATAATATATCATATCGGATATTACAATAATGTAAAATTTTAACGGATCTAATGAATTTTTTAGCACGGCTTAATGCTGTTATATATATTATACAATGTTCCCCTTGAGGCACAGTTTTTTTTAATGTATTGATAACCCAGTGTAAGACAAGGAGATTGATAACTTCTGTTTATTCCATTAATTAATGTATATGTGATCAGCTCGAAAATTTCTTATATCCCCTTATCCCCTATTTTTACACGATTTGATTTCATTCATAACGAAAAACACACAAAAAAATATAGGAAAGACATTCTAAAGGAATTATACCATGATCAGCACCGGATTGACATACCTTGACAAGTTGACCGGCGGCCTGCGGCCAGGCGATAACGTGGTGTGGCAGGTCTCAGACGGAGTGCCCGTTGAATATTACATAAGCAGTTTTTTTCAGGATGCGGAAGATTTCAAGGACAAAATCATATACGTCAGCTTCAATTTTTCGCCCCATACCATCATACGGAGATACGAGCGCCTGTTCAGGAACAAAAACGCGATGCTCGTGGACGCCTTTACGAATGGCAAGGGGAACGGCGATGCCGTGTTTCTCGAGTTTTATACCGCAGAAGACCATACCCCCGGGCGGTTCCTGTGCGTCGAAAACCCGAAAAATATATCGCTGTTCATGAGCATTCTGAATGAAATTGAAATTTGGAACAGGGACCGCTCTTTTTACATATTCGACAGCCTTACCGGCATGAACGAGCTCTGGAAGGACGAGCGTGCGGTGCTCGACTTTTTCACATTCACCTGCCCCAAGCTGTATGACCTCAACACCCTCGCCTACTGGGTCCTCGGAAGGGAAGCGCACACGAAGGAATTCATGGCCGGCATCATGCAGATAACCCAGATAGTGTTTTCCATAAGCTCGTCGGACGCTGATAACTACGGATTGATCATTAACAAGCTGGAGGGAAGGAACTCGCTCTATGGAGCCCAGCCTAATTACTTCAAAATAATTAACCAGGAGATTCATTTTGAGGACAGGAAGCTCCCGGACATGTTTCAGATCGGGGAAAAGGTAAGGAACCTGAGAAAGGAGTCTCGTATAACGCAAGCCGAACTGGCGGCGTCGCTCCACATGACCCCCGGCGCGGTGTCGCAGATTGAAAACGACATAGTGACACCGTCACTCCAGACGCTTGTGCAGATCGGGTCGTTGTTCAACAAGCCCCTTGATTACTTTATAAGCTGTTCCGATCCGTACCGCAACACAAAGGGGTATCTGGTATCAAAGAAGAAATTCCGCGTCCAATCGCCCTCTAAGAATATCGCCATCTATCGCATGATGAAGTGGATGATTCGACCATCAAACCCTTTACAGTGTGCATAACCGGCGATAAGCCGGTTGATGGTCCCATACTCCTGCATAAAGGGAAAGAGTTTATCGCGGTCACGGCGGGCGCTTTAAAAATAACCATTGATGATGATTCGAACATCCTGGAAGAGGGCGATTCCCTTCTCGTCACCAGATCATTTGTATCCGGATGGCAGAATGCGGGCGAAACTGAGTGCAGATTCATGTATATTCTGTTTTAATTATTTTCTAAGAATTCCGCCATATGGGTTATCAGTGAAATTGGCTATGTACTGATACAGTATTTCGTGGGAAATCATGCCCGCAGTGCCATAATTGTATTTTCGTGTCTGTTTCCCCTCAATGTATCATATCACTCCGTCCAATTCATCTGCTACCGGTTTTTTACAGGCCCTGCATTGTTGCGCGCTTCTGTACAGCGGTTTACCGCACGAGGGGCAATGATAACGTTCAGCTTCCGCCCGTGCCCATTCTAAAGAGCCTTTCTCATCACCATACTCAGAAACTTTATCCCGCCATAGGGGGATTGCTCTTTTCATAACTCTTAAAACCGAGTTTTTAATTTGGGATGGAATAACTTTGGCCAAATCGGAATTTTCTATCATGCCACATGGCCATTTTTCACATTGATGGCAGGAATAAAAGCCTTTCGATTTTGCGCAATTCCTGATCGCGCATTTTTGGCAAAAACCAAAAAGCTTCTTCGGCGGATCCGGCTGCATACACCCGTAACATGTTGTATCTTCAGGCGTTGTTTTCCAGATGTTGCATATAATATTTCTGAACTTTTCATTCTCATCCCTTGTTGCTATGTAAATCGCGCAAGCGCCGCAAAAAATTCCGCATGGCGCCCTTAAATTTTTGTTTTTAATTTCTTCCTCTGTCCATCCTTCCATATTGATACCCCCAAAATATCATAGATTCTATTTTTCAGCTTTTTTTCGATCTTCAACTTTAACTTCCATGACAATACGTCCCCAGCCGCCGCATTGAATACCAACGTCGCTGCAACCCGTCCTTTTAAAACGCATTTCGTTTGGATCAACACCGGCATAGAAGAGTTCATGGGCCATAGCAATCAACTGTGGCATTGCATTCAATGCCCCGAAACAGATTCTTTTAGGGCAGAGTTTTGTTAGAAGATTGCCTGAACCATCGAAGTAGAACTTATCACCTGCCTTATGCTGGCTGTTACACCCATGTGCATCCACAACTTCTATCACAATCGTCTTATTCATCAATGCAGGCGCCTTGAAAATGACATCTGCATTTCTGGGATTCTGCTTGAATTTCTTCATCTCTTCGTCGGTATAGCCTAAATGTTTTTGGTAAAACTTCCACACATCTTCACTCATAATCATTTCCTCCTTAATTATTTAGAATTTCATAGGATACAATAACATAGCATTCTAATTTTTATCTTGAAAGCGCCCAGGGGAATTATCCTGTCGACAGGCTCAAAATCACCGGCAGAGAATAAGAAATAAACAATAAGAAGAACA
>Ga0315275_10001974_pt1 | contig 18366 bp, 18 predicted proteins | sample YL17G03_0_MG_FD_205557 | JGI IMG/M metagenome (GOLD analysis project Ga0315275, IMG submission 205557) | Sediment microbial communities from Yellowstone Lake, YNP, Wyoming, USA - YL17G03_0 | ecosystem: Environmental > Aquatic > Freshwater > Lake > Sediment | place: USA: Wyoming | collected...
GTATTATTGCAATATCGTGAGGTCTTTTGGTACTTTTGTCAAGACCTCAAATCCATTTTTTTTCACAAGAACCATATCCTCGATGCGGATGCCCCATAAATCGGGAATATAGACGCCGGGCTCTATGGTTACTACCATACCCTCCTCAAGGATATGTTCTGATTTGTCTGCTATCCTCGGCGCTTCATGGACATCAAGGCCAACACCGTGGCCGGTGCCATGAGTGAAATATTTCCCCATGTCCTTACTCTCTATGCATGTTCTCGCGATGCGGTCAATTTCTTTGCACGAAGCGCCGGCTTTGACCGCGGCAAATGCCCTGTCGTGGGCCTCCTTCACCAGTGAATAGACTTCTTTTTGTTTTTTATCGGCACGACCAACAATGAAGGTGCATGTTTCGTCAGAATGATAACCGTGATATACAGCACCGTAGTCAATCATGACGATATCCCCATTTCTAATCTTACGCGATCCGGGGGCAGCATGAGGCTGTGATGAATTTACTCCTGATGCCACAATGGTTGAAAAAGAGACCTGTTCCGCCTCATTCCTGGCCATGCGATAGTCTAACTCTACGGCAATATCTTTCTCGCTTACGCCAGGCTTTATGTAATCACACAGAATGCGAAGAGAGTCAGATGCTATTTCCCCTGCTTTTCTTATATGTGCAATTTCCGTTTTGTCTTTGACGGCCCTTATGGCATCTATTTCGTGAGCCATGGGTGTTAACTTCACAGACTTAAGTTTTTTTTTGAGTTTCAAAAAGGTAGTGACATTCATTGCTGCTGATTCAAACCCAACGGATTTGAGACTGTTATCGGAGACGACGGACTCGATTCCTTCAATTTTGTCCCGATACTGGAAAATCTCCACTCCATGTACTTCTCTTCTTGCCTGATTCGTATAACGGCCATCAACCATGAGTAGTTTTTGCCGCTTTCCTACGAGCAGCGCTCCATCACTGCCCGTGAAACCGGTTAAATAGCGAACATTTTTTATATCAAGGAAAAGCAAGGCGTCTACGTTGAGGCCGTTAAGTTTCGACAGCGCCTTTGGTATCCTCTGAGGGGATACCGACGATTTATGATGCATAACTTTTTAACCTGTCGATATTCTTTAGCCACCTTGTGAGTTCTTGAATAACATCCTCATTTGTCTGTGAATGTGAAAATTTCTCCTTTTTCTTTCCCTCATTTATCATGGCCCTTACGTCTTTTAATCTATTCACAACCTCTTGATTTCCAGGATCTTTTTTGAGAATCTCGCTCAGTACATCATACGCCATATCGAGATGACCCTGGCTAATATAGAGTTCTGAGAGAGTAAGAGTGTAGAAATCAGATGCAACATAGTCAATGTTGACATAGTGATCTTCTTTGACCCAATTATGTGAGCCGTCTGTAACGTATACAAGTGTTCTGATTTTTTCGGAGATATCTTTTGCAGTCGGTGATTCGGGATTCAGAGTGATAAATTTCCGATAATATTTTATGGCCTCCTGCGTCAGTCCGCCTTCCATACAGAGGTCCCCGACGCGATTGTAAATCCGGGACAGTTGAAGGACCGTATTTTCCACGTCCTTGAGAATCTCGTTAATCTTTTCGAGTTCTCCCATTTTCAACAACGCATGGCAACGGATAATATTGGCATCAGCGTCTACCGGATAACGTGTGAGCCATGATTCCGCTATGTGCAGCGCTTGTTTATAAAGATTTTGTTCAATATAGGCTTTCGCTATGGAAAGTAATTCATCTCTTTCTTTAAGGTCACCTTTATCCATACGCACTCTTTTTGGGTAAGATATTTCCTTTCGTCGTATATAGGCAAATATCCAAAAACCTTAGCGAATTGTACTATAATAGTGCTCCACCGCTGAGAGCTGTAACACAGCACCCATGACGTGTCAAGTAAGAAATCCATACTTTTTGCCCCCGAGAATACGTGCTCATGAATAATCGTTTGTCGGTGAATTTTACATAAAATATGTGAAAATAACCGATTTTTTAATCGCAGTGAAATTAAGATTGCCATGCATCACGCGTGCGCATCATCTGATCATTATAATAATAAAAGACAATTCAGCATTCTGTTGTGTGAGAAGAATATGCCCCATGTATGGCATATTAATTGCTAACTTTATAAATCTATCGTAGTTTGTAAAATCTTCAATCATTAAGCTTTTTATCACTAAAGAGCGTGAAGTACTTTCGGAAAGAATAAAGAATCCGATTGTAAAAAAGAATAGCTAAAACCATTATACATCTTTGAAATCGTAAGAAAGTCCTGAAAAAGGCAAACTGTTTGAAAGGACAGGACGTAAAGCTACTGGCCTAAGTCTCCTGCAAAAGAGATAAGGCAGCAGGGTTACCGGACTCATACAGTGCTCTCCCGTGCCGGTGTGATGTGAGGCGTTTCATGGAAATGTCATGCATACACCGTCTGAAAACCCTGCCGACTTTTAAAAATACTTTTTATATTACATGAGAAATCGATGATTTACTTGATTTTATATAGGAAGTGTGGCATAAAAGGCGCAGAAGAAATCCTTTTACAAAAATAATTATGAAGAGGTAGAAAATTGCAAAAAAAGAACTCACTTTTTGCGGTTATGATCCTTGCGAGCGCCTTACTGTTGTCCTCTGATGTGGTAGATTGTTGTGCATCAGGGGGAGACATCCAGAAGGAAAAGAGCGTCTGTCTTTCCATGCGTGAGGGAGATCTCAAGGGTATCTTAGCAAAGCTCAATATTCCTAATGCGAAGATATTGACCATTGACGAAAGTCCTGTAAAGGGGCTCTGTGAAGTAGTGATCGATAATATGGGGCGCCTGGGGATTTTTTATCTTGATAGTGATAAAAAATATCTCATCTTTGGTTCTCTGGTCGAACTGGCGGATATGTCTGACAAGACAAGAGAGAGCATCAAAAAGATACAAGACAAAAAAAGGATCGATATAACAAAAATTCCTGTGAATGAAGCGCTCATCCTGGGGGAACGCGGCGCTGCCAGGAAAGTAATCGTTTTTACCGATCCGGATTGTCCTTTTTGTGGGCAGCTCCATGAAACCATGAAAAAGATTGTCGAGAAAAGAAAAGATATTGCCTTTTATATAAAGTTCTTACCCCTGGAGTTTCACAAGGATGCGTACTGGAAGGCACAGAGTATCGTGTGTAATAAATCCCTGAAGATGCTTGAGGACAATTTTGCCAAGAAGGAGATACCCAGGCCGGGATGCACTACCGAGGAAGTCAACAATTCTATGAAACTCGCCGCATCATTCGGTATTTCGGGAACCCCCGCCCTCATACTTCCGGACGGGAGGATCAGGGAAGGGGCCATGCCCGAGACGGATTTATTAGATTTGATTGATGGGAAAAAGTAACATGCGAAACCGCAAGGGATTCTCGCTTATTGAGCTCGTTATTGTTGTGTGTTTATTAGCAGTCATAGCCGCCATTGCGGGATTGAATTTGCGCAACTACACATTAAACAGAAACCTCAGGACGGCGGCAAGGAATATTGTGACTGATTTTAATCTCTGCAAGTCAAGGGCAGTTTCCGAAAACGTAAGGTATCAAATCATTTTTAATGTGGTTGGAGGCGATTATACTATTCAGCAATTTAATAACCCCGCGACGGCGGTCACCAAGCGTCCCCTGGGACTCTCAGAGGGCGGGGCGGATATCACTATTGTGAGTGCCGAATTCGGACTGGCGCAATCACAGACAGTTGTTTTCGACACAAGGGGAACCGTATCGCCACTGGGCAATCCTGCTCCCAATCTGGACGGCGTTATACTGCAGAACAACAGCAGGCTTTCCAGGGCGGTCATATCGATCAATGCCATGGGCAGAACGTTTGTTACGTTTAATATAAATTAAAGGATAACAGCCAAAACTACGATCAATACCATAGGAATAAGGTATGTCACGTGTAAGAGTAAATAGTCGTGGTATCGGCCTGATTGAAGTAATCATCGCCATATTTTTAGTCACTGTTGGTGTGTTGGCCATTTTGTCTATGCAGCCATCGGCATGGAGGATGGTGGGCAAGTCTGATTACTTAGGCAGGGGCGCCGGGATAATGCATAGGGAATTGGAAAGGCGAGAAGCCTGCATCATGAACCCTTGCAATGCTGTTGCCACGGGTACGGCAGCATCTCCCCCTATTCTTATGAGCGGTCTGGGGGCAGCGGTTCCCGGTGATGCGACGTATTGGGTAACAACCCAGATTACTCGGCCAAATCCTGCCTTAAATGTGTGGAATGTCACCGTCACGGTTACGTGGCCTGACCAAGTGTCGCACGGTTACCGGAACCTTACGGAAAGCATAATTGTTGCGCAGCAGCGGCGTTTTGCTTTCCCTGCAGATGATGTGGGGACATGCACAGGTAATGGGAACTGCACTTTACCGTGACCATTGGGGAGCAAGAATGGATTGTATGAGTAATTCAAGAGGATTTACACTCATTGAGATTTTAGTGGCCATGGCAATTTCGCTGATTATGCTGTTCGCCATCGGTGCGGCCATTGAATCGGCATCGAGATCATCCGGGGGCATCGAGAGAAAAGTGACCGCTCAGCAGGACGTTCGGGCAGCCCTGGAACTTATGGCCATGGAAATCAGGATGGCGTCCTATAATCCGACGTTTGCGAACAATAATGCAATCTGGCGCAATCCTGCCACATGTGCCGGCACGGGGAACCTATTATGGAGGGGCATTCAGGTGGCAACGGCGGATTCCATCACCGTAGAAATGGATATAGCCGACGGTGCAGGAGGTGATGGCCAGGGTGTCCTTACGGAAAACAACGAAATCATCAGTTATAACTACGTGTCAGCCGGTACAGATCGATTAATCACAAGAAATACAAATTGTGGCGGAGCCCAACCCTTTCTGGGTGATTTTGTGGCGAGCGGAAATCCTCGCACAGTGAGGGTCATCAATGCAGACCTTGGTGTTCCAATATTCCGGTATTTTGACGGTCAAGGAACTTTATGGGCCATCGATACCGCCACGGGCGCCAATACCGTGCAGATTTCCAATACACGAATGGTAGAAATCACCCTGGCGGTGGAGACAGACGAAATTAATCCGGACACAAAACAGAGACGAAGGATGATTTATTCAACCCGTGAGATATTGAGAAACCATTGATTGGCGAGGGATCATGCGTAAGAATTCACACATAGCGTTGCGGATAAAAAATTCAGAGAAGGGATTTGCCCTTATCGCGGCTATCATGGCCTGCCTGCTCCTCCTTGCCCTGGGAATGCTGGTTATTTCTCTTTCGACCCAGGATATAAGGGTAAGCGTCAGAATTGTCGGCGACAAGAGGTCTCTCGCGGCGGCAGAAGAGGGCATTCACAGCCTTTGCCAGGCCTTTGATCCTCAAACTCCGGTCAATGCGCCGGCGTTAACGACGAGAGCGGATGGGGTTTCCAATTACACCATCCATTATCCGGCCACGGCCCCCACGACAGGTCCCATGGGGATACGTCTTCCGGGTTTTGATATCGGGGGCGGCAAGATCTATGGGGACAGGAGATTTAATGTAAGCGTGACGGGGCGTAGCACGGAGTATAACTCACAGGTAACAATCGGGGTGGGCTTGGGGTATGGTCCCGTTGATATCACCACCCTGTATCAGTAAGGAGGTTGTATGAAATCCAGGAAGATTTTTATATTTTTGATTTGTATCAGTGTGTGTATCGTATCTTTCGCAGGGATTTCGTCTGCGGCGCCACCGGCACCTCCCATTGGTGAAGAAATGCTGTTTACCACCTCGACGTCCCCCGATGCCCTCATTCTCATGGACCTTTCGGGAAGCATGGTATGGAATCCGGCAGGGGGAACTGATAAGTGGGGAAATTCCTCATGTTCAGGAACATTTTATAGTTCATCCGGAGCAGGCCATACGACTGATTGCCAAAGAATCCAGATCGCCAAGAGGTCACTCTTTTCTCTTCTCGATGATAATTATGACGGTGTCATCAACAGCAGCGACGAGGGCAGTCTCAAAGTCAGAGTGGGGTTTATGAGGTTCCGGGACGGTGATGATACGGCACAGATTTGGGACAAGGATAACAGCAGGGTCTTGTGCCCCATCGGATCAGCCTACAGCCGCATATTCTGCGCCAATGCTACGAGTTGCGCCTCGACAGTGAGTTCTTGTGGAACGAAGGGATGTCAGATTTCCGGCGGCGTTGAGTGCATTGTTGGTGAGACCGCGAATGGCGGAACGCCCCTGGCGATGTCGCTCTATGAAGCGAAATTGTATCTCGATGCCCATAAAGCGGCCGATACTTACAAGGACTGCCGCCAGAAGTTTGTGATCTTAGTGACAGACGGTGCGGACACCTACGCGTGCGGCGGCGACGGTGTGGAATGTAAAAATGCCGCCGATGCTGCGGGGTATTCACGGCGGTTCAAAGGGAGAAGAGAAGTGGTGGCACAGGTCAAGGCCTTGTCAGATGCGGGGTACAAGGTTTTTGTGATCGGTTTCGGATCCACCATGCCTACGTATCTCCAGAATACCTTGAACTGGGCTGCATACTATGGCGGAACGGACGACCCCAACACGGCAAACTCAGGCAGCACGACCGGCTATAACATCCCTGCAGGCTGCGACCCGACGACGAACCCCTCCGCATGCTGTAGTGCAACCAACCAGACCGCGTGCTATCCATCCGGTGTCGGAACAGGTTGTTTAGGAGGGTACGGACCTCTCTGCTGCAGGGATGAGACCGTAACCAGCATGGTGTCGGGAACGTGCGGAGGTACGAACTATTCATACTTCTATGCGCCGACAAATGACCCGGGAAATACGCCTCTTTCGGGGTATGCCTTTCTCGCCGCCGATGCGGATACCCTCGCCGCGGCATTGAAGACGGCCATGAACCTCATCTCTCAGGCGACTTTTTCCTTCACCCAGGCCTCCGTCCAGGCCTCCCGGACAGTGGATGAAAATTATCTCTACGAAGCGTCTTTTGATCCCATAAATAATGAGCCTTTCTGGCACGGGCACCTGAAAAAGTACCAGATCAATGCCGACGGGTCCATAGGGACTGTGTTGTTAGATGCGGCGGATGTTCTCCGGTCGGCGCCCGCAGCGGGAAGAACCATGTATACTTTAATCTCCGGTGCGATTACACCTTTCACAAACTCCATAAATCCCAGTTATTTTGGGTATGCCTCGACAAATACGGCAGAGCGGGATAAGGTTGTCGGATACATCCGGGGAGAGTCTGCATATAACCCGGACAGCCTAAGTGGAAACGTCTACAAGCTGGGAGATATATTCCGGTCGTCTCCGATCACGGTCGGCACGCCGTCCGTCTATTATGATGATAACCGCGATGTAAATTATGCCTATACGTGCACCGGCAATCCGGCCCAGATAAATGCCTTTGCGAAACACAGGTGTGACCATCCACGCAGCTCCGCCAATGGTTACCGCATTATCGTCGCGGGGGCGAACGACGGCCAGTTGCACGCCTTTAAGACCTCTGATATGTCGGAGGCATGGAGCTTCATTCCACCCAATCTTCTTTCCAAGTTGAACAATATCACCCATAGCGCGCACCCCGCGAATAAAAATCACGCGTATTTTGTTGATGGGCCCATAACGGTCGCCGATGTCTGGTGGGGTTCAGGCGACGGTACCAGTAAAAACGCTGCTGACTGGCATTCGGTCCTGGTCATGGCGGAAGGGAGGGGGAGCAATCCCAATTTATGGAGTTCCTCATCAACCTGCGACTCCGGGTTTAGTGCCGTCTACGGCACCAGTTATCCGTATTACTGTGGCTACTATGCCCTTGATACGACGAACACCCTCTCTCCGGTTTTCCTGTGGCGTCTGGGAGGTAGCACCCTTCTGAATTCGGTGACGCAGGCACCCTATCTGGCCGACCCGTGGGGCAAGATGATGCCCGGCAAGGCCCTTATCAGCGGCCAGGAAAGGTGGATCGGGTTTATCGGCGCAGGCTATAACGCGACTGACTGCGCGGGTGGGGGAGGGTGTGACAGTCGAGGCAAGGGATTTTTTATCGTTGACATGAAAGACGGTGTGGTCTTAAGGAGTTTTACGCTCTCTAATGATGCGAGGATGAAATACAGCCTCCCGGCCACCCCTACCTTTGTGGATGCGGATAATGACGGCTTTGTCGATACCGCCTACATAGGGGACCTGGGAGGAAACATTTGGCGGTTTAAGTTATGCACCAAGGCCGATGGATCGAGTTGCAGCGAATCTTCGTGGCAGGCTACTCTCCTTTATGATTCCTCCAGCGGCGTTATCCGGCCTATTTACACGATGCCCGCCGCAGCCATAGACGGGGCGGGCAATCTCTGGATCTACTGGGGGTCGGGCGACAAGAGTGACCCCACCGCTCCCAACGCCCAGGAAAAATTCTACGCATTGAAGGACAACGACCGCACGACGACATACAGCGTCAATGATCTGGATAATATTACCTCATCAGGCGCGACGTATGACAATGCGAACTCCACCAAGGCCGGGTATTATATCAACATTTCAGGGAGTGGAGAGAAGATCCTCGCCGATCCCATCGTATTCGGCGGCGTCGTGTATTTTACGACATATTCACCTCCGGCGAACCAGCCCTGCGAACAGACAGGGGTGGCGTCCCTCTATGGGATAAAGTACACCTCGGGAGGCGGCGTATTTCCAGGGGGGAGAAGCATGGATATCGGACAGGGGATCGCGTCGTCCCCCGTCGTATCGACAGGACAGGGGGCCACCACCTCGGATATTTATGTAACCACAAGCAGCGGCGGCGTAGGGCGCGTACCGTTTAACCCTCCGGGGGGAGGCAGACGTACGCAGATGCTTTACTGGAGGGATCAGCGGTTACAGTAAAAAAGTGAATATCGCGTAGGATTGAAAATGCGCGCGGGCGTAACGGGGCAGGTCTTTTGTAACCTGCCCTTTTTTATTGTCGTGAGTGAATGGAATCAAGGCTCTTACTGGCTGCCTTTGCCAATTCCGACTCCGGGGCGCTTTCAATGATTGCTTTGAATTCAACTTTTGCCTTCTCAAAATCATTCTGTCTGATGTAACACTGTCCCAGCCAGTAGCGTGATTCTAACAATGAAGGGGCTATTTTTATTGATGCCTTGAAGTGTTGAATCGCCTTTTCTAAATCCCCTTTGGCATAATACGTTACACCCATGTGAAGATCGATCACGGGAAGAGGTATTGTATTCGGTTTAATGTTTTTTGCCTTCTCATAGGAACTCAGGGCCATCGGGTAATCTCCCTTCCCATGATAGGCCATTCCCATGTTGAAGAAGGCCTTCTCAGGAGTTTCATAGATTATATTGGAAAGGGCTTTTTTAAAGTATTCTATGGCATCATCCCAGCGCTCCATTCTCAGGTAGATGTGCCCCAGGTAATTGTACGCGTCCGAGTAATCAGACTTTAAGGACAAGGCTTTGTTAAATTCTTCGATGGCCTTATCATTAAGTCCTTTTCCGAAGTACGCGATACCCATATAGTAGTGGACCTTAGGATCCCGGGGTATGATTTTTTCCGCCTGCAGAAACTCCTTCAGGGCATCATTGAAACGCTCGCCCCCCAGATAGGCAATCCCCACATTTACGTGCATATCTGCCTGTTCCTTATGCCAGGGGCTCGTTGCACAGGCCGCAATGGTAATAAGGGATACCATCACAATAGTGTGTTTGATTAGATTGATCGTGCTCATCGTGCAGTTCCCGGACCTTTATAAAAAATTTTTTCTCAATAAACATTGAAACCTTTGCAAAGAGCAGGCAAAGGTTTCAATGTGTGCTAATCGTTGGCGTATATGGTCTGTGCGTCATCCACCCTTTTGCTTTTCAGGTTTTTGACCGACAGCCTCTTCACTTCTTATGACCTTAGGGGTGATAAATACCATGAGCTGCCTTCTCGATTTATTAATGGATTCGGTTTTGAACAGCCATCCTAAGATCGGTATCTTGGAGATCCAGGGAACACCGCTTTCTCCCGTCTGCTCTTGCGTTTTCAAAATACCTCCGATGACAATGGTATCGCTATCCTGGACAACGATTTTGGACTCTACCTCGCTTTTATTGATCGGCGGGTTACCGCCTAAAGCCGGAGCCATGGCATAGTCCGCATAATCATTGGTCGCCTTGATCTCCATGGATATCGCGCCTTCCGGTGTGATCTTTGGTTTCACTTCGAGTTTTAAAACGGCTTCCTTGAAGGTAATGCTCCTGTTACCGTCCTTGTCTATGGTTACGTAGGGGATTTCCTGACCCTGTTTGATGACTGCCTTGACATTATCCATGGTGGAAACTTTGGGTGAGGAAATAATTTTCCCCTGACTTGTCGTTTCCAGGGCCTGAATCTGGGCTTCGAGTACCGCATTGGCGCCTCCCAGGATGAGACCAAAGGTTGGTGACGTCATTGCTGCCGGATAATTGAGTGCCGCAGATTGAATAGCTTTTCCATCGGTGGTTCTAAACGGTAACTGAGAAGGGTATGGCCACGATACTTGGCGCGGATTGACAGTGTTGGTGCTGGTGCCCCCCGTGAGAGCATAGGAATAGTCGCCCGCTTTGCCGTAGTATACACCTCCCCACTGGACGCCGAGGTTTCTCACAAAGTCATCTGCGACTTCCACAATTTTTGCCTCGATCGACACTTGCCGCAGCTTCCCCCTTTCTTCCAGGCGTTCCTGTTCCGCTTTTTTGGCAAGAGCTTCCGCTTTCATACGATCTTCTTCACCCTGCCTTCGGTCGGATTCGTCTTTCTTCATTCTCTCATAGGTGACCACACTGATCACATCGCCCATTTGCTTTTTGGCGAGACCCTGGACGTCTAATATGGTATCGAGGGCCTGGTCCCAGGGAACTTTATGCATGTGCACAGTCATAGTTCCCTTGACATCCTCTCCGGCGACAATGGTCACTTCCCCTGCCTCGGCAAGTAATCTCAGGACAGCCTTTATGGGAGCATCCTGAAAATCAAGGGATATTTTTCTTCCCATATATTTCGTGGCTTCTCTGCCCCTGTCGAGTCTCGCCCAAGAGGGATTCACTTCCTGTTTCGGTGTTTCTTTCGCGGTATCAAATTGTTTTTGTTCAGGTGCGGGCAGCGTTGCCTCGATACTGCTTATATTAAAATCAATAACGACGTTCTGTCCTGCCTGACTTACACTGTAAGGGACGCGCTCTTTTAGCGCTATCGTGATGAGAGCCCATTGCTGTCCCTCAATTGCCTTTTGGGCAGGTTTCACGTTGATTACATTGGAGAGCTTCCCCTCCCCTAAGGTGCTTCTCAGTTCCTGCGGCACAAATATATTCGCCATTTTTACCAGGACCGCATTGCCCGCAAGGGCCTCGACAGAGGCTCCGGTTTGTTTCGATATATGAAAAGTAAGACGTTCTTTGCCTTTGATCCTTTCAAAGGTTATATCGAGCAGGTGTCCCGCATCTGTCTTCTCAGCCTTTAGCGTGGATGGCTCCGGCGGTGCGCTCCTTGCGTAGTCTGTATAACCGAAAAGCGCTATACAAACAGTCAACACTATAATCCATGGTATATTTTTCTTCATGGTATTACCTCACCTTCCTCCTTGCGAAGCTTGATTGCTCCCCTTCTTGTCTTCGCGTGTTTGGCCTCCGCTTTAATCGTTTCTTCGACGATTACTCTGTCTTGGAGTATCTCGACTACTCTGCCGTTGTGCAGACCAATATAGGTTCCCACAAAAATCGGATAAAATTTCCCTTTCACATCTGTAACCATAGCAATCCTGGAATGATTGTAACCCGCAATACCCACGAGCTTGAACTGTTCGATGCCCGCTCTCTGCAGGGGATTGATAGGGAGGGCCTTCGGCATTTCAAGCTTTTTCCTTGCGCTGATTTCATCTACTATGTAGGGCTTAAACGGGTCGGGCTTCCCTACAGGATTGTATTTGTATGAAGGCGCCGCTTTCAATTCGGCAGCCGTTGTGGTGATATCCTTTTGTTCAGGCGCCTTTGTAGCGGTCACTTTTTTGAGGGTGGCATGAGTTCCTGATACCCAAATAATAGAGATCAAGACCAGGAAAATTGCCGTTATGCAAGCTGCGTTATTATTTTTTTTCATCAGCTTTTTTCTCATCCATTTTTTCTACGAACATATAGGTTTTTATCATGCAGGATGTAGTGAGATGACGGCCCTTGCCTTTTACATCCTTCCCCTCCGTCATGGTTATTTCCTCAATATTGATTATCCTGGGAAGCTTCGCAACCTTCTCGAAGAAAACAACTGCGCTGTGAAAGCCGCCGGTAACCGTTACTTTTACAGGTATTTCGTCATAAAATTTCTCTTCCGGCTGTTTTGAGGGAGCTCCCTTGGCATCGGCTGGTTTTTTATCCCCCGGTTTTTGTTCCGGTGGTTTCATTTCCGATTTCCTTGGCTCGAAGAGGAGGAAGTCGATACCGGAATCTTTCCCTGCCTGTGCAACAGCATATAAAAGCCCCGGTATTTCACGCTGATCGGGAAGTTTCGCCAAAGCCACTTTCAATGTTTCCCGTAAGGCATTCACTTCTTTCTCGAACTTTTCTTTTTGGGCTGCCAGACGTCCTTTCTCTACTACCTGCGCCTGAATTTCGGACAACTTTGTGTCAAGTTCGCCTTTCTTCTGGAGAGACGATTGCGTAAAGAGTGAATAATATGCTGCACCTAACACAAAGTAAATCAAGGCGACAATCAATGCTTTACGCTTGGCGGGCATTTTTTTGATGTCATCCAGGGTGAGAGCCATGTAATTAATATCCCTTCTTTTTCACACACGATATAATAAATTGCTGCAGTTTAATGCCGGATATCTCTTTTTCCTTGGTTGATACCAAATCGACGGATTTGATAAAGGTAGATCCTGCCAAATTTTTCATGAAGTGCGCAACCGCGATATTATTTCTGGCCATACCCTCAATGGTAATAGCTGTTCCTTTTTCCGATAATCTTTCAAGCCAGACGTCCTTTACGGGGACCATGGTTGTTAATTCGTCAAGCATACGCACAGGTGCCAGACGATTTTCTTCAAGGGTATTGATAATAGCAATTTTTTTCTCGAGAAGAGCCTTGTCTCTCTTGAATGTGTCAATATCGAGAATAATCTTATTGAGACGATCGAGTTCATTTTGCTGTTTTGTAATGTTTTCTTCGAGACTGCTGATGCTCATACTGAGATAAAGGTGAAATGAACCGAGCGCGAGGACGAACACAACAAAGGTGATGCCGATGACCATAATCTGGCGTGTAATGTCCTCTCTCTTTTCTTTCTCCCGATAGGGAAGAAGATTAATCCTGATCATTTGTCACCTACTTTTCTTAGTGCCAGCCCAATCCCAACAGCTGCGACAGGAATAATATTTTCGATTGTTGCCGGATCAAGGGTTTTTGTGTTGTAGCCTATTTTTTTAAAGGGATTCGCAATTTCCGCTTCTACATTAAGTCGTTGCGTCAAGTCGTTTACAATACCAGGTATTTTCGCACTCCCTCCGGATATAAGAACGTGCTTTATATATTCTCCCCCATACGTTGACCGGAAATAATCCACAGAGCGCTCAATTTCTGCACAGATAGGTTCTGCATATAGAAGAAGGCTTTCCCGGAATTCTTTGTCTGACGCTTCGCTGCCGCCAGGCCCTTCAATTTTGATCCTTTCCGCTTCCTCGAATGTCACTCCCAATTTCTGCTGAATTGCCTCCGTGATGGAATTCCCCGCAAGTGTAAAATCTCTGGTAAAGATCGACATACCTCCTCTCACCACGTTCACGTTCGTGATACTTGCTCCTATATTGATGAGGACGGCCATTTCGTTGTCTTCAAAATCATAATTCTCTTCATACATTGTTTCGAGGGCAAAAGAATCGACATCCATGATCACGGGAACATATCCCACTTGTCTGATGGCATCGGTGTAACCGTTTACGATGTCTTTCTTTGCAGCAACAATTATAACATCCATCTGATTGGGATTAAATTCATTCTCGCCAAGGATTTGGAAGTCATAGCTTACTGCCTCCATATCGTCAAACGGCAGATATTTACCTGCCTCATCCTTTATCAGATCACGCAACTCATTTTCTTCGAGAGTGGGAAAGGTCACTTTTTTGACTATCACGGAGTGTCCGGAAATGGATGTTACGACATTTCTTCTCTTGCAGCCGGATAGCTTGAATAGCTCCTTAATTTTCAAGGCCAATTCCTGCTGTTCTACGGCTACGCCATCTACTATGATACCCTTTTCCAAAGGCATTTGGAAAAAGCGGTTAAGAATATAGCCTTTTGGGGTTTCTTGCATTTCGGCAAGTTTTATAGAACTTGATCCTACGTCAAGCCCAACCAGTTGCTTACTGCCCGGCAACAGGTTCTTAAAGATATCAAGACCGCCTGATAACAGATTTTTAATGTTTAGCATAGGATCACCGTGTGTGGATTATTATATCGAGATTCATTTCGAATATCGATAAACAAGATCTCCCTTCCTGACCATTCCAATTTCGTTTCTTGCTACCATTTCTATATATTGAAGATCACTTCTCAGCAGCGCCGCCTTTTTACTCAATTCCTTGTTCTCAAGAGTAATATCATTGTTCGCTTTTTTTAACGCCATTAATTTTTCTTTCATGGCGTAATTATCAACAAGACCCCTTTTTCCGAAAGTAATGAGCATACTCATCAAAAAAACAAACACAATAAGATATCTGCCTATTTTCATTCCGATCGGTCGTTTCCATTAAATCGTTTTAAAAAAATTATAGTAAAAAAGTAATTTGAAACATTCAGTCTGCAAGAAAAACATCCTCATATTTTTTTTGCAGCGCTTTTGCGACTTTCAATTCTGAGTACTTTCGCGTTGGGAACCCCTTTTCCATTTTTGTTATGGTTTGAGGTGCCAAACCTGCCTTTCTCGCAAGTTCGGCAATACTTAAAGGAATCGCTTCACGCAGTTGCTTTACTTTATTTTTTTTCATTCCCTCATTCCAAATTAAAAACGATCGCTCTTCGAAAAAATTATACACTAACTATAACTTATGTCAAGTGATAAAGATCACAAAATTACAATATTTTTTAAAGTTAATTAATATTGATTAAAGTAATGACATTGTGTAAGCATATTTTACCTATAATATCGGCATATTTTTAAAATTAATTAATATTAATTAAAGTTATGGCATTGTGTAAGCATATTTTACGCTTGACACACGCTGGTGTGTTACATTAATTTCAGGTAAATTCGTATCAATTATGAGTTACTTCAATATGATATGGCCTTTTTCACGTCAACGCGGCGGGAAAAGACTTAATCGATTTACTTCTAAAGCAAGTTGATGGATCTTTGGCTTAATATTGCCATTAAGGAGTTTTATTAGGGATTTACCCTAAAGAGAGACTTTGTAAGAATGTGTCATTTAGCTACGGAGGGAAGATGCTGCTGTGGTTCGCCTAGGAGAAAGTCTCCCCGTTCGATCCAGTCTTTAAGAATCTGGGCAATTTCTCTTGCCTTGTAGTAACTGGAAAGGGGTGCCGTGGTGATTGGATGGCCGTTTAAAGTTATCTCACCGGAGAAGAGTTCCTTGTAGCTTACTTCGCCAAGGCTTTTAAGTGCACCGCCTTTCGGATAATTCATACTATAATCATAGACCTGTGTGTAGATGTCTTCATCCTTTACAGATGTGTATCGCGCCATTTCTTCATTTAACACAGGGATCGGAATGCCTATCCCGACGTATAAAGAAACCCCATATCCTAACATGCTGGCTCCTACAAGCCATGTGGGACTCATTTCTTTAAGGTTTCCTATGGTCGCAATCGTTCCTGCACCCTCTTTGGGAACATCGTTTTTGCCCCGCGCAACGTTCGGGTTATGCTGAGTTCCCTGCCAGGCAACATAGCCGTGGGCGCCCCCTAAAAAGATTCTCGTTCCGATACCAATGGTCAGATAATAGGGATCATTAAACAGCGGGCTTAACTGTCCCGATGTTGAAAAGTTCGCGTTTGCCATACGGGGTCTTAGGACCCCCATGTATGTATATATAGTTTTGTCGGACATATTGACCGCACAGCTGTAATTCTGATAGGCATTTCGGGGGTTGAAGAGAATCGCATCACGTAAATCGTTGATTGTAATATTTTTTTCATATTTCCTCGCAGGATAACAATCAGTTCCATACCCTTCGGCACGCAATCTGATCACATTGCCTGCTACGAGATCTTCGATGACGTGTCCTCCTCCGTAATTAAATTCCCCCGGATAGACGCTGTTAAGGGGGTCCCCTTCGACAACTTCGGTTGCTCCTATGTAACAGTCTACCGCAGCGATGCCACCATATGCCGGTACGTCATTCAGCCATATTTTTGAGGCCTTTATCTTTGGAGAGGTGTGTCCGAAGTTCAGAAATGCACCTGATGAACACATGGGGGCGAATGTTCCCGTGGTGACCACATCAATTTTCCTTGCAGCTTCGACATGACCGTGTTTCTCGGCAATATGAATCATCTCTTCCGCGGTGACAACAACGGCTTTGCCCTGCTTGATCTTTTCGTTGATCTCTTTGTAGGATTTATTTACTTTGAATTTTTTCATGAGGTGCCCATCCTGTATGACCGAATCCCCCATCCCCTCTTGAGGTTATATCAAGTTGTTGACTTAATGTCCATGAAACCTTACATACCCGATGCACTACCATTTGCGCGATACGATCACCGCGCCTGATGACAAAAGGTGTTTCCCCATGATTAATCATGATGATGCCAATCTCTCCACGGTAGTCTGCATCAATGGTTCCCGGAGAGTTCACCAGCGTAACACCATTTTTTATGGCGAGGCCGCTCCGAGGCCTTATTTCAGCCTCATATCCTACCGGCAGGGCAATCGCAATACCTGTTGGAATCATCTTTCGTTGACCTGGAAATATGGTTTCTTCCGTCTCCACAGCGGCATAAATATCCATACCTGCTGCATTCTCAGTCATATATCGGGGAAGGGATATGTCGTTACAGCCAGATAATATCTGTATGGGTATTCTGATTTCTTCCGTCATGAGAATTCAAATTTAATTATCAAAGTTAAAAGAAAGATCTTTTTCTGAAATCCTTCCCGTGGCGGCAAGTGTTATGGTATGGGGTGTAAAAATTTCACAGGCCAGGTTTCTCACGTCCTCTGCCGTTATTGCATCTATCGAGGCAATGACATCTTCCGGATATATATATCTTTCAAAATTAATCTCATTCTTTGCCAATCTAATCATACGATTATCGGTACTCTCCATGGAGAGCAGGAAATTTCCCTTGATGAGCTCCTTGGCCTGCACCATTTCCTTCTCTGTAAGGAGATTATTGCGTAACCGCTTCAATTCTTCAAGTATGAGATTTACGACAACCTGAACTTTATCCTCACTGGTTCCCGCATAGATGCCTAAAGAACCTACATCCATGTAAGGGTTCAGATAGGAATGGATTGCGTAGGCGAGCCCCTTTTTTTCTCTGATTTCCTGAAACAGCCGCGAACTCATGCACCCTCCTAATATCGCATTCAATAAGTAGCTTGAATATCTCTGGGGGCTTATTGCGGATGGCGCAAGGGTTCCAATAATTAAATGTACCTGTTCAAGGTCCTTTTCCAGAGCAGCCACTTTCGATGTAACCACAGGCGCATTGCCTTGTGAAAGGAGCGTTTCCCCATATATGGATCCAAATGCCTGTCCCACCAGATCAGAGAGTACCTCATGTTTTAGGTTCCCTGTAGCTGCCAGAATCAGATTGTCACTTTTATATCTCGCGTTGAAGAAGGAAAGAATTTTTTCTCTATTGAAAGATGATACTTGACCTTTCGTTCCCAATATGGGGAGACTTAAAGGGTGGTCGTTCCAAAATACTCTCTCAAAGAAATCGTGAATATAATCATCAGGTGAGTCTTCAATCATATTGATTTCTTGAAGGACGACGGATTGCTCTTTACGGATTTCTTCTTCATGAAAGCATGAATTTATGAAAATGTCGGCAAGAAGGTCTATGGCCATCGGTAAATGATAATCCGGTATCTTTATATAAAACGAGGTGAGTTCCTTGCCGGTAAAAGCATTCATCATGCCGCCGACGGAATCAATAGCGGACGCGATATCGAACGCAGACCTTTTTTTAGTTCCTTTAAAAAGCATGTGTTCAATAAAGTGAGCTGTTCCACTCGACACTGAATCTTCATGCCGGGAACCACTCCGCACCCAGAGCCCTATTGATATTGACCTGACATGATTGACTTCTTCGGAAACGACCCTGATACCGTTCGGGAGAAAGGTTTTATTGTGCGTTTGCACCCATTGCATCCTTCCTGCTAAGCCGG